>ENA-OQIR01000756-OQIR01000756.1-human-gut-metagenome-genome-assembly--contig:-NODE-756-length-12815-cov-2.785545_pt1 | contig 12815 bp, 16 predicted proteins | sample MGYA00242580_ERZ504745 | MGnify/ENA primary metagenome ERZ504745 (study PRJEB26092, sample SAMD00036214) | human gut metagenome | host: Homo sapiens | study: EMG produced TPA metagenomics assembly of... | reverse complement strand
CACAAAAACCTCGCCGCCGTTTGACCGATCCCTCGGCACCACGCGTCAGCGTGGCCGGCAACGAACTGGCAATCATTGACTATAAAGAAGTAGTACAAATACGCTCTTGAGTTCTCAAACCACCACCACTCACCCACCTCGCGGACCGGAGCGAACCGGACCACTCGCTGAGCGGCAGCAAGAGATAAATTTACAGCACGATCGCGATCCGCGCAACCCGGGCCGCATGAACAACGCGTGGACCGTTGGAAATCCAACATTCCATCGGCGTGTCGAAACTTGACAAATCAGAGCCTCTTGTTCTCCCAATCGCCTATTTCGACGCCACGCAGCCACGCAACACACGTGATCACTGGCAGTTGAACTGGTACAACGCCCAGCCCTTCGCATATGAAGCCATATTCGAATAATCCTGAACCTTGAGCATCGTGCCGTCTTTGGCGTACTGGTCGATCAGCTTCTGATCGTGGAACGTATCGTACTGCTGCTTGAACGTGAACATCTGCAGGCTCGGCGCCTGGCCGCCCATGCTCAGGAAGTATGCATCGCCATCCGCGCTCAGCGGGCAGACGGTATTCGTCAGCGCCTTGCCGTCGCCCGACGCGAACGCATTCTCCGTCTGTCCGAAAATCGCACCATTCTTCTCGGCCTTCGCGTTGTAAATCGGGAACAGCATATCCGCGCCGTACATCGCCGTCGCATACATGGAACCGTTCAGCGGATCGGAAACCACCACCGAATCGGTACCAGTCTTCTTCACCACCTTCTTGAGAATCTTCTCCTTCGTGGCAGTGAGCTGCTCGTCCGGCCGCGCATCGTCAATCGTCATATTCGCATAGACGGCATCCGACAGGGCGGAACGAACAGTATTGCCGAATTGGCAGGAAATGGCGAGCGCCGCAAGCAGAACAATCGCAATGATTTTCGTGACGTTCGGCAGACGGCCGGCACGCAACAATACGACGGCGGCGAAGACGATCAGCGGCAGCACGCCGAACGGAATCATGGTAAGCGGTCGGGTTTCGGCGCGATACCAGGCGGCGGCCACGATGTTGGGGAACCAGCCAGTCAGCGCGGTCGAGCAGACGTAGACGAGACCGACCAGGAAGAAGGCCAGCAGAATGGCGATCGCGTCGCGGCGGAGTTGCGAGGCGTCGGAACGTGGAGTGCGGTAGCTGGCGGAAGTCTTGCGATTCCTACGATCGGCAGGCATAGCCGCAAAATCGGCAACCTGTTCGTGCGGTTGCGCTGACGTGCTATCGGATGCACGGTCAATCGCAGAAGCGCCGGGCACAGTAGCGGAATCGGCGCGATTGGCGGCGAACCATTGCGGGCGGATGATGGCTGCGACGGTGACGGCAAACGCGATCAGCACGATTGCGGCCATGAACCAGCCTTGCACGCCGCCGATATTGTCGGTGACGTAGATTTTGAGCGCTTCGGGCACCGTGCGGTTCGGAACGAAGGTGTGGAACCAGCTGGCGGGATTGAAGTAGCGGTCCGATTTGTAGCTGGACATCATGTATGCGAGGAACACGGCGGCGCCGAGAACCACTACGCCAGCAAGGCCTGCGATGGCTTTCCATGACAGTCGCGTCAGCACGAAGGGGGCCATGAGCAGGAGCCAGGTGAACACGATGCGCGGATGGGCGAACATGCAGACGCCGGCAGTGACGAAGAACCATATGATCCATTTGACGAGGTGTTCGCGGGTGGCGAGCGCGTCGAGCAGGCGAAGTGTGGCGTACAGCCAGAACGGCAGAAGCGTGGCGGCCAGGCCGAAGGCGATCAGCGGACCGGAAGCCAGCATTTGGAAGGGGTGCGAGGCGGAAGCGACGGCGAGCGGGGGGATGATGAGCGCGAGTATCGCGGGGAATAGCGGAACTACGACAGACGCGACATTGCAGGCCGAGGACTTTCGTGCGTTCGCAAATCGGGGGGAGCATACGGATTGTGCCGAATGCGACAGGCGACGCGTGAAATAGGAAGCGTACAGCTGAATCGCAATCGGCCAAACCAAGCCGGATGTGGCCAGCCAGACCGTGTTGAACGCGGCGTAAATCGACAGATTGACGCCGAACAAGCTGGCGAGCTTAATCATGCCGGCTGCAAGCAGATGGAACAACGGCGGATAGTATTCGTCGTTCGGCCACAGGTGGGTGGCCGCGCCGACGCCTTCGCCGAGGATCTTGCGGATGAAGTAATAGTGCGCGGGCGCGTCGATTTCGTGCAATGGGTTCGTCCAAGCGGCGGAACCGTGCGGAAACCAGGCCCATACGACCGCGGCGGCGAGCGCGACGCCGATGGCGGAACAGACCGGCAGTGCGATGCGGGATAAGCGGGGAACGGCGGAATCGCAAGGCAAAGGCAAAGTATCGTTCGTTGTCTTGCTTGATATCTTGTCCGTCGTTTTAGCCGTCGTTTCGTCTGTCGTCTTGCTTGCGGCGACTGCGCTGTCGGCTTCATCGACTGCGTCGTCGGCCGCTGTGGGAATCGTATTGTCTGTGCTGTGCTGCTTCATCGCCATCCATCGTAGCCGAAGCCGCGAAAGCAAGCCACAAATCGCAATCGCACCTGCATTTTGTAATTCAAAACTGGACCGTGCGGCAACAAAAGCTGGAAAGGCATCTAAAAACGGATGGAACATGCGCGGGATGGGCGCAAGACGGACGCGGAACGCGGGAAGAATAGGCGGACGTAGAGCAGAGACGAGCGCGAGCAGGAACAAAATCGCCGCTTATCCAACCTTCGATTTTCAGGAAGTATTCAGACTTCACACAGAGGTATAACAGTGTTGCGCAAGAAAACAATCACGTTGGATGGGCAGGATGATTGCACGGGGCGCATTGCGCTGTGAGCGTACTCGCTGTCGTTGCTTGACTGTGTGCGTCCCGGCCAACGCTGGCGTCGGCATGCGTCGACGCGTAACTACAGAGAACTGGAGAAGTACCGCATGTTCGTTCTCAAGAACGCATGGGCTGCGCTCGGTCGCGTCAAATGGCGTACCGCGCTGACGGCTTTGCTTGCACTGCTGGTGTCGTTCTCAGCCGCCGTGGATCTGGCGGTGCTGAGAGCCGACGACAAGGCGAATAACGAAACATACCAATCGCAGAAAGCTTCGGCGGTAATTCGGCCGAGCGCGAAAGTCACTGCGAAACGCGACGGTGCGGACTCCAATTACACCGCCAATTACATGACGTGGGACATGTACACCAAGTACGCGGAAGCGGTGCAGAAGAACAACTTGACGTTCGAATACACGCTCGCCACGTCGGTGCCGGTGCGCGCCAGCAAGTCGCTGCAGGCGATCGCGGCGAAAAGCGACACGAGCGAGGACAAGACCGGCGGCAACCTGACGTTGCAAGCCTTCTACACGAACGATGCGGCGAAAATCAACGACTACGGCACGTTCAAAGTGGTCAAGGGCAAGCAGCTGAACTACAAGACGGCCAACGACGGTGTGCTGGTCTCTCAGGCAGTGGCCAAGAAGAACAATCTCAAAGTGGGCGACAAGGTGACCGTCGGCAATCCGACGAAGGCTTCCGAAACCTACAAATTCACCGTGCGCGGCATCTACGAGTACACCGGCGAGACGCCGGCCGGATACGGTTCCGACGCGAAATACGCGAAAGACAACCGCGAGAACGTGGTGTACACGTCGTACATCAACTTCGCGCAAAGCGGTCTGGATGTGGCCGGCACCAAGCTGGGCCATCCCGAACCTCAACATCATCTTCACGCTGACCGATCCGGCCACATACAACAAGTTCGTGCGACTGGTGACAAAGGCCAAGCTGGACACGTCGAAGTTCACAATCTCATCGCCGTCGCTTGATGCGTACAAGAAGCGCATCGCACCGCTGGACGCCGCCGCCAAGGCCGCGCGCACCCTCCAGCAGACGTCCGCCGGTTAGGATGCCGCCGCCGACGCCGGTGCCCAGCGTCACACCGATGACATCGGTATAGCCCTTAGCCGCACCGGCCCAGACCTCGCCCAGCAGCATACAGTTGGCGTCGTTGGCAACGGTGACGGGCAGGCCGAAGGCACGCTCCAGTGTACCTTTAATGTCCACGCCGATCCACCCCGGGAAATTGCCGCAGGTCCCCGCGACCACGCCACGGCGGCTGTCGATCTGGCCCGTGGCGGACACAGCGATGCCTCGAGCCTCGGCGCGTCCTCGGTCAGAAATTCGTGGATGGCCGCCTGCACGGTATCCAGGATCGGCGTTTTGTAGCGTCAAAGCTGACGCTGCACTCGGCACGGCGCAGCACCCTGCCGTTCTCATCGACGAGCCCCAGCTTGACCGCCGTGCCGCCGATGTCGACACCCAGATAGGTTTTACTCATAGCGCACCTGCTTATTTGTGGTTGTTGATGGCCGCGGTGTAGCGGGCCGTGATCTCGGCAGGGCGGGTGATCGCACCGCCGACGACGAGAGCGAACGCACCGGCGTAGAGCGCCTGCACGGCCTGCTCCGGCGTGTGGATATGGCCCTCGGCGATGACCTTGGCCGGGCACTCCCGCGCGAGCTGGGCAATAAAGCCGAAGTCCACATCGTTGATGCCCGTCGTCTCGGGCGTGTAGCCGCGCATCGTCGTGCCGACAAAGTCCGCACCGGCCCCCGCGCAGGCCAGCGCGTTCTCAATGTTGTCGCAGTCGGCCATAACGAGCTGGTCGGGGTACTTCTCCTTGATGGAACGGATGAACTCGGCGCTCGTCTGCCCGTTGGGGCGCAGGCGCCGGTGCCCTGCACGGCCAGAATGTCCACGCCGCAGGCGACGAGCTCGTCAACTTCCTGCATCGTGACGGTGATGTACATCGGCGTGCCGGGGTAATCCTTTTTGATGATGCCGATGACCGGCAGGTCCACGACCTGCTTGATCTGGGTGATGTCGCGCACCGTATTGGCACGGATGCCGACAGCGCCGGACTGTGCCGCCGCCTTGGCCATCAGCGGCATGACGCCGCCCTCTTTTGTATACAGCGGCTCGTGCTCCAGCGCCTGGCAGGAGACGATAAGGCCGCCCTTGATTTGGTTGAAGATTTGTTCGTGGGTCATGGTGGCAAACTCCTTTTTATCTAAGCATTGTAGGGAGGGGTCTTGACCCTCCGTGCCCGTTCGCGGCAACCGCAAAGCTCCCGGGACGCATATATGCGTCCCCTACTTGTAAGGGTGGCATACATGCCACCCGGGAGCGCAGTGGCCGGTGCAAGGTCCCGCGGAGCGTCAAGACCGCTCCCTACAGAACCACAATGCATTACTTTTATTATTTCATCAAAATCTTGACCACGGCTTTTCTTACGTGGTTACAGCCTTCGCTTTTGCAGCTGGGCTTGTGCAGCTCACCGGGGAAGAAGATGGCAAACCGCCCGCCGCCCAAAACGCCGCCGACGTGCTCGGCACCGGACTTGAAGCCGCAGTCGGCGGCTTCGTCAAACTCGCCCTGCTCCGTGCCCTCGGACGCCCAGCCCAGATGCTCGCTGCCGGTCAGGTCGATCTGCAGGTCGGCATAGCGGCGGTGGTACTCGAACGCAGCGCCGTCGGCATCGCGCAGGTCGCGTCCATCACGTTGACAAAGACGTTCTCGCCGTCAATGATGGTCTTGCCGTTTTCCAGCGCGTCCAGCGTGTGGCTGTTCAGCCAGTCGATGGCCTTATCCAGATTCGGGTGCAAACCTTGTAGCAGGCAATGTAATCAAACGAATCTACGATCATTTCACACCTCTTACAGGGCCGCGACGGCGTCCTCGATCATCTTCTGTGCCGCGGCACGATGGCTCATCCTCGGGGATCAGGCCCGGCAGCGGTGCGCGCACGCCGCCCAGCTCCAGACCGTACATGCGGCGCAGGATCTCCTTCATGACCGCGTACAGGTTGCCGTGGGCCTCGCACATCTTGTAGATGATGCGGTCCGCCTTGTACTGGATCTCGCGGGCAGCGGGGATGTCGCCCTTCTCGATCAGCTCGTTCATCTTGAGGAACAGCTCGGGCATGACGGCGTAGGTGCCGCCGATGCCGCCGTCCGCGCCCATGACACGGCCGGAGACGAACTGCTCATCGGGGCCGTTGAACACGGCGAAGCCGTCCGCACCGCGCGCCTGAATACCGGCATCCTTGAACATCTGGATGTCCTGGGTGGGCATCGAGGAGTTCTTGACCGCGATGACGTTGGGGTTCTTGAGCATCTCGTTCAGCAGGGGCATCGTCAGGGCGGTACCGGCCAGCTGCGGGATGTTGTAGATGATGAACTCGGTGTTGGGCGCGGCGGCGCTCATGGCGTTCCAGTAGTCCGCGATGGCGTAGTTGGGCAGGTGGAAGTAGATTGGCGGGATGGACGCGATGGCGTCAACGCCGCACTTTTCAGCATGGGCGGCCAGCTCGACGGAGTCCGCCGTGTTGTTGCAGGCGACGTGGCGATGACGGTGATCTTGCCCTTGGCCTCGCTCATGACGGCCTCCAGCACGGCCTTGCGCTCATCCGGGTGCTGGTAGATGCACTCGCCGGAGGAACCGCCGACGTAAACGCCCTTGACGCCCTTGGCGATCAGGTGGCGGGTCAGTGCCTTGACGCCCTCGGTGGAGATAGAGCCGTCCGGTGCGTAGCAGGCGTAGAAGGCGGGGATGATGCCGCGGTATTTGTTGATGTCTTTCATAGGTGAGATCTCCTTTTTATAAAAAATAAAATTATTCTTTGACGGGTATGATTTTGAGAACCTTATATTCAGTATAACAATTTGAAGTTTGAAGTATAGTAGAAAAAAATGTTCAAAAATAAAAATATACGTCTAAAAAATGCGCGTTTTGTTTGCTTTTTGGAAAAGACTCTGCTACAATGTGCGTAGAATCCATATGGCTTACGAAAGAGGTGAACGTCTATGAATGCCATCTATTCCGATTACTCCCCCATTTTCTTGTATGTTGACAAATACAGGTTTTCTAAGAACTGGGGGTATCCCGGCGCAACGGTCCCTTACTCGCTGATTCGCTATGTTATTTCCGGGAAAGCGGTCTTCTCTCTGGGGGATACATCGTATGAGGTCGGGCCGGACGATGTCTTTTACATTCCGCAGGGAAGTGTATTGTCCTGCGCAGCCAAAGAGGAAATCGCGTTTATCAGTATCCGGTTTGTCGGCTCTGTCCAACTGGCAGACACAGATATGCTGTGCGCTTTGTGGAATGTTCCGTTCCTGCACAATTTTTCCGATATGCCGGAAATGTGGACCTACTTTGAGAGAGCCTACGCCAGCGCACTGACTAAAACCACCTTTAAATATTTGGAAATACGCGGTTACCTGAACTTGATTTGTGCACAGCTGGCTCGCGTTTCGCTGGATAACTTTGACAAGGATGAGACACTGGAAGAAGATCGCAAAAAGATGGAGGCGCGTTTTGATATTGAAAGCATCCGCCGCCGTGCCGTCAAATCCGCTACCCAGAAAAACGACCCGCGTATCACCATAATCCTAGACACCATCATCAGCCACCTAGAAAAAAACTATACAACCAAAGAGCTTTGCGATATGGCAGAAATCAGCGAGAGCACTCTGCGCCGTCTTTTTAAGGAACAGGCGGGGAAAACGCTGTATGAATTTATAAGGGAGACCAAGATGACCCACGCGGCCCGCAAATTGCTGGTGACCAACGAGCCGATATCTGCGATCGCCTACGAGTTGGGCTATGAAGCGCCAAGCTACTTTACCAAATGTTTTAAGGAAGTGTTCGGTGTGACACCGCAGGAGTACCGCCGGACTCCCGGGAAGCATGACCTAAATTTGTAAGTTATGCACAAAGTTTGACCGAATATTTTTAAACAGAAAAATAATACGCTCAAATTTTGAGCGTATTATTTTATTTTTACGCATTTTTTTTGGCTGGTAAAGGAAAAGTGAAAACTGTATAATATAGGCACACGGTAAGTACAGAACTTACAAAAAAATGGAATCCTGACAGCATCTTGACGCAAAAGACAACCGCCAAGAACACAACAGATTTGATCACAGGAGGTCAAACACATGAAAAAAGCACTTGCATCTCTGCTGGCCGCCGGTATGGCAGCGTCCCTGCTGGCCGGCTGCGGCGGCTCCTCTTCAACGGCGGCCAGCACGGCCGACACCAGCACTGCTGCTTCCACGGAGCTTCTTCCACGCAGAGTCCGACGCGCCGCTGGAGGGCGAGATCACCTTCTGGCATTCCTTCACGCAGGGTGCCCGCATGGAGCCGTCCAGAAGGCCGCCGATAAGTTTATGGAAGCCAACCCCGGCGTTAAGATCAACATCGAGACATACTCTTGGGGCGACTTCAACACCAAGTGGAATGCCGGCCTGACAACGGGCGACCTGCCCGATATGAGCACGGCTCAGGGTACCGGTGAAGTCGTTGAGATGATGAACGCTGATGTCCTGACCCCGATAGATGATATGGTTGACGACATTGGCCGCGACCGCTTCTCTGCTAACGCGCTGGCCGATATGACCAGCGATGGCGCCACCTACGGTGTGCCGTATTACTCCCACGCACAGGTCATGTGGTACCGCACCGACCTGCTGGAAGCAGCCGGGCTGGAAGTCCCCAAGACTTGGGACGAGTTCTATGATGCCGCAGTGACCCTGACCAAAGACGGCCAGTATGGCGCAGCATTCTCCTGCAGCCCCAACGATCTGCTGAGCACCCGCTACCTGAACTATTACGTTGTCAGTGCCGGCAGCAGCCTGCTGAATGATGACCTGACCGCCAACCTGACCAGCAAGGAAGCCATCGACGGCATCAACTTCTGGCTGAAAGTCTACAAGAACTGCTCTCCCGCCGAGACCATCAACTACACGGTCAACGATCACGCTACGCTGTTCTATCAGGGCAAGACTGCCTTTGACTTCAACTCCGGCTTCATGATCGGCGGTGTGCAGAACAACACCCCGGAGATCGCCCAGTATGTCCGCTGCGCTCCGCTGCCCCGCATAACCGACAGCGACCCCATCTACAGCGCCGAAGCTCCCACATTCCTCTGGTCGTCTGGAAGAACGCCAAGCACCCCGAAATCTGCAAGGCATTTATCGAGTACCTGTATGATACGGACAACTACGTTGAATTCATTCACTCCGTCCCCGTTGGCATGCTGCCCTCTTTGAAAGACATCGCCACCAACTCCGATTACTTGAACAACGACACCATCAAGGAATACTCCGACTGCGTGGATGTGATCCAGACTGCCGTTGATGAAGGCCATGCCATCGGCTTTGAGCACGGCCCCAGCGCACAGGCCAGCTATCTGACCTCTCAGGGTGTTATCGAGGAAATGTTCCAAGATATCATCACCAACGGCACCGATGTGGAAACGGCTGCCAAAGCTGCTGAGGATAAACTCAACGACATCTTTGATACGATGATCAGCTGATAGCTTCACGTTAGGCGGGGAGGACCCACCCTCCCCGCTTTCTTTGTGGCAAAAATGACCGGGAGGATACTATATTGAAAGAAATTACGCGCACTCCACAATCCAGACCGGCGAAAAAGGACCGTAACCTTACGCGCTGGCTGTTTGTGGCCCCTGCTATGCTGGTTGTTCTCTGTCTGCTGGTATACCCGCTGTGCTCGACCTTGCTGTACAGCTTTACCAACAAGACCTTGATAAAGTCAACATACGCACTCAAAGGGATCGACAACTACATAAAAATCTTTACGGATCCTGCATTCGGCAAGGCGTTCTTAACGACGCTGGTCTGGACTTTCTTCAGCCTCACCGGTCAGATCCTGATCGGTTTCTCTGCCGCACTGGCTCTGAACCGCATCCGCAATCCCATAGCACGCCCCATCTACCGCATCTGTATGATCATCCCTTGGGCGTTTCCCTCCATTGCTATCGCACTGGTATGGAAATGGATGCTCAACGGCATTCAGGGTTATATCCCCACTATGCTGATGAAGCTGGGCTTGTCCGATGGGATGCTGCAATTCCTGAGCGACCCTAAACTGGTGCTGCCCACGCTGGTGTTCATTAACATCTGGTTCGGTGCCCCCATGATCATGGTCAATGTCTACGCTGCTTTGCAGACCGTGCCGCAGGATCAGTACGAAGCCGCCCTGATCGATGGTGCAAGTTCCTGGCAGTCCTTTATCCACATTACCGTACCGCACATCAAAGTCGTTGTCGGCCTGCTGGTCGTGCTGCGCACCATCTGGGTGTTCAACAACTTCGATATCATTTTCATGACCACTGCCGGTGGTCCGGCCAGTATGACAACCACGATGCCGTTGTACATCTATGACCTTGGCTGGACGAACAAACTTGTTGGCCGCGCATCTGCAGCATCGATCATTCTGCTTGCATTCCTTATTGCGGTTTGCCTTATCTATTTTGCAGTTATCACACATTGGGAAAAGGAGGATCAGGCATGAAAAAAGGAAGACGCTTCGGCGATATAGTTTCCAATGTCTATTTGATCCTTCTGTCAATCGTGGCTGTGTTCCCACTGCTGTGGCTGCTGGTTTCTGCCTTTAAAAGCAGCAGCGAGATGCTGAACAACCCCACAAAGATCTGCCTATCCAATGGACACTGGCAAATTTTAAAACGGTCCTGTTCACCCTGAAATTCACCGTCAATATTCGCAACAGCCTTATCATTGCAGGCAGCACCACGGTGGTAGCATCATCATTTCCTCGCTGGCAGCCTACGGTGTAGTCCGTTTCTTCCCAAAGCTGGGCAATGTAATGACCAAGATCTTGGTCACTACCTATATGTTCCCCTCCATCATGCTGGTCATCCCGTATGCCATGGTCATGGCCAAGCTGAACCTGACCAATACCCGTATCGGCCTGATGCTGGTTTACCTTTCATTCAGCGTTCCTTACGCCGTGTGGATGCTGGTCGGCTTCTTCAAGACTGTACCCATCGGTATTGAGGAAGCAGCCCGCATTGATGGCGCCAACAAGCTGCAGGTCTTTGTCCGGATCGTGCTGCCGCTGGTTTCTCCCGGCATCGTTGCCACTGCGATCTATGTTTTTATCAATGCATGGAATGAATACCTCTACTCCATGATTTTGATGAGCAGCTCCGACAAAACTACGATCTCAGTTGCCGTTAAGACCTTGGAGGGTGCCGATATCCTGAACTGGGGCGCCCTGATGGCTGCCTGCGCTATCGTGGTCGTTCCCTCCATCATCTTCTTCTGCTTTATCCAAAATAAGATGGCCGGCGCCTGTCCGACGGCGCTGTCAAGTAAAAACAACACAAGTATAAAAGGAGTTTTACAGTATGAAAACCGTAGGTTATGCAATCGTAGGTACAGGCTACTTTGGCGCTGAACTGGGTCGTATCATGAAAACTAAAGAGGGGGCAAAGATCGTTGCCGTCTATGATCCGAAAACGGCGCTGCCATCGCCGCCGAACTTGGCTGCGACAATGAGTCCAGTCTGGAAAGCACCTGCGCCCGTCCGGATGTGGACGCCGTTATCGTGGCAACCCCCAACTATCTGCACAAGGAACCGGTGCTGGAAGCTGCCCGCAACCATAAGAACGTTTTCTGCGAGAAGCCCATTGCCCTTTCTTATGCAGACTGCGATGAGATGGTCAACACCAGCAAGGAAAATAATGTGGTCTTTATGGCCGGTCACGTCATGAACTTCTTCCACGGCGTCCGTCTTGCCAAAAAGTTCATTCAGGAAGGCCGCATCGGCAAGGTGCTGTATGCCCACTCCGCCCGTAACGGCTGGGAGGAGCCGCAGCCCTCTATCAGCTGGAAGAAGATCCGCTCCAAGTCCGGCGGCCATCTGTATCACCACATCCATGAACTGGACTGCATCCAGTTCATCATGGGACCCGCAACTCGTGTTACCATGACCGGCGGCAATGTTGCCCACTCCGGCCCTGAGTTTGGCGATGAGGACGATATGCTGTTCCTGAATCTGGAGTTCGGCAACAACACCTACGCCATCGTCGAGTATGGTTCTGCCTTCCACTGGCCTGAGCATTACGTCCTGATTCAGGCACCAAGGGCGCCATTCGCATCGATATGTGCAATGTCGGCATGACGGTCAAGCTGGCCGATGGTACCGAAGAGCATTACTGCGTCCACGCGAACAAGGAAATCGATGATGACCGTACCCGCATCTACCACAGCACCGAGATGGATGGCGCTATCCAGTACGGCCATCCCGCAAAAAGCCGCCGATGTGGCTGAACAGCATCATGAACGCAGAGATGGAGTTCTTCAATGGTGTGATGCACGGTGATCCCATCCCGGATGAGTTCAAGCCGCTGATGACCGGTGAAGCTGCCCGTGCAGCTATCGCCACCGCAGACGCAGCTACCCTTCTCTGCGCGAGAACCGCAAGGTCAGCGTTGAAGAAGTTATGAAATAAGTTTCGCGGATTCCCCCCCCAAAAAAAATAACCCCAAACGATAAAAAGACTGCGCCCGGACGGTTGAGCTTTTCAACCGTCCGGGCGCTTTTTGTGGATAAATTTTGCGGAGTTGGCAGGTAAATATAGGTGCGGTCGGTGTGGTCAGCTCGCCTTGACGAGTACCAACACGCTGTTCTGCGGTACGACAATTTGTTCTTGTTTTGTGGGAATAGGCGGGTTCTTGTACTGGCGCAGGGCTTTTTGGATCCGCCACTGGCGGCGCTCACCTTTGCAGCATCCAGTATTATCTGCGCTTTTGGCTTAGCAGCTGCCGCACCTCGCTCGCCGTATCGGCACTTAGAATTATGCGGTATTGCCATAAATCAAAAATACGGCATTACCCCTTGCCCCCGCGCAGCGCCTCAAGGTCGCTGCGGGTGTCGATGTCCCGCAGCTCGGCGGCGGGGGTGGCAGCAGGCG
>ENA-OQIR01000755-OQIR01000755.1-human-gut-metagenome-genome-assembly--contig:-NODE-755-length-12829-cov-1.844355_pt1 | contig 12829 bp, 17 predicted proteins | sample MGYA00242580_ERZ504745 | MGnify/ENA primary metagenome ERZ504745 (study PRJEB26092, sample SAMD00036214) | human gut metagenome | host: Homo sapiens | study: EMG produced TPA metagenomics assembly of... | reverse complement strand
CGCGCTATGCTAAGCTTACCAGATCATGGTTGTCAGCGCGGAAGGCCGTTTAAATCCAGCTCCGCCCGGAGAGGCGTTATGTGTTTCGGCGCACGGTCTAAACACAGGCTAAGATCTTCTCTAAGCATCGGCAGCCCTTCCAACCATGATAGGTTGAGAATATTATATCATAAAACGGCGGGAAACGCGCGTCAGGAATGAAATTATACCGGAAAAAGCGACAAAATGTGTCAAACCATTTACAAAACATACTTTCTATATTATACTGAAATCAAGGTTTGCGGCCGTCTTTAAAGGCGCATGAAAACGCTGTATAAATGCGGATAGGCCGCAAGAAAGGTAGAGTGATCTTATGAAATGTGTTCATTGCGGTAACGAGTTGATGCCCGGCTCCAAATTCTGTACAAACTGCGGCACTCCGGTTTCCGAACCTGTGACCCCTGTCCCATCTCCCAATACCGGCTCTTCTCAGGATCCAATGGGCAATTGGCCCGCCTCTGATTTTACTGCGCCGCCGGAAAACAGCTCCCCTGACAGCGTTGCAGAGGAAATTTCCGCCGCAGGCGGATCAGATCCGTCCGCGTCGCAGTCCGCGCCTGTTTATCAAGAGAGTATCTCCCAAGATAGTTTCTCTGCCTCCGGCTCCGCGGCGCAGGAAGCACCCTCTGAATGTGGGGATATTCCAAGCGCTGTGCCTCCTGCCGGTCACCAGGCACAAGCGGAGGGAATGCCCTCCGCCCCTTATGGCCAGGCCGGCGGCCCGCCGCCCGCTTATCCCAAATCACGCCGGGAACATTCCTCCCGCTTATCTCCAGAGCAATAACGGCGGCACCCCGCCTGTTTACCCAAATCAGCTACTACACCTCAGCCCGGATATCCTCAGGGTCCTACGCCGCCTAAAAAATCCAGCAAGCTTGTTTTAGGCATTGTATTAGGAATCGCCGCCTTGATCATTGTATTGATCGTTGTGTTGGTGGTGCTGCTGCTGAACAACAATAAATCCACGGAGCCCGCTCCCCCTCCGGCGCGGCCTCCAGCAGCGTTTCCAGCCAAGCGTCTGACGGCGCTTCCTCCGCTCCTTCCGGCGAGACAGTTACCCTTACCATTGGCAGCGCTTCCTTTACTGTTCCTTCCGAATGGGAAAGGGACGTTGATGAGGATAGTATTATCTTGTATCCATCTGCTGACGAAGTCATCGTCATTTACTGCTTCGCTGGCGAAGCACAGTATTATTCCGAAAACGATTATCTTGAAACCTACGCTCAGGGCTACGATGATTACCAATACATCAGCTGGAGGAAACCTCTGTCGGCGGGATCTCCGGCAAGCTCCATACCTATTACGCTTATGTATCCGATATTGACTACGAGATTAACAGCTTCTATTACACCATCGGCGACGATCTCATGTCGGTGGATTATTTCCGGCCGCTGCTTTCCTCTTCTGATGGGATTCAGCCTTGGAGGATGTCCTGGCGACCTTGCAGATTGCCGAAGGCGCCGGTTCCGCAAGCTCCACTGCTTCCTCTAACGGCGGTTCTGCTGCTATTCAGGATGCTTACGGAGAGGGAATGTATAAATCGCGCCGATCTTCCTGCGGGGGAATATGTCCTGCTGCCGGCTTCTGAGTTCTCCGCCTATTACGAGGTGAACTCCTCTTCCACCGGGGAAGTGGAGGACATTATCGACAACGATAATTTTGACGGCCGCCGCTATCTCACCGTGGAGGATGGACAGTATTTGACCATTCAGCGCTGCATGATGGTGCCTCTGGATAAAGCTCCCAAGGTGGATATCTCCTCCGGCGTAGTTCCGGAAGGAATGTACCGGGTAGGCGTTGATATCCCCGCCGGGAATATAAGCTCCGCAATAACGCTGAATACGACGGTTATTATGAGGTGAGAAGCAGCAGTCTGGCTCTGAGGGCTTTGACAGCATTATTACCAATGAGAATTTCAGCGGCGATGTTTATGTGACCGTTCAAGAGGGTCAATATCTAGTAGTCAACCGCGCCGAGCTTCAGCTTCCCCAATAAAGGACCTGTCCGAATCCAATCTAAAATCTAAAAATGCCCTGATTCTAAACGAATCAGGGCATTTTTAACGGTTATACAGTTTATTCCAGAGGGAGGTTTGGGCAATTTATTTCATAATTTTAATTGTTTCCCTTCCATAGCCGCCAGTACTGATTCAGGAATCATCTCAAAATGCGCCACCAGGGATTTCGGCTTTTTATCATAATCATCCTGAGAGAAGGGGACAAAATAAATATTCTTTGTGTTGATCATGGCGCCTATATTTTTAGCGGTGGCGCCGAGTCCATCGTTGGTGGCTAAACACAAAAGCACCGGCCTCCCAATGCGCAAATGGCTTTTGCAGGCCATTGTCACCGAGGTATCTGTAATGGCGTTAGCAATTTTGCAAGGGTATTGCCGGTACACGGGGCCACTACGATGATATCGCACATTTTTTTCGGGCCTATGGGCTCCGCCTCAACGATGGATTTAATAATTTTTCGGCCGCAAATATCCTCTATTTCCCAGACAATATCGCTGGCACGGCCAAAACGGGTATCAGTATTGCAAGCGTTTTCCGACATAATCGGCAGCACTGTGGCCCCTTGCTCCTTTAACGCCCGCATTTGGGCAATCGCTTTCTCAAAGGTGCAAAAGGAGCCGCACAGCGCGTAACCGACGGTTAAATCACTCAGTGTCATTCTGCTCCCTCCTCAATCATATGGTAAATGGTGGTTTTGATGATTTCTCCCGCCGCCTGCGGCGCTACCCTTCCGGGAAGGGACAGCGCTCTTTGGGCGTTGACGCCCAGGCGGCCGGCTGCCTCAAAGTCCACCCCCCGGATCGGAGAATAGAACAAGAAACCAAACGCCTCATAAGCGCCGGGAATCTGCCGCCATTTACGCTCCGCCTTATAAAGCATCGGCGGGAGAAGCTGATTGCTTGGTGATAGGGAGAGACGCCGCTTATGTCGGGGGTAAAATAGTTTCGCGCAGCGGCGCGTCACTCAAAGCTGACGAAAAGCCGCCCGGAAAACCGCTCCAGCATTCTTGCGCTTTTTCAGGCTTTCCTGCCGTCTGATAAAAATCCCGCTCTTGAGAAAACAGCTCGTTCTCCTCAAAAGCCGGGATTTACATCATTCAGCAAAATCATCCCCTGAAGGCCGGTTCTCTAAACCACCCAAAAGCCCAACCCGCCCACGACTAGGCTGACTGCCGCTCCGGCCAGCACATCCCGGGGATAATGCAGCCCGGCGACGACTCGGGAAATTCCCACAAGCACAGCCAGCGCCGCGGCGGTGATTCCTAACGGCTGGCAGACATACCAAAAAGCCATGGCGATAATCACCGAGCTGGCGGTATGCCTGCTGGGGAACGAATTTCCGGGCTTGTGAGAAATTAAGGGATAATAATTCATCTGGTCATAGGGTCTGGGCGCGTGGAATACGTGCCGCAGTACCGTTACTAAAATCAGGGCTGCCAGCGGCACCAAAATGAATTTGAGAAGCCTGATCCAGGGAGGCCCTTGGACCAGCAGAACAACAATAGCGGTGGGATAAGCCGCCGCCAATAGATCCGGCAGGTATTTGGTGATTCCGGCAGTAATCTTTTCTCTTGTTTTTGTTTTCCGGCAGAACGCCGTCATCTTTTGATACTGTGCTTCCTTCATACAATCTCTCCCTTGGAGATCATCATACCACTTATTTTTACTTCCCGCAACGAGAGACTTTTCAGTCATTCCAGCGCCCGGCGCGGCCAAGACGGCAAAAACTATTTGGGCGAGGACGGAAGCCGGATCCGTTTCCCCATCTTTCCCGCAGGCCTATTGAGAGACGCCTCTCAGCCTGCCGGCAATCACCTCTGTCTCCCTGTTTAAAATGCAAGTAGGCTTTGCCTTACCCGCCCGATCGCTTTCCATATAGACTCAGGGCGTTATTCTGGGATCCGGGAATGAAAAGTAAAGCTCCAGGGATTTATCCCCGCATACCACGATCTTTTTTACCAGAGCCTGGATCGTTGTCCTGCCGGGGCGCTCAAACCTCAGAAGCTCCCGCGCGGCCATTTCCCGCCGGTCCTGCGGGTCTTCAGCAGTCAGCTCCTCCTCCAAAGCGTCCACCTTGCGCTGCCATAGCTCGCAGTAACTCAAAAACTGCCGCTGAATATTCGGAAAATTTTCCGAATCCCGGCCTGCCCGGCGATAAAATTCAAGCTGTTCCTTGGCGCTCCGCAGTTCTCTTGCCGCCAGCTCCCGGGATTTTCTAGGAAACTCCGGATATAGGCTTTGGGGCTGGATGCCTTCGCTGAGCTTTCTTAGGCTGTCCAGCAGCGTCCGCTCCACCTCATCCTCCCGGACGCAGTGGGTTTTGCAGGAGCCGGGATACCGCCGGCTGGAGGAACAAACCAGGTAAGTCCTGGGACCGTCTTTTACGAAGGTCATTGGAGAGCCGCAGTCCCCGCAGAACACCAGGCGGAAAGCAAGTGCCAGTCCTTCGGCTCCCGGGGGCTGGATCTCGTTTTAAAAAGCTGCTGAGCCATTTGAAATTCCTCCTTTGTAATTAAGGCTCATGCGTATTGGATACCACAATCCATTCCTTTTTGGGAACAGGGATCCGTTTCTTCACCTTATAACTGATGGTTTTACTTTGATTTTGGGTCAAATTGCCCGCGTAGGTCTCACAGGTCAGGATACGCCTGATCGTGCTTTCATTCCAACGCTTTTGGGCTTTCAGGCCGCCGCTCCGCTTTTCCATCGGCGTGGGAATTTTATCCTCTGTCAGGCCTTCCGCGATTCCTCGAACGCTTTCTCCCTTTAAAAAATCCCGGTAGATACGCCTCACCACTCCGGCACTTTCCGGGTCTGGAACCAATTTCCCCGGCTGTTTCGGGTCTTTTTGATAGCCGTAGGGCGCCCAGGCGCCGATAAATTCCCCCGCCCGGCGCTTTGCCGTCAGCGCTTCGCACCTTTCTGGACACATCTCTGGCGTAAAAATCATTAAACACCGCCTTAAACGCGCTCATATCGTTTCCAGCGCTCTCCTCTTTGCCGGTGTCCACCCCATCGTTAACGGCAATATACCGAATCCCTTTTTCCGGGAAATAGCATTCCACATATCTTCCCGTCTCAATATAATCCCGCCCGAGCCGGGACAGGTCTTTGGTAATCACTGTTTTTATCTTTCCCCGTTCGATATCCCGAAGCAGCCTCTGAAACCCCGGCCGGTTAAAATTAGTACCGGTATACCCGTCGTCAATGTAGCATTCCGCCACCGTGAAGCCGTTCGCCTGACAATACTGGGTTAAAAAGATCCTCTGATTGGAAATGCTCTGAGACTCCCCACCGTTCTCCATCCTCCTGGGACAGCCGCAGATACAGCGCCGCCGGCTCCATCATTTTCCGCTCCCGCCGGCTTCCAGCAGCAGCGACAGCAGAAGCTTTAATTTTTCTGCCAGTGCCGTCTCCTCCGACGCGAACACAAACCTCACCTTATCCGTTTCTTTCATAAAGATCACCTCCCTCTATCCTTATGCGGAGAAAAAAGTTTCATATCTTTTTTCTTTCAGATCTTGACATTACGCTCATTGTGAATTACACTATAGAAAAGGCACGTGCTCGGGCACAACATGAAGAAGGGGGTCTTTCTCGTGAAAATTCAGTCAATTAATGACCCGGCGTTTTTGAAATACGGTAAGGTTCTCACCGGCTATGATTTAGATGGCTGATAGCTGCTATGGACAGCTTTGAGATTCCCGACGATGTGGTTTATGTGGCTTCCAGCCTGAGCTGGAGCGGCTTCCCGTTTTTCAGGAGCTGCAAAACCGAGGCTTTGGAGGCGTTCCCATTCAGGTTGGCTACTGCAACGGGCATAATAAAAAGCTGAACGCTCTGGAATACCATCGGTGCTCCGAGATTAACGTGGCCTGCACTGATATGGTTCTGCTGCTGGGCGCCCAGCAGGATATTGATCTGGACAATTATACCTATGACACTCAAAAGGTGGAGGCGTTTCTTGTGCCGAAGGGCGCTGCCATTGAGGTTTACGCCACAACCTTGCACTACGCTCCCTGCCACGTGAGCGGCGAGGGCTTCCGCAGTGTGGTTGTTTTGTCCAGAGATACCAATACTGATTTGGATTTTGTTCCCCAAAAGAAAGGGGAGGACGCTCTGCTGTTCGCCAAGAACAAATGGCTGGTTGCCCATCCCGATTCCGGCTTAGAGGAGCAGGCGCATGGATGGTCTAAAAGGCGATAACATCACCATTTAAGATATATCAATGAAAAGAAAAAGCGAGGCCGACTTCTCCCGGTCTCGCTTTTTCTTGTGCATCCCGGCATTCCGCCCCGCCGGGCAGCGAGGCAAGGTCGATTAAAATCGCTCCTTGAGCGGTTTTCGCCAACGTATAGGCGTCAAAAATCATGGTGGGAACGGTATTGAAAATAAAGTCAAATCCTTGATGCTCGCTCAATTTCCCAGTGGAAACAGGTGTATAGCCATAAATCTCGATCCAGGCCAGATCCTCCGGCTTTCGGGCGCTGACCGTTACCCTGGCCCCCATGCCCTTAAGCATCCCGCTCAGCACCTTTCCGATCCGGCCGAAGCCGGTCACTAAGCACCGGGAGCCAGCGATCATGCCGTCGTATTCTCCCATGGCGATCTCCAGCGCGCCCTCCGCCGTAGGCACCGCGTTTCTTACCGCGAATTCCTCCCGCTTGGAGTAATCTAAAAGCGTTAGCTCCTTAAAATAATCTCCCGCTTTCAGCAGAGTGTTTTTCATACCGCAGAACACCTTTTTCCCCTTCAGCATTTCAAAGAATTCCCGATCCAGCAAAAGCTCCGTTGCCGCATAAGGAGCGTTCAGGGTCACGCCGTCCTTTGTTACCGGAAGAGGCAGGATAATATAGTCCGCTTTCAGCGCCTCCTGCCATCCGGCCTTTTTTAAGTTTTCCCTTTTACATGCTCCAAACCGGCACAGAGCACGGGATAGCCATCCGCCGCCATGGACTCCGCCATGGACGCCTGCCGCTGATCCCCGCCCAGTACCCCGAAGCTGTTTATTTCAATCATTAGGTACAACCTCCATAAAACAGGCTCAGCCTGCCGGCATTTCCCGAACGCCGCAGGCCCTTTTCGGGACCCATTCCCCGTCTTATTTAAGAGAAATCCATGTCCCGTCTCTTTACCATAGTATGGCCGCAAGGGGGCAGCGGTGATAAATTTGTAAAACTTATAAAAAAGTGTTTAAATTCTTCAGCAAACGCAATATAATAGAAGCATATGCAAAATTTGACAGGAGTGTGCAGCAGTTTGGAACATCAAGATCTTTTGGACCGGATCCACCGGCTCCATTTCATCGGGATCGGCGGCTCGGGCATGTGCCTATGGCGAGATTCTTCATAAGGAAGGCTTTTCCCTCACCGGTTCTGATATTTTCGAGTCAGACACTCTTCAGCGGATCCGAGCTTATGGGATTCCGGTATATACCGAGCACAAGGCGGAGAATATTAAGGACGCGGAAGCGGTGGTCTATACCGCCGCGGTGAAGCAGGATAACCCAGAGCTGGCCGCCGCCAGAGAAAAAGGGATTCCCACTCTGGAGCGCAGCGTCATGCTGGGTATCGTGTGCCGCAGATACGCCGACGCGGTGGCGGTCAGCGGTACTCACGGCAAAACCACTACCACCGCCATGCTGACTCAGATTTAGTGCAGAGCGGCAAAGACCCTACGGCTATCATCGGCGGCAAGCTGCCCTTTTGGGCGGAAACAGCCGTGTAGGCAGCAGCGAGATCATGGTGTGCGAGGCTTGCGAATATGTGGACACTTTTTTACAGCTGACGCCGGCGGTTTCCATCATTTTAAATATTGACGCCGATCATTTGGACTATTTTAAGGATCTGAACAATATTATAAAGTCCTTTCATCAGTTTGCCTTGCAAACCACGAAAAGGCTGGTGGTAAATGGCGACGACGCCAACACGCAAAAGGCCGTTGCGGGCGTCAGCCTGCCTGCGGTTACTTTTGGCATGAAGGACACCAATGATTATTACGCAGGAAGCATCGCGGAAAAGAAAGGCGTGTGCGAGGAGTTTTCCCTAATGTATCGGGGCGAGAAGCTGGCGGAGATCGTTTTAAGCGTACCGGGAGAGCACAATATTTACAACGCTCTTGCCGCAGCCGCAGCCGCTCACACTCTGGGAGTCAGCCCTGAAGATATCGCTAAAAGCCTGCATGCCTTTACCGGGGTTCACCGCCGGTTCGAGGTGCTGGGAAATCCAAGCGGCATTATGGTAGCCGATGATTTCGCTCATCATCCCACAGAGCTTTCCGCTACCCTGACGGCCGCCATGAAAATGGGCTTTCATACCGTCTGGGCAGTATTTCAGCCTCACACCTATTCCCGAACCGCCTTGCTTTTGGAGGATTTCGCCAAAGCCTTGTCTATTCCCGACCGGGTCGTGATGTCTGAGATTCTGCCGGTCCGCGAGGTCAACACTTATCATATTTACACGAAAGATTTGGCGGATAAATCCCCGGCAGCGTTTGGTTTGACACCTTTGAGGAAATCACAGATTACGTCACCGCCCACGCTGAGCCGGGAGACCTAATTTTGACCTTAGGCGGCGGTAACGTTTACCAATGCGCTGATATGATCTTAAAACGCCTTCAGGGGCAGGAGAAGCAAACCGGAAGATAAAGATTTGAGACTTTACGTATTCTATAAAATCTGTTTCAGGCCTTCAGTATCACAGAAAGATCTGAACGCAAGTCAGAACGATTCTAAAAATGCCGGGCTTCTGCGTCACAGCCATCTTGTGCTCCTTGTGACGCAGTCAAGGCGAAAAAAGGCGGGCTGAGAATTTTCTCAGTCCGCCTTTTTCATTGAAATTCACGATTCTTCAATATTCCGCCAAAAGGGGATTCAGCATTCCCTCTCCCTTTTGATCCATTTTATCAATATACTCCAAGCCTTTGCCGGCGCCCAGCACCACGCAGTGATCCGGATTTTCCGCCACATGGACCGGAAGCTTCGTTTTCTTCGCAATTAGATTGTCAAAGCCGTAAAGCCGCGCGCTTCCTCCGGTCAGGACAATGCCCTCGGCGTAAATATCCGCTACAAGCTCCGGCTGGGTTTCTTCCAGCATATCCTGGACCTCCCTGGCTATCTGCATCCCACATTCCACGAGGCACTCCAGCATCTCATCCGAGGATACCGTCACCGCTTGGGGAAGCCCGGAAAGACCGTTGCGGCCCTTCATGACATAATAGGAAAGCTCCTCCTTGGGATACACGCAGCCGATGGCGGTCTTCGCGTTTTCCGCCGTTTTCTGGCCGATGATCAGATTATATTTCCGCCGCATATATTTGATGATCGCTTCGTCGAAATGGGTTCCCGCCAGCTTTACAGAACGCATTGTGGAAACGCCGCCCAAAGACACCACCGCCATGTCGGTGGTTCCGCCGCCGATATCCACCACCAAGGAACCATGAGGGGTAAAAATATCAATTCCCGCCCCCATAGCCGCGGCAATCGGCTCCTCGATCAGACAGATTTTCCGCACGCCCGCAGTGCTGATGGAATTTACCACAGCGCGTTTTTCCACCTCGGTCACCTCGCCTGGAATACAGGCCACCACCCGGGGCATAAACACCATGCTGGAGCTGACCTTTTTTAGAAAATAGCCGACCATCTGCTCCACAAGGATAAAATTTGAAATTACACCGTTTACCAGCGGATAAGTTACCGTCAGCCTCTGAGACGTACGTCCCACCATTTCATAGGCCTCCTGGCCGATGGCAATAATTTCCTCCGTCATATTGTCCACTGCCACCACGGATGCTCATCTATCACAACTCCCTGTTGCGGAAGATAAATTCGAGTTCTGGATGTCCCAAGATCAATTGCGGCATCTGTTCCCAGCAAAGAAAACGCCTCCTGTCCTTTTTCTCTTTGTACAGCTTCTTTCATCGTTCCAGCTGGATAGGCTGCATATAAATTTATTATAGTATACCGATGGGTAAATTTCAACCTTCCGTTTCCCACTTCTTGACCCGGCAGAGACTGACGCCGTACACCGCCTTCGCACCGTGCTGAAGCAGTACTCTCCCCGCCTCCCACATTGTCGCGCCGCTGGTAACGATATCGTCGCAAAGCAAAACAGTTTTTCCCCGAACGTCAATCTTCCTTTTCAGCCGGTAAACCCCCTTTACATTTTCCCATCGCTCAGCAAACGACAGCTCATGCTGGATTCGGTTCCCCTTTGGCTTTTCCAAAGCGCTGACGTAAGGCAGCTTTAGCCCGCGCGCCAGCTCCTTGGCCAGCAGTCGGGCCTGATCAAAGCCTCTTTCACGGCGGCGGCGCTTGGTTAAGGGAATTTCACAAACCAAGTCGAATGCAGCGGAGGAAAAGTTTTCTTTTACGCTTCTGGCCATAGAAAGGCCGAAGGACTCCGCGTATTCCCGCCGGCCGTGAAATTTAAACCGGAGCACCGCCGCTTCGGCTTGTCCCAGTAAGGCCAGGCACTACAGCAAATAAGCTCGATGTTATCATTTCCCAAATATGGATGATAAATCCAAAAGGCTTCCGACTGCCCCGGATTCTGAGACACACAGTTCTTACAGCCCTCCTCAAAGGGCGTGGTAACCTTGCCGCAATAGGGGCACCGGGCGGGATAAAAGCTTCTTAGTAATCTTCTCAAAAATTTCATTCCGCTTCCTCCGCGGCCCGGAGCAGGAAGTAGCATAGTCCTGTATACCGCTTAGTCTTACGGTTGTTTTCCACCATCCGTTTCACAGTTTTTGGCGTTCCCACCATCACCAGGAGATTTTTCGCCCGGGTAACGCCGGTATACAGCAGGTTCCGGTAGTAAAGCTGCCGGGGGCCCGGATACATAGGCATCACCACAGCCTCAAACTCACTGCCCTGGCTTTTATGCACCGTAACCGCGTAGGCGAGTTCCAGATCCCCGATGCTTTCCAAATCATAAGCGGCCACCTTGTCGTCATACCGTACGGCGGCGCTGCGGTCCGGTCTACCTCCAGCAAAATTCCTACGTCGCCGTTGTACACGCCTTCCCCTAAGGTGCCGTCATCCTTTTCCCAGGGAATATTATAATTATTTTTCACCTGCATCACCTTGTCGCCCTCCCGGAGCAGCACACCATTGACGGTAATCTCTTTTTTTATCCCCTTTTCCGGAGGATTGACCGCCGACTGCAGCGACTGATTCAGAGCAATCGTCCCTAATTCCCCTTTTCTGCCGGGAGACAGCACCTGGATATCAAACACCGGAGAATAGCCGTAGGAGGCCGGCAGCCGGCGCAGGCATAAATCCACGATGGTATCCCGGATAGAAACGGGATCCTGGTTCGGCAAAAAGAAAAAGTCGCCGTCCTTTCTCCCAAGCTCCGGCATCTGTCCCTGGACGATCTGATGAGCGTTGGTGACGATCAGGCTTTGCATGGACTGGCGGAAAATCTCTGTCAGCTGTACCACTGGCAGCAGCCCCGAAGCGATAAGATCCCCTAATACGTTTCCTGGGCCGACAGAGGGAAGCTGGTCTGTATCTCCTACTAAAATCAAACGGCAGCCCAGAGGAAGAGCCCGCAGAACCCCCTCGAACAAGGTGTTGTCCACCATAGAGAGCTCGTCCAGAATCAAGGTATCGCAATCCAGCATATTTTTCTCGTTGCGGGTAAACACCGGCCTGTCCTGTGGATCCCATTCCACCTCCAGCAGCCTGTGAATCGTTTTGGCCTCCCGCCGGGTCACCTCCGACATCCGCTGGGCAGCCCGCCCCGTGGGAGCGGCTAAATACACCCGTTCCCCATTTTGTTCTAAAATATTTAAAATGCCGTTCAGAGTAGTTGTCTTTCCCGTGCCGGGCCTCCGGTCAGGATCAGCATTCCCTTAGAAAGCGCTTCTGTGATCGCTTGTTTCTGCTGCTGGGCGTATTGTATCCCGCTTTGCGCCTCAATGGCGGCTACCGCTTCCTCCACACCGGTGATGCTCTGGGCGGGAAAATTCAGCATCATCAGCATTCTGGCCGCGATATAGATCTCGCATTGATGCATTTTCGGCGTAAAAATAAACTCTCTGCCGTTGATTAAATCCAGCTCCAGCGTCAAGTCCTGGATCATCTCATATAGGATTTCATCCGCCAGTTCTTCCTCGATTTCCAGATAGCTGGCGGCGGCAGGCAGCAAGCGGTCCTTGGGCAGGCAGGTATGCCCGTTGTTCATGTTGTGCAGCAGCACATAGGAGATTCCCGCCCGAATCCGCCCCCTTTCATCGTGCGGCCGTTCCAGAGAGGCAGCAATCGCATCCACCCGCTCAAAGTCAATGGAAACCGGCTCCCGGCAAAGGACATAGGGATCCATACAGATCATCTCTACCGCCGCGTCTCCCCACACCTTCCAAATTTGCAGCGCTTCCTCCGGCGAAATGCCAAAAGCTCCTAAATAGGACATGACCTCCTGGATTCCGGAAAGATTATGAAGCTCTGAAGCGATCTGCTGGGCTTTTGCCTTGGAAATTCCCTTGACTGAGGCCAGCCGCTCGGATGGTTCTCTAAAACCTCAAGGGTTTGATCACCGAAGGCGTCTACCAGCCTTGCGGCCATGACCGGGCCGATCCCCTTCACGGCGCCGGATGACAAATAGCGCACGGATCGCCCCTTCTCCAGCCGGCTGGAACCGTTCGCAGGCCACTGCGGCGAACTGTGTGCCAAAATTCGGGTGGGTTTTCCACTCGCCTACCAAGCGCAAAGTCTCCCCTGCGTTTACCCAAGGCAAAGTGCCTACCGCCGTTACCTCGCCGTCTCCGG
>ENA-OQIR01000753-OQIR01000753.1-human-gut-metagenome-genome-assembly--contig:-NODE-753-length-12851-cov-3.859164_pt1 | contig 12851 bp, 17 predicted proteins | sample MGYA00242580_ERZ504745 | MGnify/ENA primary metagenome ERZ504745 (study PRJEB26092, sample SAMD00036214) | human gut metagenome | host: Homo sapiens | study: EMG produced TPA metagenomics assembly of... | reverse complement strand
GGTCCTTCTGCCATGTTTTTATAAATCGGAATGTTAAAACTAAACTATTTTCTTGCGGACATTTTTATTTTATCGGCTGAAAAACAGCCGATAAAATTGTCGTGGCGGAAAATAGAATGGTTACACTATTTATAGGGGATAATGCAAAAACAGCTCTCTCGTTAATCGAATCAAAAAAATGACTCACAAATCCTTGACAGCTGTTTTTAGTTGTTCATTTTGTATTTCTTATTTCACCAGATAACGTTCTCCGGTAGCTTTTACAACCTCATTCAAGAATTCCTGCGGATAACCCGGACGATCGAGAGGAGCAGTATTTCCTGTTTCAGGACGTACAATCTTACCATTCTTTACACGTTTTACTACTCCATCATTATAACGGACAATCAGGAACTCACCCAGTTTTTCCAGCTATCAACAGCAGTCTGAGCAGCCATTCCTGTGTAATTGGTAAGAAAATCTTTTGCTTTCTGAGGATCTTGAGTATACAGTTTCATAGCGGTACTCTCGATACCTTCCTGAGCGTCAGCATACATATCTTCCAATGAATTCTGAACTGTACGCATATCGTCTATCATCAGACTATAGCGGGGACGAATCATATCTGCTACCCAGTTGTAAATCCAGAAAAGCAGAATTCCATGAGAATGTCACACAGTCGCCCTCTCCTTCTGCATAAGAAGCAGGAACTTATCGGTATTACAATAAACCGGAGTAAATACAGTCATATTGGCATCATCAACTCCAAACCAAAGTACTCCACCGATTGCATCAGGCATGGTAGAACGCATTTGAGAAACAAAAACAAAACCACTCTGCTGAGTTGAAATAGGACGTTCGTTGAAGTAAGTCTTGCCATCCACTTCAAATGTCAATGGAGATAAACGATAAGGCATTTAAATGCTCCAGCTCCCATATCGTTGGTGATATCAAGCGGAGTACCTTCATAATGATCGCGCATAGCATGCTGAATATCACGAACAGAAACCTTACGGTCCGGCTTAATATAAAGCGGCATCGGTTCTTTACTTTCACCTTGTATGTAAGAAAGATAAGCCTGTCCGGTTACTTTGCTGAACATGTTATAGAAACTCCACACACGAGCCTCGCAAGCACGCAATCCACTAAAATCGAGCGGACAATAAGCATCAGCAAAACTGAAATCCTTGTTTACTCCATCGAAATAACCTTTTTCACGTGCAAACGAAATCACATCCGGAGAATAAAGACAATTATCTTTATCGTTCATATCAAACTGATGAATACGGCTTTGGTTTGCATGAGCTGCTATACAGTCGTCCGGAATACGGACTGCTACCCATACAGCTCCCTTCACTCCTGGTCCTTTCCAATCATTTCCATAATCCAAGCCTCATTCGGATCGGCAATAGTAAATGATTCACCACTGCTGTAATAACCATATTCCTTCACCAGATCAGTCATAACCTTGATTGCCTCTTTGGCTGTACGCGAACGCTGCAAAGCAACATAAATCAAGCTTCCGTAGTCCATCACACCGGTAGTGTCAACCAATTCCGGACGACCACCGAATGTAGTTTCTCCGATAGTAACCTGAAACTCGTTCATGTTTCCTATCACATTGTAGGTCTGTTTAGCTTCCTTTATCTGTCCCAGATACTTACCTGTATCCCACTCGTAGATATTACGCATTGTACCCGCTGCATGTACGGCAGCCGGATAATGGCAAAGGAACCCAAACATGCCATACGAATCGGCAGAATAGGATACGATTACAGAACCATCGGCAGAAGCTTCTTGCCGACAATAAAGTTGGTACATGCCCAACCGTTTACACACGCTGCTACCACAAGGCAGGCAGTCAACATTAGTTTTTTTATCATACGTATTTAGAATTTATATTGTTTTCGTGTTTCGTTACCACAATTATCAGTCACTATCACTTCCAGTTTATGAGATACACCTTTTTTTATCCGTTCCGGGTCCTGAATGATAAGAATACCTTTCTTCAATCCGAAAAGTACGAAGTTGCCGTCTACATATACTTTATAATCCCGAATACCAGTCTGTGCGTCACTGATCTTAAAGCGAATATTTCTGTTTACACGCCAACTACCCTGTCCCAAAGGAGTAACCTGAGGAGGTATCGTATCCACCCCTACGGCAAATGTTCCCAATGTGCGGACTTTGGTCTTTAGCCAGCCATTCTGATACGTTCCTCCCATAGAAGAGCGCCATTTTCCAGCTTTCTGCACAATATAATATTTTGTCGTATCGGCAACAGGCAAATGGCGTACCCCAATAGACAGATCACAGAAGCTATGTAAAGGAGTACGTCCGATATCGAGCACATAATCGAAAGAAATACTGTTGGAATCACCGATTACTCTCGTCCGCAATTCAGCATCATCGTAAAGCATGCCCTTAGGTACAACCAGTTCCATACCAGGCTCCTGAATAACATTTGTCTTATTCCAGTACAACATCTTATTGGCTTCGGGTACATAAGGAGGAATCTCCTGTTTTTTGCCTCGCACCGTAAAACGTATTTACGCTTATTACCGAAATTATCCTCCAGTACGTAGCAGAATGATAATCACGTTCCTCATCAATAGTCACTAGTCCGCGGTCTGAACCGGTTTCTATCAGGCGAAGCTATTGCCCGGCAACTTATACGAACGCATGATAAGCCTGCGCGTACGCATCAGTTCATCATAATCGGTAAAACCGTTTATCATACGATTCTCATCGGCAGAAACCTCATCAGTTGTACTATTGAAAACCTTTACAGAATCTACATACAAAGTAACCGAATGCACTCCATAAAAAATTTGACGTTCCGTCCATATGTCCTTGGCACTGAATACCCGTATAAATCTGCCCCAAGCTGTAAACTGCTGCTTCAAAGCTCCTACAATTTACCAGTTTCTTTCTGGAAGAAACCATTTATTACACCTTTGCCAGCCACCGGATAAAGCCCGACAATACTAGCTACCGGCGACCTGGTATCCTTCAGATAATGACTGAAAAATGGCATAGGATCTACATAATCTCCATTGTCGTTTCTCCGTAATTCCAGATGAAGATGCGGCCCTGCCGATGCTCCTTCATTCCCGCTTAAAGCGATGATATCTCCAGCCTTTACAGGAAACTTATCAGGTTCGGGATACAGATTACATACAAATGTTTCATGCTCATACTGGTATGCACGTACATATTTCTGTATTTCCGGAGCAAAAGATACAACATGTCCGTAGACTGAAGTATATCCATTGGGATGAGTAACAAAAATCGCCTGACCATATCCACCATGCAATACCATGATTCGTGATACGTATCCATCGGCAACAGCATGAATCGGTTTACCTGTAACCCCTTGTGTCTTTATATCTAGTCCGTTATGAAAGTGATTTGGCCTCAACTCACCGAAATTTGCACTTAGCAGCAACGGAAAGTCGAAGGGAGAACAAAATTCAGCTTTCATACTTTCCTGAGCCTGTCCGCAGAGTGCCGTTCCTAAGGCAAGTGCCAACAATGTATTTCGTATCATGTTAATGTCTGTTTTTCTCCACAAATATACATCATTTATTTTTGATATATCCTGATTTTACTTACCTTTGTATAAATGGGTATGGCTATCGGGCATCTTTTCGTACATGTTTTTCTTTTATAAGGGCTGAAAAAACCGTTACATTTACCACTTTGCTTTTACTCTTTATATTTAGGATTTTCAATAGGATCAAAATAAATCGACTATTAGCAACCTGGCATTATGGATGGCAGGCTGCACACTTTGCGATAATGTAATGACTAACATCGACAGCATCGTAACTTGAATGGTTCTGGATTTTCTCTCTTTATGACTGAATTACCAGCAACGAAAAAGCATCCGGGAGCATCAGTTCTTCTTCATAACGGTATTCTCCGTTTATGTATGTCGTGTTACGAAGATACGCTGCAAGCAGGAGTCGGTCGAATAATAAAATACTCTATTTCAACCTGCTTGTGGCGAATCTCGACTGTTTGTATTGCTTTTATGCATAAAGATTTGGAAAATATGCAAAAACATCATACCTTTGCGCCATCAAAAACCAAACTGACCAATGAATATAAAAGCGATACATACCGACATAAAGTTGCTGTTGCATGAACCTATATGCAACGGTTATCGCATCGTACACATACATTGGTTCAGTGGATTTCTATGAGGTACAGCCGCTTCTGACGGCACAACAAAGACTATATAACAAAAGTTTCTAACCTCATAATCACGTATATATGTTTACTGTTATCGGATTTATGTTGACAGGGATCACTGTGGGATACCTGTTCAGAAATATTGCCTTTTTGCAAAAGACTGAAAAGACCATTTCGATTACTATTTTTCTTCTGTTGTTCCTGCTTGGAATCTCAGTCGGTTCAAATGAACTAATTATCAATAATCTGGCTGCATTTGGATGGCAGGCTGCCATACTGGCTTTTTCTGCTACCTGCGGCAGTATTCTGGCATCGTGATGGTGCTGAAATTTTTCTTCAAGAAAGGAGGTGAACAATGAAAGGAAGTATTATCGTTTTATTGTTTTTTGTAGCTGGCTGCATATTGGGAGTTATGGGATGGCTTCCTTTTGATCTTAAGCAAAGTAACCTGACGATGTATATCTTATATGCACTGATGCTACAAGTAGGATTAAGTATCGGATCGAGCAAGGATTTGAAGTATATCATATCCGATCTTCGTCTGAAATATTTGCTCATACCCCTTGCCACTATATGTGGTACGCTGCTCTTTTCGGCACTTGCCAGCCTGCTGATTTCCCGCTGGAGCATATTCGACTGTATGGCTGTAGGAAGCGGATTTGCCTATTATTCGCTCTCGTCCATCCTGATTACTCAGTTCAAAGAAGCTTCTATCGGACTTCAACTTGCTACTGAATTAGGAACAATCGCATTACTGTCTAACATATTCCGTGAAATGATGGCATTGCTTGGAACACCATTGTTATGCAAATACTTCGGAAAGCTTGCTCCGATCTCAGCTGCCGGAGTAAACTCCATGGACGTGGTCTTACCCATGATCACACGATATTCGGGTAAAGATATGATGCCTGTTGCTATTTTTCACGGCATATTGATAGATATGAGTGTTCCATTTTTGTCTCTCTATTTTGCAAATTATAAGCAGAAGATTATCAACTATTTAAGCAACAGTTGTCATGCAGTCAAAAAAACATCATCATCTTTTTTAGAAAATTGATGTAAAGTTTCCCAAAAGATCATGATAAAATCAATAAAACTTGCTGAAGTTTTATTTCGACAACTATGGCAGCACTTCTGCATTTAGAGTCCTCTCTTCTTTTTCATACTTCTGGTAAGCCAAACAGCATACCGACAGAAAAGAAGAAAGGACTAATTGTTTACTTCAAGGTTATTACCTTTGGTTATAACGGATAAATATTTTTCAATAGGTTTCCACTGAATAATGACCTACCTTTGCAGTCGAAAAAAAGAATTAACCATTAAAAAAATTATACGATGTTCGAAAAAGGAAACAGAGGTAATACCATTCATGGTATTTTGCTTATTGCATTATTTTCATTTGCAGCATTCTACATTGCTGAAATTCCATTTGTAAAAAGTCTTTCATTCAGTCCGCTGATTGTAGGTATCATATTGGGTATGCTTTATGCTAACAGTTTGAGAAACCATTTACCGAAACTTGGGTACCGGGAATCAAATTCTGTACTAAACAAATCCTGCGCGCAGGTATCGTGTTATATGGTTTCCGACTGACACTTACTGAAGTTGCTGCAGTAGGATTACCTGCGGTTATAATCGATACAATCATAGTTGCAGGAACTATCTTCCTGGGCATCTGGTTGGGACGTGCCATGAAATGGACAAAGATACTTCACTGATGACTGCAACGGGTAGTGCTATCTGTGGTGCGGCTGCGGTACTGGGTGCAGAACCAGTAGTGAAATGTGAAGGTCACAAGACAGCTATTGCCGTATCTACAGTGGTAATCTTCGGAACAATTTCAATGTTTCTTTACCCCATCATGTACCGTGCCGGTATGCTAAACGGATTGGGAGATATGGGAGTTGCCATTTACACCGGAAGTACCCTTCACGAAGTAGCGCATGTAGCCGGAGCCGGTAATGCCATGGACCCTACCGACGCACTGGGTATTGCAGGAACAGCTACTATCACAAAAATGATTCGTGTGATGATGCTTGCTCCGGTATTGGTCATCATGAGCTTTGCTTTGGCAAAACGCAAAAGCAGCACTAACGGAGGAAAAGCAGAAAAGAGTAAAATCACTATTCCATGGTTTGCTTTCGGATTCATCGGAATCATCTGTCTGAACTCACTTTTACAATATATATTAGGTGTAGACAGCGTAAAGGAAATACCTTTGAACGGTGCAATCGGTAAGTTTCCAATTTTAGGGTGTCACCTTTTAGACGGTGCCTGCTGGCACCCGTCTAAAAAAGAGTCCATAAATTTAACGATTATTATTTGCATATTGTCATGGGAAGAAGGTTTTCGTAATCAGTTCTCCCCTTTTTTAATTCTCTAAGCAGCTTGCAGAAGTAATCCCTGAAGGAGACTCCTACCTGTTTGCAAGTTTCTATAAAGGTATTATAGATTGCGGAGTTTTGTATTCCTTTCACGCTTCCGAAGAACAGGCTGTTCTTTCTTTGGACAGTGATTGGTCTTATCGCCCTTTCTGCCGCCATATTGTCTATGGAGTATTCTCCGTCATTTCTGTAGGAGAAGATCTGATTCCAGAAGTTCTTCAGATAGTTAAGGGCCTTGCTCATAAGTTCGCTTCGGCTCTCATCCGGATTTGCCAGCAAATCATAAAGCTCCGTCCTTAACTTCCCGATGATTTCCGTCGTTTCCTTACCGTTCCTTCTGCTGTAAATCTCGTCCGCAGTAAGTTTTTCCCGACGGTAAGCCTCTTCCATGCCGTATAGCTTTGCTATCAGCTCAAGGAAGATTCTTGCCTGCAGACTTCCCTGGTCGTAGGCGTACTTGAACTTGGCTCTTGCATGAGCCAGACAGCAGAGATGCTCTATATCCATAAGTTCATTGTCTAGATACATATATACGTTGTAACCGTCACTCTGCAGTGATTTGATTTTTGCATCACCAAGGAACTCCTTCAACACGTTTCTGTTCCTGCCTCCATGTTTCTGTACACCTTCATCGTCCGTTGTGTCCTCATAAAAGAAGATGACTATACGGGCTTTCCGGTTTACCAGACACCACATATACGTCTTACGTTTCTTATTGCAAGCGTGGTAACGAAGCCATGTCTCGTCCACATTCACATTGGCACTTTCCTGAAGGGCAATCTTTTTGAGGGCAGGTATCAGCTTGTTGAGCTGTATCGCACCCTTGTCTGCCCAGTTCAGCAGGTTCTGAACAGAAGTGTTCCAGTCCATATCCGACAGACGGTTCTTTGCCTCCCTGTATGCAGGCGTTGACATCTGGTAGCGGTTGAACATAAGATACGAGAGCATGCTTGCCGTAATGCTTGTACCCGGTACTATCTCGTCATAAAGACTTGCCTGTACGTCATCCTTCATAGGAAGGAACATGCTTTCAATCCTGCCGTCGGCATGTTTTACCTTGAGAACTTCAAAGTGATGTTCCTCAATGTGGCTCACGATATTTCTTATTTTACGGTAGCTTGATGATATCACTACAGAACCCTTAGGGAGCATTGTATAATCGGACTTGTGTATTATCGGAGTGCCTACACAATCCTTGTTGTATCTCATTCCTTTTCTATACGGTCTTTCCTTGGAAAGAGGAGCGACCGGAGTATCCTGAGTGTCGCATGATGCGGCAGAGTCTGCCAGTGGTACTTCTATTGTCGGAGCAGTGGGAGTTCCGTCAAAATCATCCTTGTCATCATGCTTTCCCTTCAGAACCTTCTTGCGTTCTATGCCCTTCAGACTTTTGGATGAAGCGTATGTTTGAGCGTTCATAAGGGAAAGACGTTCGACAAGGACGTTATGCTTCTTCTCAAGCTTTTTGTATTCCTTGTCGCGGAGCTTGTATTCAATAGCAGCCTTCTCAGCCTTGCTGTTTGCCTTAAGCAGTTCATCTGTTAGGGAGTCAATCTTACGGTTGGCTTCCTTCAGGTCTTTTCCTATTTCATCAAGTCGTGCTATCATTTCGTCAAGCTGCTTACTTTTGTTCTGATTCTCCTCAAACAGGAACAGGGCGAACCTCTTTATCTGCTCATTATCCATACCTTCAAGGGGTGTATGCTCCTTTTCGGGTCTGCCCATCATCTCTTCAAGATGCTTGCGTCTGAGTGTATTTTCTATGAGTTCTTCCAGTTCCATGTTCTCTAATATTTTATGTAAAGATACTCATTTTCAATGAGATATACAAATATTTAGAAAAACTTTTATCGCTGATTTTCAGAGTTTTATCATTAAATCTTTATGCTCGTTATTACCGGAGTTTCAAGTATTGTGACCAGGTCTTTCCAGTCTATCTTATACACTGTCACATCGTCCTTACGCTCTATTTTCATGAACTTGTACCCCTTAATGAAGGACTTCTCATGAAGGTAGTAGGCATTACGCTCATAGTGTATCATACGGACCTTGCGCTGGTCTTTCGACATGAACATGTAAACATCACCATTCAATGGATCACGATGGTATCGACCACGGATTATCTCACATATACGCTGAGCCTTGCATCTCATGTCGTGAAGTTCAGGAAGATAATAGAAGTTATGCAGTCCGTTTATACTTAGCATAAGCCCTCCAGTTTCTCTACCAGTGTTTTCAGCCCCTGATAGTCTAAGCCTTTCTTCTGTATGCACAAGCCTTCACGGGTTCTTATCGTCACCATGATGCTTCCTTTATGGGGAGTTGTACGTTTGGGCTTGTCTTTAGCAACATCCTGCTGCTCTTCATTGCCTGTCTGGATCAACTCTTCCGGAATCCCTTCAACCTCTACAGGTACAACCTTCTTCTGTGTCTTCTTGAACCAGTCATAGAATGCCGTGTATGGAATGTTGTTGCTAATGCAGAATGAGTTGATGGAAACTCCTTGGGGCTCACCCTCGGTTTTGTAGAGGAACCACAGTCTTTCAAAATCTTTTTCGCTAAACATAATCTTTCAAGTTTTAAGTTTAGCACGAAGGTATGGGAAAGAAACATGATAGTCAATACGCCAATTTTGGATGGTTACTGGTTTTATTCTTCTAATTTACTGATTTTCAAGGAGATTGCAAAATAAAATAATGAGATAATTAACTGAATTACAAACTTTTAAATCAAGAATCAGAAGATGTTTTCAACTGCTGATTCGCATTAGTTATTAAATAATATGTCTAGTATCCGTTTTTCTTAGTTTTATCCATTCTTATGACGGTTAGCACGTCGACGACGGTATTCAGCTTTCATCTTTGCAGAGCCTGAGCCATGCAATCCGGTGATATACGTTTTCTTCTTTGCCTTTGTCTTTACCTTATCTTCTTTTTTAGCGGTAGAAGCTTGCTGCCTTTAAAGACAATTCCTTCGGTCAATATCTTTTCTATATCCATACAATGATTTTCTAAAATGATTCTTAATTTATTTTTTAGGAACTAATTTCACATGATTTCCAGTTTTTGTACAGACCAGTGTGCGCTTCAGCAAGTTACCGGTTTTCATATCAAAAAGAAGTCCCGGATTAAGGTGCTGTCCATTTATTCTGATCTCAAAATGCAAATGTTCGGTTGTAGCCCGTCCTGTACGTCCCGTTAGGCAATAGGTTGGCCAGCCTTTACAGTATCTCCCGCTGCCACCATATTCTTTGAATTATGACTATAAATGGTTTCGATTCCATTGTCATGACGTACAACTATCACTTTGCCATATCCACCATAATGTTTAGCCATACGCACAACACCATCGAAGACACAACGGATAGTATCGTTGGCACAGGTTTTAATATCCGAACCACTATGTCCTCCACGAGCACCGTATGCCGATATAACCTTTCCTTTCGGAAGAGGGAAACACCACATCGAATCGGACAAGTTTTCCAGATGAATCTCAAAACTATTTCCGTTTGCAAAAAGCTCCGGAGTCTTTACACGAATGTGATTACGCTCCATTACCGAAAAAGATCGTACAATCGGATCGGACGCATACATCAATGACATACACCCTATCCATCCCAAAAGCAATAAAACGACGTGTATTCTTAGTTTCATCATTCGAAATATACAATTTTCACTTCCTGAGCCTCAGCAAATTCTTTTAGTAAATCGACCATATAAGTTACATTTTCTTCCAGTCCTTCGCTTCCACTATATCCATTCATTATAGCAAGCAGGTGTGTAGTACCTTCGCTTATTTTGGTCCGTTCGTTATCGCTGGTAGGAGTACCTACACCACCTACAGCATCACGATATACAGGCATGCCTTCGATATTCAGTTCTCCTCGGCCTATTCCTTCGTAAGGTTCTCCCGCTTTTCCTATACCTAATACCAGACGGTCACCTTGTATTTTATCCAGATCAAATCCGCCAATGGAATGTCCACTGTATATGGAAGCCAGATTAATCAAATCGACCAGGGTATCTATCTGATACAAAGGAATACCCCTCAATATACGGCGACACAAGGCTTCTGAAGAAGGACGATAGCGACTGGGGGCTTTTCCACATTTTTTATAAGCCTGCCGGGTTGCCTGAATGGCCGGCATTTCTTTGATGGAGTCGGTGGTATATTTAGAACGGTATAACACAGTAAACTCGTCAATACGTTTCCACAATTCCTCATTATAGGCAGTATTTTTTACAGTTGCAAAAACAGCTGCTCCCCGAAACTGCGGCCAAGCCTGTTTCAGCTCTTCAGATACTTCTATCACTAAATTCTTCATTGTATACTGATTTATTATTTCTAAAAACAAAAGCCTCCAGACAAATATAAGTCAGGATTAAACCGATTTCAACATAATGCCTGACAAAATACGTCCCGAAGCTATACCTTGCCTGCGTGCCGAGAAAAAATCGGCATTTTCTTTCCACGTACAAATACCACTTAGCTCTATATTTGATGGGAGTACACCAAAATCAAGCAGCTGCATACGGTTTGCTTCCCACAAATCAATATGCCACTTTTCCTGACGCGATGCTATACGCTGCATATCGAATCCCTGCTGTTCGAAGCAAGTATAGACCTCATCACCTACCTCAAAAGCTTCCAGTGATATGCTAGGACCTATACAGGCTACAACATCCTTCCCCTGTGTTCCATACGTACGGTTCATTACCTGCAACGTTTCGGTTATGATACGTGCTACCGTACCTCTCCATCCTGCATGTATGGCAGCAACCACACCCTGCTTTGTATCGAAACACATTACCGGAACACAATCGGCAGTCGACACACAGATACACTTGCCAGGAACGTCAGTAACCAACGCATCCACACCTTCCAGCAAAGAAGCTCGCAAACTCTCCGGCTGTTTACAGAATTCTCTATCAACAACCCGAACCTCTGCACGATGTACCTGATGTGGAATAACCAGTTCTTTCTCTGTACCAGGTAATAAAGAGCACAGCAGACTTCTGTTTTTCAATATGTTCTCCATAACATCGCCGCAATAGTTGTTGCAATTAAACGAAGCATATTCTCCTGTACTATATCCTCCGTGGCGAGTTGTAGAGAAACAAAAAATGCCGGGGTACGATTTCATTAAACCATACTCCAACATTCTTTTATCTTCTGAATAGTGAATCATTACTTCTGTGGTTCGTCGTCCCAATCTATTTCCTCGTATTCGTAGTCGAAATCTTCATCGTCGTCAGCATCTTCATATTCGAAATCGAAGTCTTCATCTTCACCCATATCCTTCAATTCCTGCTGAAGCTTAGTAACATCTTTTGCACGATGCACAATAGACGCCTGACGAAGTCTTCCAGGCGGTTACTGTCTTTATTCAATTCCTCCCACAATATATCTTTCAACTGCTGAATTCCGATATTGGCAACAGAAGAAATAAATACATAAGGTATATTTTCAGGCAATGTAGGTGTCAGCATTTCTATCAGCTCTTCATCCACATATCACATTTAGTGATAGCAAGTACCGCTGCTTGTCAAGCATCTCCGGATTGAACTTAGCCAGCTCGTTCAGCAAGATATCATATTCACGGCGAATATCATCAGCATCACCGGGAACCATAAAGAGCAACAACGAGTTACGTTCAATATGCCGCAGGAAACGAAGTCCGAGCCCCTTACCTTCACTTGCACCTTCTATAATACCCGGTATATCTGCCATCACAAAAGACTTGCCTTCACGATAAGAAACGATACCCAGGTTCGGTTCCAGTGTAGTAAACGGATAATTGGCTATTTTCGGACGCGCAGCCGAAACTGTAGATAGAAGAGTGGATTTTCCGGCATTCGGAAAACCGACCAGACCAACATCTGCCAATAGTTTCAATTCCAAAATAACAGTCATTTCCTGCATCGGCTCACCAGGCTGTGCAAAGCGTGGAGCCTGACGGGTTGCCGTACGGAAATGCCAGTTTCCTAAGCCTCCACGACCACCTTTCAGCAGAATGACTTCTTGTCCGTCGTCAGTAATATCGCATACATATTCGCCTGTTTCTGCATTGTAAACGACAGTACCGCACGGCACTTCAATAACCTTGTCTGCACCATCTTTACCGAAACTTTTGTTCTTCGAGCCATTACCACCATGTTCAGCAAACACGTGACGCTCGTACTTCAGGTGTAGCAAAGTCCAGTAATTGCGGTTTCCCCGCAAAATCACATGACCTCCTCTACCACCGTCGCCACCGTCCGGACCTCCGTTGGGCATATACTTCTCACGGCG
>ENA-OQIR01000752-OQIR01000752.1-human-gut-metagenome-genome-assembly--contig:-NODE-752-length-12859-cov-2.080977_pt1 | contig 12859 bp, 22 predicted proteins | sample MGYA00242580_ERZ504745 | MGnify/ENA primary metagenome ERZ504745 (study PRJEB26092, sample SAMD00036214) | human gut metagenome | host: Homo sapiens | study: EMG produced TPA metagenomics assembly of... | reverse complement strand
GACCGGGACATGGTGGATGCCAATGGTCACCGCCCTACGGACTGGCTCACCTTTACCGCGTGGGGCAAGACGGCGGAGTTCGTCAGCAAGTACTTCCGCAAGGGGAGCGCCGCTGTGGTTCATTCCCGCTGCCAGACGCGGCAGTATGAGGATAAGAACGGCAACAACCGCACGGCGATTGAGTTCGTGGTGGACAACATCTATTTTGCGGGGCCGAAGCAGGACAACCAGCAGGGGGCCGTGGATGATGGCGGGACGAACCCGCCACCGGCCACCTATCGGAACCAGCAGCCCCAGCAGATGGCTTTGCCACCCAGAGCCAGCGCCAGCAGTGGCAGGGCGCAAATGCCGCCCCTGGCACTGTGCAGTATTCGCAGGGCAGCCCGGATGATTTCTCTGAAATTGACGATGGCGATGACCTGCCGTTCTAAGGAGGTTTGAATGGCAACAGGCAAACGGTACTACTGGATAAAACTCAAGGATTCGTTTATGAATTCCGAGGTGGTCGATTTCCTGATGAGCCAGCCCAACGGTGCCAACTACGTTGTCCTTTATCAAATGCTCTGTCTCAAAACCATCAATACGGGTGGTCGCCTTACATGCCAGATAGGCGATGTCATCATACCGTTCGATGTGGGAAAGATTCAGCGTGACTGCAAGTGGTTCTCGCTGGACACCATCCGCATTGCGCTGGGGCTTTATAAACAACTCGGACTTATCTATGAGGAACAGGACGGAACGCTAGTTCTTGTCAACCACGCTGAAATGGTCGGCAGTGAAACCGATTATGCTGAAAAGAACCGCAGAATGCGCAGTAATGCAGCAAACAAACGGTTACAGGCTGGACAATATAGCGGACACGAAAGTGGACACAATGTGTCCGCTGATTGTGGAGAAAATGTCCCATAGATATAAGAGATAAGAGAAAGATATAAGAGATATAGAGAATAGAGATAAAGACGCTGGTGCGGCGGCTGTCGATGCTGGCCTGTCTGAGATTATCCGCTCTTTCGAGGACAACATTGGCAGCTTTCCCCCGGCGGCGAGTGATGCCCTGATGGCTGGCGGGAAATCTTCACGGATGACCTCATCCTGCTGGCTATCAAAAAGGCTGCACTGGCTGGGATTCGCAAGTGGAACTACGTCAACGGCATCCTGAAAGCATGGAAAAATGAGGGCGTGAAAACCATTGGCGATGTGCAGTCTCGTGATGAGCGGCGCAATCCCCCGGCGTGTCAACAGCAAAAGCCTCCGCCAAGGATGATTATGATGCAATTTTCGGAGGTTTAGGATGACAGTTGAATGTTTGAAGAATGCGCTGGCACTGATTGAAAACTACTTCGGCCGGCCGCTTTCTACCGATGAGCGCACGGCGCGGTCGCAGATTTACGCCGCCGCGCTCAAAGACATCCCGGATGATGTGGCCGCGGCGGCTTTGACAAAAGCGCTGACGGTGTGCCGGTATCAGAACCAGCTGTTGGTTGACTGGTGCGCAGAAATCCGCAAGTTGCAGAGCGCCGGTCAGCCTACAGCAAACGACCTGTGGACGCAGGCCATCGTTGCCGCCCGGAAGATTGAGCGGAACCAGTACTATGCCACCCACGGCGGACTGGTGACGGCCACCGGGAAGCTGACCGCAGAGGACTTCCGGGCAGAGAACAGGAGCATCTTCGGTGCCTTGCCTGCCGCTGTGCGGGAATGGGCTGGCTCCCCGGCGGGCTGGTGGATGCCCTTGACCGCTCCAATGCGGATCTCTTGCAGTACGTCAAGCCCGGTTTTGTCAAGGCAGTGGATGCTGCCAAGGATGCGGATCGGATGCCCCCGGCACTGCCCAGCGGGGCAAAAGCTCAGATTGGAGGTTGAAATGCAGCTTCGTTCTATCGTGTCGCTGGCCTGTGCAGTCAGCCTTTTACCGGCAGCGCCCTTGCCAGCGCGGTCTATGCCCGCCGGTGGATGAACTCACCATGGAGAGGGACATTTACGCCAGTCGGGAAGAAAACTGGATGAACAAGGCCGTGGAGCGCAAGGAAACCATTGAGCAGTTGCAGACCGAGGTTGAGCAGCTCACGGACACCATTGCCGCAGATCAGAGCATTGCCCTTACATACGCAGGGGAGTTTCAATGCACAGCCTACTGCTCCGAGGAATACCCGCATATCTGCGGGGAGGGGCAGGGCATCACTTCCAGCGGCGCCAAGGTTCAGCCGGGCGTGACGGTGGCCGCAGACACCAGCATCTTTCCCTATGGCACGGTCATTCTGATTGAGGGCGTAGGGATGAGGGTGGTTCAGGATACCGGCTCGCTTATCAAGGAAAATGCTTTAGATGTGGCCGTTGGTACCCATGCGGAAGCGATTTCGTGGTCTGGATGGGGTTCTCACAAGGTCTGGATTGTGACGGGAGGTGAGACGGATGCCGCTGAATGAGTACGGCGAAAAGCTGGATTCCAACGGTTATGCGCCTAGCATCCTGCATGATAAGCCGGTCTGCCTGATCTGTGGGCGGTATGGTACTGCGCGGCATGAGGTGTACTTCGGGAGTGCCTACCGGGCAAAGAGCAAGCGTTTGGGCCTGTGGGTGACGCTTTGCCCGTGGTGCCATCAGAACGGCCCGACCGCCATCCACAACAACCGTGATGCTGATCTCCGGCTGAAGCGCTGGGCGCAGAAAAAGGCTATGGAACACTACGGCTGGCCGGAAGCCCGGTTTATTCAGGAGTTTGGGAGGTCGTACCTGTGATGCCCATCATCGCTATTGACCCCGGCAATGTGCAGTCTGGCTACTGCGTGATTGACCAGAAAACGCTCCGACCGCTGGAGTTCGGAAAAATCGACAACGAAGAACTGCTGAAAAAGCTGGAATCGGCTGCCAAGCAGGGATGGCGGTGGGCGGTCATCGAAATGGTGGCCTCCTACGGGATGTCCGTTGGTCGGGACGTTTTCGACACTACGGTCTGGATCGGCCGGTTCTATCAGGTGCTTTCGTCCCGGTGCTCGGTGCGGATGATGTGCCGCATCGAGGAGAAAAAGCACATTTGCCACGACAGCCGAGCCAACGACACCGCCATCCGGCGGGCATTGATTGACCGATTTGCAGCCCACGACCTGAAAAACGGCAAGGGCACAAAGAAAGCCCCGGATTTCTTCTATGGCTTCAAGGCTGATGTGTGGGCAGCCTACGCACTGGGTCTGACCGCCATCGAGAACCGGGAGAACGACTATAAATTTTCGACTACTTAAAAGCTACTTGAAAGGAGCTTCATCATGGATAATTCTCTGTCTGAATCCGCACGTTTCGCAGTCTACCGTGAAAAACTCAAGGGCATCTGCGAGGCCAACAACCTGAGCTATGTGTTCATCAAGAACGCATATCCCATCAAGCTGGTTATCCGTCCGCTGGGCGGCGTTGGTGAGCAGATGTCGATGCTGGAAGAAGCGACCGAGGACAACTACATCTCGCCGGGCGCATCCATCTTGTTCACCGTCAAGGACGGAAACCTGACCTACCGCATGAGCAAGACATTCACGATCTCCGACACCCTGTTCAACAAAATCAAGAACATCTTCAAGAATATGCACTACCTCTGGCTCCAGTTTTTCTTCCGGGATTTGGTTGAGGGCGGCAAGCTGGCAGCCCTCGGCTACAAGATGCCTGACATCCCGGAATCCGGTGGGCAGCAGGATGCGCCCCGGGGAAATGAGCCTGATTCCCCGAATCTCCCCGGGGAGGCCGAACCGCTGGAAGAAATCGAGGATGACGAGGAGGACGAGCCCACCTCGGACGAACTGACGCAGGCCACCGAGATTGCCCGGCAGAACGACGGCATCACGCAGGCCCTGCTGGAACAGCAGATGGGTGTGACCGCAGAAAAGGCCATCGCCCTGCTGGATGAACTGGAAACGGCCGGCGTGATTGACTTCTACGATGGCCGCTACTACCTCGCCAAGGCAGACAGCGAGGAGGAATAATCCATGGCAAAGGCAGCAGTGACACGCAGCATCCGTGATGACCACCAGAAAAACTTCCTCAAAATCTTCAATAGCCTGACTGGAAAGCACAGCCGCTGGGAGATTTGGGAGGACTTCGTCACTCTGACGGCCATCGAGATCTCGAACAGCACCGACAAGGTAAATGCCCCGGAGCGTACCAAGACGTATCAGACCATCATTTCCAAATACTCCGCCAAGGAGCGGGAGGGCATGGCTGAAATGCTGGGCGAGGTAATCATGGGTATGGAGCAGAATCCTGACCAAGACTTCCTCGGTTCGCTGTACATGATGTGCGAGTTGGGCAACTCACACGCCGGGCAGTTCTTCACTCCCTACGATGTGTGCCGCTGCATGGCCGAGATTACGTTCGACCCGAAGCTGCACCCGGACATGGAGGGATTCATCTCGGTATCGTGACCCGGCCTGTGGTGCTTGGGGCCACGCTGCTTGCCTTTTTGAACGTCTGCAAAAGACGGAATATCTGCTACCACAACAAAGTCCTTGTCATAGCCCAAGACATTGACTTCATCGTTGGCTGATGTGCTACATCCAGTGCAGCTTTATGGGCTGCGCTGGATATGTAGTCATCGGTGACACACTCGTGAATCCGGCAACGGCCTACGACAGCCGTGGATTGCTGCCCGCAGGACCACAAAACCGTATTTGGTATATGCCGCTTTTCTCAACCGATGTATGGTATATGCGCCGCCAGATAGCGCAGACGAGCCTATTGCTTGAACCGAAAGACGAACCTGCAAAAATCGAAAAATCCGATATTAAGCCAGCAAATTTGCAAAAATCTATCAAAAAAGAGTCCAAAGCCCCGGAAAACGAGCCTCTTAACGAAACCCGCACCGGGCAGCTCACGTTTTCTGACCCGAATTCAGAAAGGAGTAAACACCATGGCAGACATTACTTACATCCCCATCCGGCAGCTGCATCCGCACCCGGATAACCCGCGCAAAGAACTGGGTGATTTGTCCGAGCTTGCAGCCAGCATCAAGGAGAACGGCGTGTACCAGAACCTGACCGTCATTCCGGGACACTACATCGGCAAGCAGGAGTACATTGCCCGGTGCATTGCCGATGGCGGCGACGCTTCGGCAGCAGAGGCGGCATGGACACCCAAGGCGCATGTCCAGTGAGGACTACACCATCATCATCGGACACCGCCGGGCGGCGGCAGCACAGCAGGCTGGCAAGTTTGAATTGCCCTGCTCTGTGGTCGATATGACCGAGAAAGAGCAGCTGCAAACCATGATGGTGGAGAATATGCAGCGGTCTGATCTCACCGTCTACGAGCAGGCGCAAGGCTTCCAGATGATGCTGGACATGGGTGATACTGTGGAGCGCGTCGCAGACGCTCCGGCTTCTCTCAGTCCACCATCCGGCGGCGCATCAAGTTGCTGGAACTGAACCACGACAACTTCAAAAAGGCAGAGCAGCGCGGCGCAACCCTTTCCGATTTTGTTGAACTTAACAAAATCGAGGATTTGGATGCCCGGAACCGGTGCTTGAAACCCTCGGCACGGCTAATTTTAACCGTGAGATGCAGAACGCCTTGTCCGACCAGAAATACCAGCACAGAAAAGCTGAATGGATCGAGCAGCTTCGCCAATTTGCCGTGGAAAATCCTGATGCAAATTACAGCACTCACACGCACGTTGCAGGATACGGATATTGGAACACCAGCAAGGACGTTGAAGTGCCGGACGATGCCGATAGCGTAGCGTACTGCTACAAGGTCAGCCAAAACCAGATTGACCTCTACAAAGAGCGTGACTTGGAAAAAGAGAATGCGGAAACGGCCAAGCGAGAGGAAAAGCGGCAGCAGGAACAGTTCTACAAGGACCAACTTGCCGCCCTCACAAACTATATGTTTGAGCTGCGCCGGGACTTTGTGACGCAGCTTTCCACGGCAGAGTGCAAAAAGCATCTGGGCGAAATCGTCCGCTTTGCTGTGGATGCGTTCGATTCAAATTACGATGGCGAGTTGACAATCAAGCTGCTGGGCGTTGCTCCCCCGGAAACGGACGGCGTTGACCTGCTTGATTATCTGGAAAGCACTTCGGTGTTCAGCGACCAGCCGGAAAAGGCACTGCTCTCCTTGGCCTATTCTGCTGCTGACGATGGCAGCAACGGATACTGGGGCTGGGTCTGGAAACCCGACTACCAGAGCGGCGGGTACGGCTGGGAGGAAAACGGCCGTCTCGACGCTATTTACACTCTGCTGGTAGCCTTGGGCTATGAAATGTCTGACGAAGAAAAGGCGTTGCAGAACGGAACCCATGCCATCTTTTCCACCAATGCCCCTAAAAAGGCAGATGCGCCCTGCGACCGTTGCAAAGCGGCACACCCGAACTGCGATAAGTGCTGCAAAGCCTGTGATGAACCTTGCAATGCCGCTCAGGCTTGCAAGAAAGACGAAGAAAGGACGGAAAATAATGACTGAGAAAATTATGGGTGCTATCTCTGTTTCTGCACTGGAGCGTTTGGAGCAGAGCGCAGTGAAGCTGAGCCTGATTACTTTTTGCCTGCGCCATGAAGAACTCAAGGCCGCCCCGGATGCGGCAGAGATCCACAGCATCAAGTCTGACCTGAGCCGGGCATTGCAGGAGGTCAGCGCCAATGCTGCCGCCTGCGCGCTGAGCGGCGGCATCCCGGAAAAGGCAAAGGCAAGCCCCCCTGCGGGGGCAGAGCCTAAGCGTGTCCAGCGGAAAGAAATCCACAAGGGCACGGCCTATGGCGTCCTGCGCCTGCGTTGCCCGAAATGCGGCGACGTGTTTGGCCGGTTCCTGCGGGAACCAAGCGCCAGCGTGACATGCCGCTGCGGCGGGGAAGTTCAGCTGGACAACCTGACATGCTATGAGTTCACCTGCCCCTGCTGTGACTTGAAGCCCACGGCCGCACCAATCTGAAAGACCCGGAAATCACGGTGCCCTGCAAGTGCGGCAACCCGGTCACGATGAAGTGGGACGCAACAAGCGTATATACCATGAATGAGGGCAGGAACAATGACACTTGTGGGTGCCGCTGCTGGAGCCGCCGGAGAAAGAAAAGCAATGAAAGAAAAAACCATCACAGTTTCGCATGAAGTGTCACCGGAATATGGAAAATGCAGTTTCGGTGGGGACTTTTGGGGAGAAGAAGTGTGCAAGTACCACGCACTTCGTACCCAGACACACGGAAATAAGGCACCGCCGGAATACAGAAAACCCAAGTGCCTGTTATTCAACTGCTGGCTCGAAGAACCCTACAAGAAGTGTGAAGCATGCAGAAAAGCGTGCAGAGAGGAGAACGAAAAGTGAAAGCTGTCCTTATCAGCATCAAGCCCAAGTGGTGTGACCTGATCCGGCGGGGGCGCAAGACGGTTGAGGTCCGCAAGACCTGCCCGAAGCTGGAAGTGCCGTTCAAGGTTTATATCTATGAGACCATGGATGGCGGTCGTGGGAGCGGCCTTGTTTTCGGTGAGTTCGTCTGCATCGGATTTGATGTGTTCAGGCCGATCGGCAAGGGCATCAGCATCAAGCGCTTCCCTGCATTGTATGAAAGCTGCCTGACCCTTGATGAAATCGTAAAGTATGCGCAGGGTGAGCCGGTATACGGCTGGAAGATCTCTCAGCTGAAGCTCTACGAGGAGCCGCTCAAGCTGGAGGACTTTTCCCGCCACGGTTTCTGTGGCATGAACGGGACTGGTGTTTGCGGCAATGCAGACTGCGAGAACTATCAACCGTCTGGCAACTATATGGAGCCGCCCACCTGTGCAGTCAATGGCTGCACCCTGTATGAAGCGCCGCAGAGCTGGTGCTATGTGGAGGAAAGGAGGGATTCGGAATGAAGTGGATTCAGATTACCGATGTCATAAAGTGGATTGCTGTGTGCGTTGCAATCTCCATTTCTGTTTATGTGACAAGGGATGGAAGATACCTCTGGTTTCTTCTCATCCTGCATTCCTGATTTAAGTGGGGTGATGGCAATATGAGAGATTGTTCTATATGCAAGGCGAGGGCGTACTGCTGGGAAGCAGTTGAACCCGGCTCCATCATGTGCGGCATCAACCTGATGCAGCATGGTGGGACGAAAAGTGAACCCGAAACGCCGCGGTCGATAAGCGTGAAGCTGAGTCCGACCTTTTGCGCATACTGCGGTAAGCCGCTGAAAATTATTGGGACAGAGCGCTTCTGCAACAACGTCCAGTGCTTCAACCGCTTTCAGAATGTATAAAGGGGGATGCCTGATGTCAAATTTTCAAAAAGATGTCCAGCTACTCACTGATTTGCAGGAGCTGATCTCCGATGCAGAGCGCACCGCCAATATGCCGGGGTATGCGGGGGCTGTGTTCAATGCAATCTCCCCGGCGCTGAAAGCGGCATGCCGGCAGCACAGAAGAAAGCTCGGCGGCAAATCGATGTGCTGACCCGCGCCAAAGAACGGCTGATGGAGCTGATGGAGGAACCGCAGAAATGACCAACGGTGACTTTATCCGCTCGATGTCGGATGCAGACATCCGGGAAAACTTCACCCAGCTGCTCTGTGAATTCGTCCAGCGGAAGCAGACGAGCCGTTGCCGGAGCAGAGAACATTGCTTCCACTGCATCAAGGACTGGCTGAAAGAAGAAAGCGTGGCGCTTAGGAGGGCCGATGATGACACTGAATGAGATTCGCAAGCTCCGGTGGATGACCCTCAGCGAGTTTAGCCGGAAGTCAGGGCTGTCCCCGCATACTGCACGGAACCTGATGGGCTACAGGGAACTCTACGGAAATCCTCGGATGGACACGATGGTGGATGCAGCGCGGGCGCTGAATGCGGTCGTGACGATCACCCCCAAGGGCGTGACGATCCGCGCCAGAAAGGAAAGCGCATGACTCCTATTCCATTCCGTGAGCAGAACATCACCTATAACCCGCCGGAGGGCATGGAAGACAAGTGCGAAGCTCTTCCAGCTTTCCGGGGAGAGGGACAGGTGATCTCCTGCTGGCATCTTACATTATGGGAGCGCATCAAGCTCCTGCTGACCGGGCGGCTGTGGTTCTCGGTGATCGGCAATGGACAGCCGCCTATCTGGCTGGGCGTGGATTGCCCGTTCATCCGTAAATAATCCGACTGCAAGACCTGTATTTTTGCCGTAAAATGTGCTAAAATAATTAGGTAGCACCTCTACAAATTGGAGGCCGCGCACATATTACTGGAGGTCAGGTATGACGGTGCAAGAGCTGTCCAGATACTTAACGCTTCGCAAGCAGATTGATGAGGACAAAGAAATCTACGAGAACATGTGCCAGAAGATGGGGCCAGCATCCCCGTCACTGTCAGGAATGCCCCATACTCCCGGTGTTCGTGACAAGGTTGGTGATCTGGCCGCAGACCTGGCAGATTTGGATGCCGGCATCAAAGAGCTTGAAGCCGAAGCCGAGAGGGTGCTTCCAGCAATAGAAGAATTCTGCGTGTCGATTTCAGACCCGCGGATGCGCCTGATTTTCAGGCTCCGTTTCGTGCGGTGCCGCTCATGGGCAGAGATCGCAGGAACACTCGGACGGTACTATACCGAAGCCGGAGTGTGCAAGATGGCATATAATTACCTCAAAAAGATAGCCTGAACCAAATTCAAAAAGCCGCTGCTTCAGTGTGAAAATGCTGATTCAGCGGCTTTTTCTTTTGCTTGCCTGCCACGGGTGGAAAGCGTAGTTTGTCAGATGACTTCCAATGGTTTCTGATGGGTTCCAATGACTTCCAATCGGTACGAATGCTTTCCAATGCTTTCTGATGACGCAAGGCGCAAGGCATGGTATTATTATGCTACAAAATCCTAAACAAAGCCGGGCGGTGCAGATCATCTGATGTGCGCCGCCATTTTTATGGAAAGGAGGATTTTTCCGCCCCGCGTTGCTCCTTTGCGCGGGAAATCGTGCTTCCAGTCATCCCCGGTTCGCCGCCGGGGCTGTCTGAAAGCAGGTCATCATAAGGAGCAATTCATGGAAATCAGAAAAGTACCTATCAGCCTGCTCAATGCAGCACCCTACAATCCGAGAAAGGATTTGCAGCCCGGCGACCCGGAATATCAGAAGATTGCCCGGTCAATCGAAAAGTACGGCTGTGTTGAGCCTATCATCTGGAATGAGAAGACTGGCAACGTGATTGGCGGTCACCAGCGCTTGAAAGTGCTGGCGGCGACCGGCGCGGTGGAAGTGGATGTCAGTGTGGTGCAGCTGTCCCTTGAGGATGAAAAGGCCCTGAATCTGGCGCTGAACAAAATCAGCGGCCAGTGGGACAATGAAAAGCTGTCTGCCGTCCTGCAGGATCTTTCTGCCGGCTTCGATGTTGAGGTGACAGGCTTCGACCAGCATGAGGTTGACGCACTGGTTGCATCCTTTGCGGAGAGCGGCCATGAGTACGAGCTTCCCGGCTCTGAACCCTATATCAATAATTTCTTTGATTCCGGGGTTCAGGCAAAGCCCAAGGCCGAGGCTTCCGCTGCCGCCCCTGCACCGGAAGCCCCGGCACAGGATGCAGAGATGCACCCAAACGCTGCACCCGCACCCAATGAGGTGCAGGCAGTCCAGCCCGGCGGGAAAAAGACCGTCATTGTGCCTAATTTGTCTGAACAGGATGCAACCACCCTCGTGGACGTTCTCAAGGACATGGGCTTTGCGTACCGTCTGGAGGATGCGGCATGACACAGTATGTGATATGCGCACTTCAAATGGAGGGCTTTCACTGCTGGCCGGAGGCTGATGGAGAACTCGCATATCTCAAAAACTCGCACCGTCATATCTTTTTTATTACGGCAGAGTTTCCAGTTCGCAATGCAAACCGTGAAATAGAAATCATCAGCCAACAGAATGCAATCAAGCGCTATCTTCTCTCCAAGTATGGGGATGAGGATGGCGCTTGTCATTTTGGGCGGCGCTCTTGTGAGGACATCGCCGCTGAAATCTTGAACCAGTTTGAAAACTCCACATCCTGCACCGTCCTTGAAGATGGGTTTGGGGGTGCGCGAGTTGTTCGATAACAACATCAAAGTGCATTTTGCCGGGAGCGACGGCGGAGAAATATTCTACGCCGCTCTGCTGGCAGCACAAACCAAATACCGGCTGTTTCCTGTTACAAGTACATTCTCAAGTGCCGCCCGGATGATGATTTCCGGCTCCCGGCGGACCATGTAATCCGTGTGCAGGATACAGTCAACCGCCATGTGATACAGGATAGTGGCCTGTTCACGCTGATGTTTGGTGCCGGGAAAGGGCAGACACAGACGTTGGAAAGCCTGACCGAGTGGCAGGACAAGCTCATAGCATTCGTGCAGCAGAACAATCTCCGCTGTACCTGTGTCGAGCTGGACTGCCAGAAAGTGCTGGGCGTAAGGGAAGCGTGGTACTTCCGGGAGCGGATGAAGAAGCTGCTGGATAACCCCAGATCAACGTATTCCATTTTGAGGATGGGATGCGGGGACTGGATAGCTTGATAGATTTCAGCGACTACATTGCCCTGAGCATCCCGGAACTGCGAATCATCAAGCCGAAGACATTCCGGGAAGACACCCGCTATCTGACCCACTACATCAAAAACCGCAAACCTGAGATCGACATCCACCTTTTGGGATGCACCGATGTGAAGATGATTGCACAGAACAGCTTCTGTACCTCTGCAGACAGCACCAGCTGGCTGTCCGGGGTCAAATATGGCTGGTTCGATGATGGCAACCAAAAGGCGCACATCAACCAGTTCCGCAAAGACCTCATAGAACAGCGGCTATCCGCGGTGAGGACCATTACAGAAGGCAGGGGGCTGGAGCTGACGGATAAAACGCTTCTCTATGGAGCGAGAGCCAGCCTGTGCGCCACCATCTGCAAACAGAAATATACACGAGCCGCAGGCTCACAAGAATAGGAGCAAAAATGAGAAAGACAAACGAAAATTTGGTGATCCTGATTACGTTGTTTGCTATCAGCATCGTCATTGCCAACGTAACCGGTGCGCGCACCATTACCACCGGCCTGCATATCGGCCCCATTGAGCTGGCTTTGAGCGGCGGTGCCATCACCTATGCCGTCACATTCCTCTGCACAGACATCATCGGCGAGATCTGGGGCAAGGCCACGGCCCAGCGCGTGGTGAAGTATGGCTTTATCGGCCAGATTTTTGCCACCGCCTGCATTATGATTACCGGCGCTTTTCCTGCAACGGATGCCGTCATGGACAATGCCTATCAAACCCTGCTGGGGCAGAACTGGATCTTCGTCATCGGCAGTCTGTCCGCATACCTCGTTTCCCAGTCGTGGGATGTGGCCGTATTCCATGCAATCCGTGACCGCTACATTGCCAAGCATGGCAGCACCAAGGGTGGCCGCTGGCTCTGGAATAACGGCAGCACCATCACGAGCCAGATCTGGGACACGGTGATCTATGCGGTCATCAGCTTCGGCTTCGGTCTGGGCTGGGTGCATACCCACGAGGGCCGGATGCAGCTTATCGGTATCATCATCGGGCAGTATCTTCTGAAAGCCTGTTTGGCGCTGTTGGATACTCCCTTTTTCTATTTCTTCACAAGAAATGCAGACCGCCGCTGACGGCATCGTGTAGCGTGCGCTCTGTGTTCCGTCTGCCAGTTTGAGCAGAAACAAACAAAGGAGGATGGTGACTATGTAGATGGACAAGCGGGATAAAGGCTACACCCTGTATAAAAAAGGGCTGTCCTGCACCGAGATTTCCAAGAAGTTGGATGTGTCTATCAACACAGTAAAGTCATGGCGCAAGCGCTACTGGACGCAGGGTGCAGATGCACCCGCAAAACGCACCCTGCACCCAGAGGATGCACCCGCCGCACCTGACCCTGAAACAAGACCAAAACAGGGAGCGCCGCCGGGAAATG
>ENA-OQIR01000751-OQIR01000751.1-human-gut-metagenome-genome-assembly--contig:-NODE-751-length-12860-cov-1.534831_pt1 | contig 12860 bp, 15 predicted proteins | sample MGYA00242580_ERZ504745 | MGnify/ENA primary metagenome ERZ504745 (study PRJEB26092, sample SAMD00036214) | human gut metagenome | host: Homo sapiens | study: EMG produced TPA metagenomics assembly of... | reverse complement strand
TTCATTACTAAGTCGCTAGAACACGTGCTTCGATTTGTATCTTTTTAGTATACATTTCCCATTTCACTTCGTTACGTGCTGCCAGTTCTTTTCGATTCATGACTCCGGTAGATTCAAACATATGGATTGTTTCCGGTTTCAGATAATTATCGAAAATAAGTGGACAGCTGGTTTCGCAATCCAGTCCACGACGCAAGGCTTCTTCCTTCCATTCATCACTGTAGCCATTTCCGTCGAAACGGATAGGTTACATTCTTTGATGTACTGGCGGATTACTTGGATAATTGCCGAAACTTTAGGCTCACCTTTTTCGATCAATGCATCTACGTCTTTCTTGAATACTGTGAGCTGTTCTGCTACAGCAGCATTCAAAGCAATCATAGCGCTGGCACAATTGGCTTCTGAACCTGGAGCACGGAATTCGAAACGGTTTCCTGTAAACGCAAAAGGTGAAGTACGATTACGGTCGGTATTATCAATCAGAAGTTCTGGTATTTGGGGAATATCCAGGCGCATACTTTGCTTGTCTCCCAAGGCTACTAACTCATTGTTTGTACTTTCTTCCAAATGGTCGAGAACTTTGCTTAGCTGAGTACCCAGGAAAGATGAAATAATTGCAGGAGGTGCTTCATGAGCTCCCAGACGATGAGCATTTGTTGCGCTCATGATAGAAGCTTTCAGTAGACCATTATGATGGTAAACTGCCATTAGCGTGTTGACAACGAAAGTGATAAAACGCAGGTTCTCTTCCGATGTCTTACCCGGAGCCATCAACAATGTTCCATTATCTGTACCCAATGACCAGTTATTGTGTTTTCCTGAACCGTTTACACCTTTGAATGGCTTTTCATGAAGCAGCACACGGAAACCGTGATTACGTGCGATTTTACGCATCAGCGACATGATAAGCATGTTGTGGTCTACAGCCAGATTACATTCTTCATAAATAGGAGCTAATTCGAACTGGTTGGGAGCAACCTCATTGTGTCGTGTCTTGACAGGAATACCTAATTCCAAAGCCTGAATTTCCAGATCTTTCATAAATGCAGCAACACGGGGAGGTATTGCGCCAAAATAATGGTCTTCCAGCTGTTGGTTCTTTGATGCTCATGTCCCATAAGTGTACGTCCTGTCAGCAGTAAGTCCGGACGTGCAGCGTACAGACCTTCGTCAACAAGGAAATATTCCTGTTCCCATCCCAGATACGAAATAATCTTTTTTACGGAAGGATCGAAATAATGCATTACATCGAGTGCTGATTTTGTTACGGCCTGAATAGCTTTTAGTAATGGTGCTTTATAATCCAATGATTCTCCTGTATATGCTATAAATACGGTAGGTATACACAATGTATCATCTACGACAAAAACAGGTGAAGACGGATCCCATGCACTGTAACCACGTGCTTCAAAAGTATTTCTTACTCCACCGTTAGGGAAGGAAGAACCGTCTGCTTCTTGCTGAACAAGAAGTTTACCTGAAAACTCTTCCAGCATACCACCTTTACCGTCATGCTCAACAAAGGCATCATGCTTTTCTGCTGTACCTCTGTTAATGGCTGAAACCAGTGAGTGTAGTGAGTTACACCTAATTCTACTGCCCATTTTTTCATTCCAGCAGCTACCTCATCTGCAATACTTCTGTCGAGTGCAGCTCCGTTGTCAATAACATCTATTAATTTGGCATATACTTTACTTGGCAGATATTTGAACATTTTTTCCCGGTTGAACACATATTTAGCGAAATATTCGCTTGGGCGCTCTGACGGGGGAGTAACTTCAATTGGTTTCTTGTGAAACGCTTTTTCTACAACTCTGAATCTTAATTTTGACATAATACCTAAAAATAATTTTTATGTTGTTTTTTCTTGTATATTATCTTTTTTGTGGTTATAAACATCGACGGAGGCGATATATTGCTTCCTTGCAATCTTCTTTTTTCCCAAAACCGGTAAATCGCATATATCCTTCTCCGCTAGGTCCGAAGCCGATACCGGGAGTTCCTACAATATGTGCTTCGTATAATAGCTTGTCGAAAAACTTCCACGATGACATTCCGTTAGGTGCTTGTACCCAGAGATAGGGAGCATCTTCACCTCCTGCTACTCTTAGTCCGAATTCGGTTAATGCTCGTTTCAGTATTTGTACATTGTCCATGTAGTATCGGATATTTGCTTTTACTTGCTCTTTACCTTCTGGAGTATAAATAGCTTCAGCCCCTCGCTGGGTAATATAGGATGTTCCATTAAATTTTACTTCCTGATGCCGCTTCCACATTGGATTGAGTGGGATGCGCTTGCCAGCCAATGTCGCTGCTGTTATTTCTTTGGGTATAACCATATATCCACACCGCACACCAGTAAACCCGGCTGTTTTCGAAAAGCTTCTACATTCTATGGCTACTTTTTTAGCTCCTTTTATTTCATAGATGGAATGTGGTATATCTGGATTCTGAATATATGCTTCGTAAGCTGCATCAAAAATGATCAGAGTATCATTTTGAAGAGCATAGTTTACCCATTTTTTAAGCTCATTTTTGCTAAGTACAGTTCCGTAGTTATTGGGGTAACATAAATAAACGATATCAACGCGCTGGCTAGGGATTTGAGGAATAAAATTATTTCCGGAAGGCAAGGCATGTATACTACATTGCTCCATTTACCATCATTTTGAAGTTCTCCAGCACGTCCACAGGAAACATTTGAATCGATGTGAAACGGGATAGATGGGGTCTGTAACTCCGATACTATTATCATGACGAAGAATGTCACCGATACTACCGGTATCACTTTTGCTACCGTCACTGATAAATAGCTCACTAGGTTCCAAAATGTATTCCCCTTGCAGCATAGTTCGTTTTTAATAATTTCATTAATGAGAAAATGATAACCTTCTTCAGGACCATATCCGTGAAAAGTTGCTTCATGTCCCATTTCGTCTATAGCCTTGTGCATGGCTTCTATACAAGCTGGGGGAAGGGGAAGAGTGACATCTCCTGTTCCTAAACGAATGATATCAGCTTTAGGATGAGTTACCCTGAATAAATTTACTTTCTTCTCTATATCCGAAAAGAAGTAATTGTTCGGTAATTTCAGGAAATGTTCGTTTACTAACGCCATGATATGTATTAAAACAGTTCTAAATGTTTATCCCAATTTGGGGCAAAATTACGAAAATTATATGATCTACAAAACCGTCTATTTCCTTTTCTTTATTTCTTGTAAGAAATTTGTTTGCATTGTATCGTTATAGGTGATTTTTTCGTAATTTTGTATCACCAAATTCAAAAACTATAACTTGTAATTTATAAGATGAATCAAATGAAGCCGCTTACGAAGTCGCAACAGTTTTTTAGGGAAACTAAAGACTATTTGATGATTGCTTTAGGTATGCTAATGTATGGTGTGGGATGGACAGTGTTTTTGTTGCCTAATGACATCCCATCGGGTGCGGTTCCCGGTATTGCATCTATCGTGTTTTGGGCAACAGGTTTTCCGGTTCAGTACACATATTTGATTATTAATTTTTCATTATTGTTGCTGGCTTTGAAAATACTGGGACTTAAATTTTGTCTGAAGACAATTTGGGCGGTTGCCGTGTTAACTATATTGTTGGCTATAATACAAGATTTGATAAAAGGTAGCTTAATACATGATCAGCCTTTTATGGCATGTGTGTTAGGGGCTTCATTCTGCGGGGGAGGTATCGGAGTCGCTTTTTCTGCAAATGGAAGTACCGGTGGAACAGATATTATAGCTGCGATAGTCAATAAATATCGTGATATATCATTAGGACGTGTCATCCTTATGTGTGACATAATTATTATCTCTTCCAGCTATTTGGTTTTACATGATTGGGAACGGGTTGTATACGGATATGTAGTTTTGTTTGTTTCCAGTTTTGTTCTCGATCAGGTTGTGAATAGTGCTCGTCAGTCTGTACAGTTTTTATAATTTCTTCTAAGTATGAGGAAATAGGAAAGCGTATTAATCTTGATCTCCATCGTGGTGTAACCTTTATTGATGGTGTAGGATGTTATACGCATAACAATGTGAAAATGATGTTTGTATTGGCAAAGAAAAGCGAATCGAATACTATTTTCCGTTTGATAAAAGATATAGATCCGGGAGCTTTTGTATCTCAAAGTGCAGTAATTGGAGTCTTTGGAGAAGGTTTTGATCGTATTAAGGTGAGATGATATAATATTAACAAAGGTAATATGGAGATTGTATGATGACAAGTGTTGAGGTTGTGCGGCAAATGGCCGCCGGAAAGCAAGTTTTGCTGGAGCGGGAAGTATTCATGCAATGGCAGACATTCTGGTGTGTAGGAAATATAAAAAAGGCGAAATTATTTTGAATGAAGGCGAGGTATGTGAATGCATGCGCTATATAGAAAAAGGAATGACTCGCCAGTTTTATTTTAAATATGATAAGGATGTGACTGAGCATATCGGATATGAGGGAGGAATGATAATATGTCTGGAAAGTTATCTGAAACAAAAGCCTACTCGTATAATGATTGAAGCTCTGGAACCAACAGTTTTGTGGGAAATAAAAAAAAGATGATATAGAACGTTTGTCTATGGAACACTCAGATATCGGAAGTGTTATATAGAAAGTTCTTTGAATATTCTTTGATTGACTCACAGATTAAGCAGATACATTGCGTTTTGAACCAGCACACGAACGGTACAACAAGCTTCTTCAGTTGCATCCGGAGATATTAAAACGTGCACCGCTTGTTTATATCGCCTCTCTGCTTCAAATGACACCTGAAACATTGAGTAGAGTACGTTCTGCTAGCTTAAATGGATAGAATTTCTTTTTGAGAATATAAAATTACCGCTGTATAGTTCCCTTGGTGAATAGGGAGTTTATACAGCGGTAATTTTTTAGAGATATAGTAATTTAAAATAATACGATTCCAGCTTCGAAGGTTGCTTTGTGGTCGAACATGCTACTGTGACCATACTGGCGGGTCCAGCTGTATCCTCCTGAAGCAAAGATTCCCAATTTACTTCCTATGCGATATTCTACGTTTATTCGTGGTTGTAAAGCATATAGTCTTGCTGGTATTCCTTGGTTCTTATTATCAAGTGTTTCAATATGGTAAAATCCTGCATCTGCACTCAGCTCTAGTCGCGGGAGGAGAGAACAATATAAACCTCCCCGATAGAATGCCGAAACGGATGCTTTATAATCGGAATTTAAGTAAAATGCTCCGCCTCCAAGTTCTGTATATGTATGTCGATTTTTAAAACGTATAGCCAGATTTACCTTGTTGAGATTGCCTCCCGAGATAATCATCTGGTATTTTGTATGGGGAGTAATGTTGATACAGCCTATTTGATGTGCTGTACTATCTTGACTGATATTTACAATACCCAGTTGCAAACCTTTTGCAGTTTTGACAGATACATTTGCCAGACCTGCCTGCAAACCGTTGTTCTGTTCTCCATAGTTTGTGATACCCAATTGCATTCCTCGATTATCCACAGCTATATTTCCTAATGCGGCAAGTTGCAGACCTTTGTTCTGAGTTCCGGCAACGTTCAGTAAACTGGTGAGCTGTACTCCTTTCAGGGTTTCTCCGCTTACATTCATTAAACCACCTATAAAGACACCTTTTTGTGTTTTCTTTGTAACATTGGCGAGTCCTGCAAAATGTACTCCTGAGCTATTTCTGCCTGCAATGGTTACTAGTCCACCTATAAAAATACCTTTTGCATCTAGTCCGGCAACGTTTCCAATAGCAGATACTGCGATTCCTGATGAGGAATTTCCTGTTACATTTATTAGTCCGGCAAGTGTAACTCCTTTTGTGTCTTTTCCGGTTACATTAGCTATACCTGATAACTGAAATCCTGACGCGTTTAATCCTGTAACATTGGTTATTCCTGCTACTTGAAATCCTATGGAATGATAATGAGTTATACTGGAAATTGCATTGATGCCTACACCATTCAGGCAACTATAATTGCTTATGAGGCCAAGATTCAGATAGGTTCGTGGAGGATCTTTCTTCTTATTTGTGATATTAGCTGCTAGATTTACTCCTTTTTTCAATCCTTTATTGGAGCGTGTTTGAGCATAAAAAGGCATTGTTCCTGCCAGCAGACAACCTGACAGGAACATGCTTATAAGTTTGGTGTTAAGTTTCATCAGTTTTTATTTTACATCCTGATAAAGGAATCGCTTGATACTCTTTTTCGGAGTCTTTTCGAATTCTTCAGGATAGATTTTTATTCGTGAAATTTGTGAATAAGCTGGAAGCTCTGCATTTAGCGTTGTGCGATTTTCTTCCATTACTGCTTCTATGTCGCTGTCGCTCATACCCTGCGAATATGCATCTTCAAAATCAGGATAAATCAGGGCAACGAGTTTATTGTCGTTTTGCTGGATAACGATACACTCTGCGACAAATGGTAAGTTATTCAACTTTTCTTCTATCTCTTCTGGATAGATATTTTGGCCGGAAGGACCGAGAAGCATGTTTTTGCTTCTTCCTTTGATGGTTACGTTACCTTCTTCATCCATTACACCCAGGTCTCCCGTGTGCAACCAGCCATCAGCATCGAGGATTTGTGCTGTCGCTTCAGGATTTTTGTAATATCCCAACATAACATTATCGCCACGTGTTAGAATTTCTCCTACTATATTTTGTGGGTCGGGACTGTCGATACGTACTTCCATACGAGGTGCTGCTTTTCCGCAAGAACCCGGTTTGAAACGTTTCCAGTCTTCATAGCAGATAATCGGACCACATTCAGTCATTCCGTAACCTACGGTATAAGGAAAATCAATGCTTTTAAGTAATTTTTCTACTTCCTGGTTGAAAGCAGCTCCACCGATAATAACTTCGTAAAAATTACCTCCAAACCCTTGAATCATCTGTTCACGGACAGCTGCTTTTATCTTGTCGTTAATAATGGGAACCTTCAGCAAGACTTTCATCTTGAGTGTTTCCAGTTTAGGCAGTACGTTCTTTTTAATAATTTTTTCTATTATCAGTGGTACGGCAATAACAATATGCGGCTTAACATCAGCAAATGCCTGGAAAATGATTTTGGGACTAGGCATACGAGTGAGAAAGAATACATGACATCCACAAGCAACCTCATATAAAAACTCGAATGCCAGACCGTACATATGTGCCATTGGCAGCATGGAAACAATTCTGTCGCCAGGCTTTAATGTCAGTACATCGAAAGCAAACTGAGTATTAGCCCACAGTGAACGATAGGGAAGCATAACTCCTTTCGAAAAACTTGTAGTTCCCGAAGTATAGTTTATTACAGCCAGTTCCTCCGGATTGTCGCGGCGGTATGATACATGTTCACGCGGAAATTACGAGGAAATTTCTTGCCGAAAAGTTCATTCAGATGTTCGCGAGCATATTCCAGCTGTTTGCTGCGGCATACCAATAGCGTAAAGTCAGTCATGAGGATGATACCTTCCAGCAGAGGCATTTCTGCTTCGTTTAGTGACTCCCATACTACATCGCCCACAAAGAGTAAGCGTGCTTCTGAGTGATTGACTATATTGTGGATATTGTCTGCTTTAAATTCATGCAAGATAGGTACGGCTACTGCTCCATAAGTCAGTATGGCAAGAAAGGCCACTCCCCAGTGTGAGCTGTTTCGTCCACAGACAGCTACTTTGTCACCCGGTTTGATTCCGCTTTCTGCAAGTAGGATATGTAACTTTTCTATTTTGCGGGCAACATCTTTATATTGTAAGGTTGCACCTTTATAATCAGTCAATGCATCCAGATCCCAGTGTTTCTTGATGCTTTCTTCTACAAAGGCAATAAAACTTTTTTCCATAAAATGTAAAAATTTAGTAGTGCACAAAATGTGCCTTATTGTGCAAAGATATTGTTTAATTCTTAGTATTCCAAATTAAACAGCTTCATACTGTTTCATTCTTTGCACTTTATGTGGTGAAATATTCTGATTATTTATTGGAGTTATGCTGTTTGCTATCTTTATCTGAAGAAGTATGCAGTGTCTGGCTGATGAAAGATTTGGGTAGGAGCATGATATGACTGAGTCTGAAAAGAAAAAAGATGCTGAAAATGATTCTTGATTTAGATAGAATACTTGATTTTCAGCATCTTTTCTTGTGGAAGATAGAGGAGGAGATTCTAACCGTTTACTTTTTTAAAGTTTGGATACATTATCCGACTTCCCTTCTATGCTTCTCGGATTTCCGGCATACCGGATGTCACCTCCACTGCTTGTATGAGTAGAAAGTCTGTCACTGGCATAACATTCAATATCTCCTCCAGAAGTGGCTGAGGCTGTTACATTCTTCGATTTCAGACTTTTGGCATAAATATTTCCTCCTGACTGTGCAGAATAATTAGCATCTTCACATTTCCGGATAAGCTGATGTCACCGGAAGAGCTAGTTGTTGCTTTTACTGTACCTCTGCATGATAGTGATTCTATTTCGCAGTCACCTGATGAGCTCGACTTAATGTCAGTTTCGTTACACCGGGCTGTGTTAATTTTCATATCTCCACTGCTGCTGGTTGAAAGGCTAAGCATATGGCATGTGATATTATCTATTGTGATATCTCCACTGCTGGAAGTGTTCATTTTCAGATTGCTGCAAGTAATGTTTGTTGCATCGATATCTCCACTGCTCGATGTGTTGAGAGTGACATCTTTATGAGTCTTTAGTCCGTTGGCAAATTTGATATCGGAAGAACTGGAGGTCGAAAAGTCTGTTACTTCCGGTGCAAAACTCTTACCTCACATACATATTTTCCTTGTATGGATGAATGATTTCCCCTTTTGGGAAAATCATAAGTTTACTTTTAGCTTAATTTCCACTTTGCTGGACTTTTATGTATGGAATAATATTGTCGGGCGCATATACTTCTGCATAGGCTTTTCCTTGCGATTGTGTGTATACAACGTCTACTGAAGTTGAAGCGCTGATAGAATTAATATTCTTGATTTCTACCTTTTTGGTACGTATTTTTTGCTTGGTTTAATAGGTGTATTTCCTATAGCAAAAGAACAACTTTCGGAAGTAATCAGTGTCAGTGCTATAGCCAATGAGGCTGCAAATGTAAATGTTTTCATAAAATTAAGTTTTGGTGTCTTTTATATATTTAGACGCAGATATATCACAAAAGTAACATGTTTTACTGAAAAAAACATTTGAGAGTATCTTTTTAATGTTCTAGATACTGTGGTAGCAATAAGTAGATCCTGTTTCTATCTGGAACTTTTATCTTTTGCGGAGGAAAGTTATACAGATAAGGATATAAAAATCCGGTGAACTTAAATATCTAAGTCCGCCGGATTCGTTTTTAATTCGCAACGATATTCTTATTCTTCTCTGTTACTATAATATCTCATGAACTGAGTGCGTTCGAATGGATTGATTTCGCCAGCTGATTCTGCGTTCATCTTACCTTTGAATTGTGACAGGCTTTCATAACTTTTTTCGTCCATCCATTCACTTAGTTCTTTTTTCATATTCTCTATTTCTTTTGCACCATATTGATAAATTACACTGCATACTTCAACAGCAGCTGCGCCAGCCAAAATAGATTTAATAACTCCTTTGCCGCAATGTACGCCACCCGAAACAGCGTAATCCAAACGTGGAACAGCTGCTGAAGCAATAGCTGTCCAGCGCAGACGGTCAGGCAGTTCATTAGGAGTACTCATTACATTGGCACTGGTGAAGGCCATGGTGTCGATGTTTATATCAGTCTGATAAAAACGGTTGAATAGAACTACAGCTGCAGCTCCGTTAGCATAAAGCTGATTAATCAATGCAACCGGATTTGTAAGGTTGCTTCCCAATTTCATGATTACAGGGATTTTTACTACTTTCTTGATGTGGCAGAGAATGTCTATATGACGTTGTTCGAAACTGCCTGGAGTGTAATCCTTATCTGTCTGTAGAGATAGGATATTAATTTCCAGAGCATCTGCTCCTGCTTTTTCCATCATTGTAGCAAAATCTACCCATTCGCTGTCACTGTAACAGTTGATGCTAGCTATAACAGGAATATGACATATTTTTTTTGTTTCTTCTATTAAATTGATATGTTCGTTAAGCGCATGAGAACGTACGTAAGCTCCCAGATAGTCGTCTGCTTCTGGTGAACCATAGCCCTGCATTGATCCTGCTTGCATGCTGATTTGTTCTTCAAAAACTGATTTCAGAACAACAGCTCCAGCGCCGGCTTCTTCTAGTTTTTTTATTTTTTCAGCACTGTTAGTTAAGTCCCGAACTACTGATAATAATAGGGTTCTCAAGTGCTAATCCTGCGAAAGTTGTTTTTAGTTGTGCCATATTAGTTAGATTTTAATAGTTTCTGTCTCCAAAAATTTTGCTCCCTACGCGTACCATTGTACTTCCTTCTTTTACGGCTATCGGGTAGTCGTGTGACATTCCCATAGAGATTTCTTTAAATTCAGGGCGATCGGAAAAGAATTCTTGTTTCAGCTCATCAAAAAATACTTTTAGAGAATGAAATTCGTTGGCAATTTCTGTTTCGTCCTCAGTATTCGTCGCCATACCCATAACACCTGCGATACAGATATTGTTCAGATTTTTCCATTCTCCTGTACGAAGCATTTCCCGACAACTGTCGAATGTAAAGCCATATTTGCTTTCTTCCTGTGCTATGTGAATTTCGAGTAAGCAGGGAATAGTGCGTTCGTGCTTGGCAGCCTGCTTATTTATCTCAACCAGTAATTTATAGGAATCGGCGGCATGTATCATTGCGATGTAGGGTGCAATGTATTTTACTTTGTTGGTTTGTAAGTGTCCGATAAAATGCCATTCAATATCTTTCGGTAATTGTTCATGCTTGCCGGATAGCTCTTGTTCTTTGCTTTCGCCAAAAATGCGTTGACCTGCCGAATATGCAGCTTCGATAGCTTCGGCAGGATGGAACTTTGATACAGCTACAAGGCGTACATTTGTCGGTAGTTCCGCTATTACTTCCTTTAAATTAGCTTGAATATCCATTTCTGATTGTTGTTTTTTCAGTCTTATCTTTTATCGGCATCTGGAAATTCCGGCTTAACGTCTGGTTCGGCAGAATAGGGATATACATCCATAATTGCTGTTTCTGCAATCGAAGCAATGACGTAATCGGCCATTGTGCCTTTCATTCCTTCATCCAGCTTTTTTACAGCATCCCGTAAGTCGGAAGCTTGTACCAGTACGTTTGTTGCTGTTTTCTTTTCAGCGCCGCTTTTTTCATCGAGTGTAATGAAATACAGTTTGCATTTAAACCAGCGGTCGGCTGCATCTTCTTCACATGGGAATAGTTCACTATAGTTAGCTCGTTTAATGTCTGCTACCGTAAATTCTCCGCTGATGAATGGGGTTATTTCTTCGATGATGCGTGATTCAGCTTCTGTAAAACTGAGTGCATCTACCAGATAAGGTTCTGTTACTTTTTTGTTCATGCCGTTCTCCGCAACTTTTTCGTAGCGGATTTTACATTCGAACCAATTATGCATCATAATGAATTTCTTTCTGTGTTAGTTTGACAATGTTCATGCAAATGTACACTAAAATTTTAATAAAAACTCTTACACTGATAATTTATTTGTTCATTCGCGTAGCTTGCACCGATTCTGTTGCATGAACTCTTGTATCTCATCGGCATGGCTTCCCTGAAGCAGAATATGGTGGTTGCCCAACGGATTGGTCAGGAAGTAGCTGACAGGCTTGTTTAGCTTGATTTTTAATTGTGTACGGCAGGATGTTGAAAGATTTGTATTTTCAGTCATATAACCTTCTGCCAGATAATATTCGTCCAGACATTCACCGCCGCATTTTATAATCGTTACGTCTCCTGTCGGAAGTAACCCTTGTATGGCAATTCCTTTTCTGTTTCAAAGTGATTGCGGATAATATATCTCTCCGTTTGTTTGAGACCTACGGTGCAATGTGCCAATATCAGTTCATTCGTACGGGAATTAATCATGGAAGGATTTGCCATAAATCCGTCTTTACCCGTAAGTGCTTTAACTGCTAATAGCGTAAATACAGATTGAAGATCTCCTTCACAACCTGCTATTATCCCGTCATCATTCAATAAAGATAATGCCACGCATCCGGTAGTGTCGATTTGTTCAATCAGTTTAAAACAGCTTAATGTCAGCGCTTCCAGATTTTCTTCCTGACAGACCTTTTTGATTGCCCGGTACAGCCGCATGGATTTGATTAAATCTTCAGGAGTTCCTTCGCGGCAGGCAAGAGCTTGTGATGCTACAGCTGCGCATGATGCTCCAACTTGGTCATCCGTAATGTGTTTAAATTGTTCATAAATCCGTTCCAATGGAATATCTACATATTCGATTCCCCAACGACGTTTTGCCAACAAGTAGTCTACGTTACTGGCAACTAACCAGGAAGAAGGAGTTCCGATGACTCCGATACGTTTGCCGAATAAGGAACGTTGTGCACGGAAATTATTATAAAGTGTATGAATACGCAGGATGATAGCAGGTAATTCGCCATGTAGTATTTCGCTCTTCATTCCACGTCCCCGTAACCATGTGGAGATTTCCAATGCGGCAGCAAGAGAGTTCTGCATGCCGTCTGCCAGTAAAATGGTAGGGCGGGGGAGGTTTTCGAATTGCTGTATGACCAGTCTTTCCACCCCACCGGTAGCGACGAAAATGATTTTGAAATCGTCACTACTAAGTTTGTCCATATCTTGATGGTCGACGAACTTACAGTATAATATTTTTCAATCTCGCTCAAAATAGCTTCGTGCGAGCTACGTAGCGAGACTTGTTTGTGAAGTATTGAAGCGAATGAGATAAGGTGTATGGTCATTATGATATTGTTTAAGTTTCGTATGATCA
>ENA-OQIR01000750-OQIR01000750.1-human-gut-metagenome-genome-assembly--contig:-NODE-750-length-12861-cov-2.605937_pt1 | contig 12861 bp, 14 predicted proteins | sample MGYA00242580_ERZ504745 | MGnify/ENA primary metagenome ERZ504745 (study PRJEB26092, sample SAMD00036214) | human gut metagenome | host: Homo sapiens | study: EMG produced TPA metagenomics assembly of... | reverse complement strand
TGTCCTTCACGCGGCTGTCGTTGAAGGAGGTGCCGAAGGAGACCACCAGCAGCTCATTCTCGCCGATGTCGTCCTGATTGCGGCTGTCGTCCTTGGAAGCATCACCGGTGTTGCGGCCAAAGTAGTCAGGGTCAGCCTCTTCACCCTCGACCAGCTCCTTCTGGGCATCGGTCAGGGCATCCCATGCGCCTTGGCGGCCTCGCACTGGGCATCGGTGTCATCGGTGCGCTCCTGCACATAGATGGCATCGATCAGTCTGCAACGTTCTTGCGGCCAATTCGTCAGCCTCCTCGCCGGAAACCTCGCTGCTGGCAGCCGATCCTGCCGTGCTGGAAGCAGTGGTGCTGCTTGCGGCACCGCCGCAGCCGGTCAGTACACCGGCGCAGAGGGCCAGAGCGGTCAGAGCGGCCGCTGCTTTGTGGATGGTGCGTTTTCTCATTTTTGTTCGTTCCTTTCCTGTTTTTGAACATGATTTTTGCTGAACAGAAGGTACAGGAAAGAGTGCCCGGCAAAACAAAAGGGGCCTTTCTGCTTGCGGGACGGCAAAGCAAAAAGGCCCTTTTCAGTTTTTTCAGGCTTTTTGGGTACAACCAATTCCTCGTGATCTGGGGCTTGCGCCCCGTACCAACAGCGGGCAGGTTTCCTGGCTGAAAGCTCAACATCCACCGCCGCCTTCCCGGAACATACGTTCCAGTGACCGGTGCAGCTGCACCCTGGCGGTAAACTCCCTTATCACAGTGACGAGATCGTGCGGGATTTGCACCCGCTTCCCTTTTTAACGTGCCTGCCCCCGGCCAGAGCCGCGGGCGGTACGCACCTGCTGTTTTCTATTCAGTTCGCTGTTCAGTATAACATACTCAACGGAGGAATGCAATCACAACTCCGGGGAAACTTCCGGGCTCACAGGCGGTGTTTTTTCCCCGATCAGCCACCGCCACATCGTTGACATTGGTGCCCGTTGCCCCGGTGATGATCAGGCCATCCACTGCTTTCAGGGCGTGGTAGGAATCGTTGTTCTGCAAAGCAGCGTATCCGCTCCAGCCCCGGCCTCCAGCGCGGCAAGGGTATCCCCATCCACATAGCCGCCGGCGGCATCGGTGGGGCCGTCTGTGCCATCGCTGCCCACAGAGAACACCGCCGCGTTCAGCCCGGCAATGGCGGGCGCAGCCGCAAGGGCCAGCTCCTGATTTCTTCCGCCAAGCCCTTTTCCGGTCAGGTGAACGATGGTCTCGCCGCCTGCGATGTAGGCCAGCTTTTTCCCCTGCCCTGCCTGGGTGCGGACAATGGAGCCAAGAAAGCTGCCTGCTTCCCGTGCCTCGCAGCAGAGTTGGTCGGTCAGGAGAACCGGTTCATATCCCAGATTCCGGCAGGCACTGGCCGCGGCACGGCAAAGCTCCCGCACGCTGCCGGTGATCCGGGTGGTCACATTGTCCAGCGTTTTGGGCGTTTCCTGCGCCAGCAGGGCCCGGGCCTGTGCTGAGAGCGCCAGATGATACTTCCGGCAATGGCAAGCGCCTGGGCGCAGGTGGAGGTATCCGGCACCGCCGGGCCGCTGGCGATCATATCCAGCGGGTCTCCCAGAATGTCGCTCAGCACGATGCTGAACACCTGCGCAGGGGCACAGCGCTGCGCGAACCGCCCGCCCTTCACACCGGAAAGCCGCTTGCGGATGGTATTCATCTCCACAATGTCGGCCCCGCTGGCCAGCAGCCGGCCTCGTGATGTCCTGCAGCTCTGCCCCGGGAACGAGCGGCTGCTCGAACAGCGCACTGCCGCCGCCGGAAAGCAGGAACAGCACCGTATCCCCGGCGGTCAGCCCCTGCACCAGCTCCAGCGCCTTTTGGGTGGCCGCAAAACCGTTTGCATCCGGCACCGGGTGGCCGCCTCATAGCAGGTCACCCCGGGGATCTCACCTTTCACATGGCCGTACTTGGTCACGACCACACCACCGTCCACCCGGCCCAGCGTTTCAACCGCCGCGTGTGCCATCTGCCAGGCCGCCTTGCCCGCCGCCACCAGAAGCCACCCGGCCCTTTCCGGGCCGGAGATCCCGCAGCGCGCGGCGCACCGCCTCATCCGGCAAAACGGACCGGATGGCCGCTGTCCAAATCGATTCTGCGCGTTGGCGCAAGAGCTGCTCCATTGTGTTGCTCCTTTCCTTTCGTAAAAGCAGGGGACAGCCGCCCGCACCCCCTGCGGTTTGTCGCACCGGGCGCTGTCAGGATATGCTCTGAATATTCTCTTATCCGCAGAGCATGACCTTGGCGGTGAAGGTGCCGTTCTGATGGGTAAAAGTACTTGTGCCGCCGGTTTTCTCCGCAATATGAGTGACAGACTGGATACCGATCCCGTTTTCCCTCCGCTTGGAGGAGCGGAAAACGCCGTTCTTTTCGTTGACCTCGCCGTCAAACGCATTTTCAACCTCGATCAGCAGAATCCGGTCGGCGTGAACACAAGCGGTTATTTCGATCTGCCGCCTGCCCGGTGCGGTGCGAAGGCTTGCCTCCAGCGCATTTTCCAGCAGGTTGGAAAGCACGAGACACATATCGATCTCGTCAACCGGCAGTGTTTCCGGCAGGTCGAGTCTGGCGCGGAAGGGGATCTCATCGCGCTTTGCCATGGCGCAGTAATAGCCGACAACACTGTCAGCCGCACGGTTTTCACAGAAGCACATATCAAGATTCGGGATGCGGGAGACAGTCTTTGCAAGGTAGCTTTTCAGGTTCTCCAGGTCACCTGCCTCGGCCAGCGCAGAAATTTGATTTAATTGGTGGCGCATATCGTGCCGTGCCTGCCGCGCTTCCTCGATGGCGGTCCTGAGGTTTTCATAGCGCTGCTGCTGCATCGAAAGAAACTGGTTTTCCTGCTGCAGCTTCGCATTACGGTTGAGACTGGTTGCCATCAGCAGGAAAACCGCATTGAAGCAAAACATAAAGACCAGAAGCGCACTGCTCAGCACAATATAGCCCTGCAGCACGCGGCCGGTCTGGAGCGTTGACTGATAGCGCGGGATCATGAAAAGGTTCAAAAGGATGAACGCCAGCGGCAGGACCCAGAACACATACCAGGTCTGCGCAAAATTGTCGTCCTCGACCATCGCACGCACCGTATGTGTCGCTGGATAATACGCGGCCAGCACAATGACCCAGCAAACGGCGTTATAGAACACGCAGGCACCCAGCAGAGCCACGGTCCGTCCGGCGGCAGCTGCAGATTCCGGATGATCGCGGCGCTGACGGCACGGGAGAGGCTGTTCACGCACGCGAACACCGCGCAGACGGACAGCGCAATCGTGCCGGATTTCCAGAGGGAGATGGTAAGCGTTCTGGTATACAGGCAGATCGCAGCCAGCGCGACCCCCGCAAGGGCAAAGAACGTAGAAGCCCCAAGCCGATAGCAGCAAGCCCGCTGCCGATGCACAGGCACGCCATAAAGGGAAAAAGCCAGGCGGCCAGCCTTCCGGGTGACTGCTTCAGATAGGTTTTTACAGGGAAATAGCCAAGCAAAAGGCCGGGGAGTACGACGAGAAGCTCCAAAATCGGACGCAGAATATCCTTCATTTCATACGCTCCCTTTGCAGCAGAAATTCCATAAACGCCTGCCGGGCAGGCTTCAAAAGCTCCTGACTGACATAGACGCTGCTGCCGTCTGTCATGCAGAAGGCACCGTCCCGAAAATCTGCGGCGTGCTCTAAGTTGATGATCATGCCTCTGCCGCAGACGAAAAAGCGGGGATCTTTTTTTAGCGGCTCGGTGAACACCTTAAAGCTCTGGCGGGTGACCAGCGTTTTCAGGGCGGTCGTGCGGATGTTGATCAGATGTGCAAAATGCTCTGCCGAGATAATGTCCCGGTAGCAAAGACGGACATCGCTGCCGCTGACCTTCACCGTCAGGACCGGCTCGGGGCGGGGGAGTCTTGCAAGCATCTCGGCAAGCAGGGCGGAAAGCTCCTCCTCGGAAAAGGGCTTCACGAGATAGTGGAGCGCACGGACCTGAAAGCCCTCCAGCGCTTGGTCGGTTGAGGTCGTGGTAAAAACCAGAAGGCAGTCTGCGTCCGTTTTGCGCAGCTCCTTTGCAGCGTCCATGCCGCTCATCCCGTGCATGTAAATATCCAGAAACGCGGCGGTAAAGCGCTGCTCTTTTTCTGCGGCGAGAAAGCTCTCGCCGCTTTCAAATTCCAATAGCTCCGCCTCGGCGCCGCACAGGCGCAGCTGCCGCGCAAGGCGCGTTTTCAGCTGCGCGCGCTCGGTCTCAAGATCATCCACAATTGCTATTCTCATGCCGGACTGGCTCCTTCGGAAAAGATTCTATGTTAATTATACCACAACTTTCCGACTCCGGCACGGCGGAAAAACCCGATTTCGTGCCGGAATTGGGGCTTTCGTGCCAAAAGGCTTGAAAAGCCTGCACCGTTCCGTATACTGAAAGCAGAAACAGTCAACGACGGCAGAAAGGGGGCGGAGCGCTATGTACCACATTGCCGTGCTGACAAAGAGCGAAACGCAGGAGACCTTTTACAGAGAACAACTTTCACGGTTCTGCGCAGAGCGCGGTCTGTTTCCCAGGGTGGACTGCTACCGCGGGCAGGAGGTATTCTTTGAGGTCGCGCGCAAAAATGCGCCGACCAACGCTGTAATTTCCCTTCCGGGCGTGGACGGGCTGAATGCAGTGGAGCACCTGCGGGCGCTTTTCCCGGAAACGCGCATCATCTGGTGCAGCGAGCTGGATTTTTCCCTGCATGCGTTCCGGCTGCGCGTAGACTACTTTCTGCTGGAGCCGATAACGGAAGAAGCATTCCGGCAGGGGCTTTATGTATGGGTAGAGGAAAAACAACCGTCTGCTTCGCCCCGAGCGGATCACAACCAACACAGCAAGGAGGATCACCGATGAAAAGAGAAACCCGATTTATACTGCAGGCAGTTTCCTGCTGGCAGGAGCATTGACCCTGTCGATGGCAGCCTGCAGCGGAGCACAGGCACCGGCGGAGGCCACGCAGACGCCTTCCGCCACAGCAACACCGGCTGCCACAGCCGCGCCTGCCGAGGAAACGACCCCTTCCGCGCGGAATCCGGCGCACTCCCCGTGAAGGCCTTGCAGCCCAAGCAGGTCGAGGAAACCCCTACATGGCAAAGAGTGATGCGAACATCCATCACGACGCTATAACACCGATTCAACCGACGAGATCCTGCCGCTCGGCATCTATCCGGAGATCCATGTCTCCTATGAGACGACAAACGCGAATGCGTCGCCCGCCATTTACTTTGACAGCTACGGCCATGCAGTCGTTCCGCTGCTCGGCGGCATCGCCATCCGCGATCTAAATGCGGAGGAGACAAAGACGCTCGGTTATTTTTCCCCGAAGCAGCATGACGGCGGCAGCTACCTGATCCAAAGCTCCTACACCTTCCTGGACGCTGAAAACCGTATCGTCTGCCCGACCAGCAACAACCATGTACTGATGCTCCGCGCAACGGACGAGGAGGGCAACGTCCTTCCCGAGTTTGAAAAGGTGCTTGACATCGACATCAAGGCGGCGGCAGAGGCCGCGCTCGGCAAGGAGCTGACGCAGAATCTTCTTTCCGTGGTATTTGACTACGACGGGAACCTCTGGTTCGCCACCGGCGGCTTCCGCATCTATCCCGAGCGCCAGCAGCAGGGTGTTCTCGGCTATATCGCCCACTCGGCGATCGAAGCGATCCTCAACGGTGAGCAGACCGACCTGTCGAAGGCGGTTTTCGTCTACGAACTGACGCCCGGCGAGGGCGCGGAGAACGGCATTGCCGCCTCCAAGGACGGCGCGGTCATTCTGACCAATAAGAATTGCTATCTGCTGCGCGCCAACAACGGTGTCGAGCTGTCTGGTGTACGCCGTATGAGAGCGTCGGCGCGAAGGTCAGCGGTGAAGGCGACAAGACCACCGGCGGCGGTCTTGCGTGGGGCGGCGGCTGCTCGCCGACGCTGACGCCGAACCTTGTGATGTTCACCGACAATGCAGACCCCGTGAATCTTCTTGCGCTCGACATGAAAACCGGTGAGGTCGTGGCAAAAACGCCGGTGCTCGATGATCTGCCCGATGGCTATCAGGTGGCAATCGAGAACTCTGCAATCGTCTACGATGACAGCGCGGGCACGGTCAGCACGATTGTCTGCAACTGGTTCGGCGCGGGCAACGCAGGCCTTGCCGACCCCAACAACGATTCTTCGATCCAGAGCTACGCCAACATTTATGACCAGAACTGGCTGATGAAGGGCAATGCCATGATTGCCCCCGGCGTCGAGCGCGTGGACACCGTGAAAACCGACAGCGGCTACGAGATGAAGAGCATCTGGACCCGAAATGATCTGAGCGACACCGCGATCATGAAGCTCTCCACCGCAACGGGCTATATCTACGGCTATGTGCAGGATCTGACCACGGGTATGTGGCAGTACATCATTCTCGACTTTGCAACCGGCGAGACTGTCTTTACGATGGATGTTTCCAACAAGTACGGCTACAATAATATGGCCATCGGCATGTACACCGGCAACAGCGGAAATGCACTCTACTGCCCCACCGGCTATCTGGAGCTGCTCCGCCTGCAGGACCGCTTTGTCTACCTGCCCGAGCTTCCGTACCGCGAGGTCGATCTCGATCAGGCGGCAAGAAATGTGCTTACACAGGATCAGTTTGCACAGGACGGCGGCGAAGGTACGGTTGCAAGCTGGCGCAATACTGCAACCATCCGCAATGTGCATCCCAACACCACGGTGGCCTTCCGCATGAACAACCTGTCCGGCAGCGCCTCCGATTTGACGCTCTACGCCTATGGTCCAGACGGCAAGCTGGTAAAGGTTGCCCCCGAGCTGTGGTCGATTACGGACGAAACCGGCGCGGCTGCGACCGAGCTGACGGACGGCGTACTCTATGAGCTGCGCGTGACCGTCGCCGACGGCGGCGATTTCGACCTGAGCGAAACGGAAAAGGAAATCAAGCTGTCCGTTGTGCTTGGAAAATAAGTGGGTCTTGAGAGGCTGCTGCACATTCCTCCCAAAAAGACCCCAAAAAGACCGAAGTAAAGCCATAAAATGCTTGGAGGTTCACACCGTCAAGCAGACAGAAAAACAGTATTCGTTTATCGTTCGCCGTTTCCACAAGGAAACGGCGAATTTTCGTGCAAAGACGAAACAGCCGATGCACGCTCATCTCCGAAGCATCGGGTGCAGCCCGGGTGCAATGCAATCTTAACGCAATCTTAATATTCCGGCAGAAAAGCTTAACACCATCTTTAAACGGGCGGCGCTATACTGTATTGTACGAAAATTCTGCTGGAGTGTGATTCCTTTTGCCATCTCATCGGCGTTTAGCCTGTAAGTTCAATTACTTTCAGTCCATAATTCTGCTGTTTGCAGCGGTTATCCTTATCGGGGCGGCACTTCTGATGCTGCCGATTTCTGCGCAGGAGCGCACCGTCACCCCTTTCCATGAGGCATTATTCACAGCAACCTCCGCCGTTTGTGTCACAGGGCTGGTTGTGCGGGATACGGCTTCTCACTGGTCAGCGTTCGGTCAGGCCGTGTTGATGGTGCTGATCCAAATCGGCGGCTTGGGTGTGATCACAGTCGGCGCGTCTTTCTCGCTTTTATCAGGTCGGCGCATTTCCCTGTCCCAGCGCGGGCGGATGCAGGAGGCCATGTCTGCTCCAAAAGTCGGCGGCATTGTGCGGCTGACAGGCTTTGTGATCCGTACCTCTTTGATGATAGAAGGAATCGGCGCGCTTTGTATGCTCCCGGTTTTCTGCCGGGATTTCGGCGTTTCCGGGATATGGAAAGCCGTTTTTCATTCCGTCTCCGCTTTCTGCAATGCGGGCTTTGATTTAATGGGTACCCCGACATGCCTTTTGTCTCGCTGACCGCATATCGCGCAGACCCAGTTATCAGCCTGACGATTTCCGCCTGATCGTTGTGGGCGGCATCGGCTTTCTGACATGGGATGACGTGCGGTGCAATCGGCTTTGCTTTCATCGCTATCGGCTGCAGAGCAAAGTTATTCTGACGTCGACAGCGCTCTTAATTTTGCTGCCAACGCTATACTTTTTCTGCTTTGAATTCAAAGGCAGCACCCTGCGGGAGCGGCTGCTGCTCTCGCTGTTCCAGTCCGTAACGCCCCGAACAGCGGGATTCAATACGGCAGACTATACGTCACTGTCCAGCAGCGGGCGCGGCCTTACCATTCTGCTGATGTTCATCGGCGGTTCACCGGGTTCTACGGCGGGCGGCATCAAGACAACAACGGCGGCAGTGCTTGTCGCCAATGCGTTTGCTGTATTCCGCAGGCAGAAAAGCCCCGAAATGTTCGGGCGGCGGATGGAAGAAAAAGCGGTCCATGATGCCGCAGCTATTTTTACACTGTATCTCGTCCTTTCGCTGACGGGAGCATTTGTCATCAGCACGGTGGAGATGCTGCCGCTGTCCGAATGTCTGTTTGAAACGACCTCGGCCATTGCTACCGTAGGGCTGTCTCTGGGGTTGACACCGCATCTTGGAATCGTCTCGCAGGGAATTTTAATTTTCTTGATGTTCATTGGGCGCGTCGGCGGACTGACTATGATTTATGCAGCGCTCTCCGGCAGCAAAAGCAGCGCGGCACGGCTGCCGCAGGAACGCATCACCGTAGGATAAAGAAAGGTACATACCATGAAATCTATTTTACTGATCGGGTTGGGTCGATTTGGCCGCCACATCGCAGAGGAGCTGAACAAGCTCGGCCATGAGGTCATGGCGGTGGACGAAAACGAGGACCGCGTCAACGCCGTTCTGAGCATTGTGACCAACGCCCAAATCGGCGACAGCACCAACGCGGAATTCTTGGAGGCGTTGGGCGTCCGCAATTTTGATGTCTGTATTGTGGCGATCAGCGGAAATTTTCAAAGCTCGCTCGAAACCACTTCCCTGCTGAAGGAGCTGGGTGCAAAAATGGTCGTCTCCCGTGCGGAACGGGATGTGCAGGCTAAATTCCTGCTGCGCAACGGTGCGGATGAGGTGCTTTACCCGGAAAAGCAGCTGGCCAAGTGGGCGGCCATCCGCTATGGGTCCGACCATGTGCTGGATTATATCGAGCTGGACCACGACCACGCCATTCTGGAAGTATCTGTGCCGTCCGCGTGGATCGGAAAGACCGTTGGCGACATCAATATCCGCAAGAAATACAGCATCAACATTCTGGGCATCAAGCGCAACGGGATTGCCGACGTCAACATTGACTCGGACACGGTTCTGCCCGGTGACGGCACATTGCTGGTGCTGGCGAGGGCAAGGCCCTGAGCCGGTGCTTTCATATCTGATCGTTTGCAAGGGAAGTGGTTCATTTGAGAACGGCACTGCTGATTTTGCTGTTTCTGGCCGCAGGACTTTTTCTTGTTTTTATCGGTGTCCGGTGTGATGCGTTCTGGCGCAGCGTTCGCCGCGCACAATTTGAGCGACGTGAAGGCTTCCGGCGCTGGTAATGCCGCCCGAAATATGGTATGATACCTTCAGAAGAGGATTTGCTGTGAATATTAAAAAGCCATCTCCCGATACAATGAAAGAACAGGCCGTCCGACAGGCAAAGGATCTTTTGATCACGGTGCTGATTCTGACCGCTGCAACCGGCATCGGCAATATTTTCTGGTATTTCTCTTTTACCAAAAATATCATATCGGTGTATATTCTGGGGACATTGCTGACCTCGCTTTTTACCAAAAGCTATTTCTACGGCTTTTTAAGCTCGTTTTCCAGCGTGCTTCTTTTCAATTTTTGCTTTACAGAGCCCCGCCTGACGCTGCACGCATACGAGCGCGGCTACCCTGTCACCTTTGCCATTATGCTGATCGTTTCCATCATTACGGTCACATTGGCGATCCAGAATATCCGCAATGCCGAGGAGAAAGAGCGCGCTGCCGTCCGCGCCAAGAATGAACAGCTGCGCGCCGATTTGCTGCGCACGATTTCCCACGACCTGCGTACCCCGCTGACATCCATTTCCGGCAATGCCTCCAACCTCATCAGCAACTATGAGAAGATGGACGACCCCGCCCGCAAGCAAACGTTTCTGGACATCTACGACGACTCTATGTGGCTCATCAATCTGGTGGAGAACATTCTTTCCATCTCCCGCATTGAGGATGGGCGGATGAATCTGTCCATCTCTACAGAGTTAGTAAGTGAAGTGTTTGAAGAAGCCCTGCGCCATACCAACCGGCACAGTGCGCAGCACACGATTACTGTACAGATGGACGATGATCTGCTGCTGGCGCACATGGATGCCAAGCTGGTTGTGCAGGTCCTGATCAATCTGGTGGATAATGCCATCAAATACACGCCTGCCGGGTCGCACATTGTCCTTTCCGCTGCGGCGCAGGGGGAAAGCGCCGTAATTCGGGTAAGCGATGACGGCCCCGGTATTCCCGACGAAGCAAAAGAAAAGGTCTTTGAAATGTTCTCCACCGGGGAAAAACGCATTTCGGACAGCCGCCGCAGCCTTGGGCTGGGACTGGCCTTATGCCGCACGATCATCGCAGCCCACGGCGGCACCATTACACTGTCCGACAATAAGCCGCACGGCTGCATCTTTACTTTTACACTGCCCCTTGGGGAGGTTTCTCTGCATGAATAAACCCTTGATTCTGGTTGTGGAGGACGATGCGCCTATCCGCAACCTGATTACCACGACACTGAAAACGCAGGATTACAAGTACATTGCGGCGGCTACTGCGTCCGAAGCGCTCCAACAGGCAACGATCCATGCACCGGATGTGATGCTGTTGGATCTTGGTCTGCCTGATCTGGACGGTATCGAGGTGATTCGCCGTATTCGCAGTTGGTCTGCGATGCCCATCATCGTTATCAGTGCCCGCAGCGAGGACAGTGATAAAATCGAAGCCTTGGACAGCGGCGCCGACGACTACCTGACGAAACCGTTCTCGGTAGAGGAGCTGCTGGCGCGGCTGCGGGTAACGTTCCGCCGCATCTCGATGCTGCAAAACGCCGCCGGTTGTTCGGTTTTTACCAACGGTGATCTGCAAATTGATTTTGCGGCTGGCTGTGCCACCTTGAAAGGGCAGGAACTGCACCTGACGCCCATCGAGTACAGGCTGCTCTGCGTCATGGCTAAGAATTGCGGCAAAGTGCTGACCCATACTTATATCACCCACGAAGTCTGGGGCAGTTCCTGGGACAATGACGTGGCCTCGCTGCGTGTTTTTATGGCTACGCTGCGCAAAAAGCTGGAATCCGAGCCGGATTCGCCGCAGTATATCCAGACGCATATCGGCATTGGATACAGGATGCTGAAGGTGTAAAGAGATTTAGCCGAAAGAGGTATAATAAAAACCCGCAAAATTGCGGAAAAGTGTGGAGCCTCCCCCGTCCTTCGCTAAAGTTTGATTTAGCGAAATATAATGATTAGAAAAAACCACTTCCCTGATCGTTGCGTTGGTGCGTAATTTATTGTATAATAGAGAAAATCCGTCATGGGAGGAGGTTTGATGTATGGATGCGGTTCTGATGCACAAAGAGATTCCGGTTGTAGATATTGTATTTGATGAAGAATCGAGTGTTATCCTCGGCATTGGCACCATTCATAACAGCGAACATCTTCCGATTGGAATACCTGAACACAATGGTGTTGCAGACCGTGCCGAGTTCAATTCCTGGTGGACGGAACGCTCTATACCGGCAAGCCGGTCCGGCATTAAGGATGCTCTTGAAGAACTGGGTATTCCTAACACGAAAGCCTTATTGCTTCGTTGCTACGGTCTTAGTCTGTCTGATCAATATTGGGTCAAGCCCCAAAATACGAATCTCTCATGGCGGGACATCAATTTCTTTGATAACCCGTTTTCTGATGATGTTGGTGATGTTCTGTTTGGAGCCAACAAGCGCAAGGATGTGTTGGATCTAAGTTCTCCGGATAATACATCTGTTGGCGATTTGAAGAAACGCTGGAAGATCATTGACGGAAAACGCTGCCTTGTCAAAGGCGGCAGCAGCCCATTCCGCCAGCAGCCATTCAATGAGGTTATCGCTGCCAGGATTATGGGTTTACTCGGCATTCCGCATGTGGATTACTCAATCGCATGGGATCAGGGAGTGCCCTACTCTGTCTGCGAAGATTTCGTGACACGGGATACGGAGCTGGTCCCAGCGTGGCGAATCCTAAAAGTCCTTAAAAAAAGCAACACAGACTCGCAATACCGGCGTCTAGTAAAGTGCTGCACCACGCTTGGCATTCAAAACGCTGTTGAATTTCTCAACAGAATGATTGTTTTAGACTACATCATTGCAAACGAGGACCGTCATCTAAATAACTTTGGGGCAGTCAGAGATGCCAATACCCTTGCGTGGATTGGTATGGCACCCATCTATGACAGCGGCGCCTCTTTAGGATTTGATAAACTGCCGCAGCAGATGAAATCCGAAAAAGATGCCGCTTGTAAGCCGTTTAAAAAACGTCATATCGAGCAGCTTGGGCTTGTAACTGATTTTGGATGGATCGATTTCGATAAGCTCAGCGGGGTCAGGGATATCATCGAGGCAGCTTTTTCTGACAATCGGGCATCGGAATTCATCGATGCAACGCGAATAAAGGCGATTGAGGACAGTGTTGAACGGCGTATCGACGTTCTGAAGTCTTGGGCGTCGGCAAAATAGATGCAGAAAATGGGCTGTTGCACATCCTCTAAAAAAGAAAGACCGAAGTAAAAGCCAAAAAAGGCTTTACAACTTCGGTCTTTTTGCTTTAAGTTAATAGTTGTGAACAGAAAAAACTCAAAAGCAAGAACAGTATATCGAAAATTTTGGAAAAAAGTCAACAGTTAAAATTTCGGATGCCGACAGAAATAAG
>ENA-OQIR01000749-OQIR01000749.1-human-gut-metagenome-genome-assembly--contig:-NODE-749-length-12872-cov-2.148293_pt1 | contig 12872 bp, 20 predicted proteins | sample MGYA00242580_ERZ504745 | MGnify/ENA primary metagenome ERZ504745 (study PRJEB26092, sample SAMD00036214) | human gut metagenome | host: Homo sapiens | study: EMG produced TPA metagenomics assembly of... | reverse complement strand
CCAAATTCCAAGCCGTTTTTTGTGGATTTGAATTTACAGGAAAACGACTAAAAAGACAGGCGCTTACATAAGTATAAACCAGAAGAATACTTGTTGGAGGTGCGGTATGAAATTTTGGAAAAGGCTTTATGCCTGGGGCTTGGAGCTTTGCTGGCGGCGTCTGCCCTGCCGGTGGCGGCGGGAGCGCTTTCGGAGGAGGATCTGACGGCACCCAGCGCTGTGCTGATGGAGGCGTCTACCGGAAGGTGTTGTTTGAGAAAAATTCCCATGAGGTCAGGGCCTGCGCGTCAATTACCAAGGTGATGACGCTGCTTTTGGTCATGGAGGCCATTGACCAGGGCAGGATGTCTTTGACGGATACCATTACAGCCAGTGAGCATGCGTCGTCAATGGGCGGATCAGATATTTGGCTGGAACCGGGAGAAACCATGTCCGCTGACGATATGGTAAAGGCTACGGTGGTGGCTTCGGCAAACGATGCGGCGGTCGCGCTGGCGGAGCATCTGGAGGGCACGGAGGAGGCCTTTGTGCAGAAGATGAACCAGCGGGCGGCGGAGCTGGGGATGAAAGACACGGTTTTTAAAAACTGCAACGGCCTGGACGAAGAGGGGCATGTAACCAGCGCTTACGATGTAGCGCTGATGTCTCGTGAATTGATCAAGCACGAGAAAATTTTTGATTATACCACTATTTGGATGGATACCCTAAGAGAGGGGAAAACCCAGATCGTAAATACCAATAAGCTTTTGAAAGTTATAACGGGATCACCGGCTTAAAGACCGGCACCACCGGCGGCGCGGGAAGCTGTATCACTGCTACCGCGCAGCGAGACGGGCTGTCACTGATCGGCGTGGTGCTGGGCAGCGCTACGGGAAAGGAGCGTTTTACCGACGCTGCGGCCCTGCTGGATTATGGATTTTCCAATTATATGATTTACACCCGGGTCTGCCGGAGGAGGCTTTGCAGCCGGTGCCGGTGGCGAATGGGATGCAGTCCCAGGTCGCGGTTGAATCGGCCGCTTCGGGCAGCGTTCTGCTGACAAAGGGCAGGGAAAAGGATCTAAAGACAGAAGTCAAACTGTCGGAATCGGTGGAGGCGCCCGTGGCTAAGGGCCAGCAGCTGGGAAAAATTGTATATACTGGACGGCGAGGTGCTGACGGAATATCCAATCACTGCTGCTGGAGATGTGGAACAAATCAGCTTTTTTCCGCATTGGGGATTTTAGCCAGAGAGCTTCTGCGGCTGTAAAGCAGCGGAAAAGCGCGGAAAGCCCGTGTTTGCTTTGGATGAAGAAAAGGAGGTATAGCAGTTGGAGTTTTTTCAAAGGATAAAAAATATACGGCGAAATTTTGACGAAATCGTTAAATTTCACAAAAACCGGACAAATAGACCTGGCTGTCCTTGCAAATTGTGCCGGGATATTGTAAAATAAAAAGTATCAAAAGGGCGGCGGAAGCGCGTGGATCGAGGAGGTTCAATTATGGCTACAAAACTCAGCGCACAATACCTGGAGGGCTTTGTCAAGCCCCAGGAATGTGAAGCAATGGCCCCTCAAGTCAAGCTGGCCCATGAGCCCTTCATGCCGGAACAGGCTTAGGCAATGACTTTTTAGGCTGGATCAAGCTTCCTACTGATTATGATAAGGAAGAATTTTCTAGAATTCAAAAGGCTGCGAAAAAGATTCAGTCCGATACGGATGTTTTTATCGTAATCGGAATCGGCGGCTCCTATCTGGGAGCCCGGGCGGCCATTGAGTTTTTAAAATCCCCAAACTATAACGCTTTAAAAAAGGATACTCCGGATATTTATTTCGCGGGTAACAGCATCAGCTCTACCGCTTTGGCTGAACTGATCGACCTGTGCGAGGGGAAGGACGTCTCCATCAATATGATTTCGAAGTCCGGAACCACCACGGAGCCTGCGATCGCATTCCGGGTTTCCGGGAACTGCTGGAGAAAAAATACGGCAAGCAAGGCGCCAGGGAAAGAATCTACTGTACGACCGACAAGGCGAAGGGCACTTTGAAGAAGCTGGCCGATGAGGAGGGCTACGAAACCTTTGTGGTTCCTGACGATGTCGGCGGACGGTTCTCGGTGCTGACAGCCGTCGGCCTGCTGCCGATTGCGGTGTCCGGATGCGATATCGACGCTTTGATGTCCGGCGCCCGAAAGGCCCAGAATGACTTTATGGAGCCTGACCTCAATAAAAACGACTGCTATAAGTACGCTGCCTTACGGAACATCCTATACCGCAAGGGAAAAGAGGTAGAGGTTCTGGTCAGCTACGAGCCGTGCTTCACGATGATGAACGAATGGTGGAAGCAGCTTTACGGCGAGAGCGAGGGCAAGGATCAGAAGGGCCTGTTCCCGGCCTCGGTGGTGTTTTCCACAGATCTCCATTCTATGGGGCAGTTTATTCAGGATGGCAAGCGCCTGCTGTTTGAGACAGTGGTGCTGATTGATAAGGCCAAACGGGAAATCGTCCTGAATGAGGATAAGGACAACGTGGACGGATTAAATTTCCTGGCCGGCCGCTCCATGGCCTATATTAACGAAAAGGCCTTTGAGGGCACGGTGCTGGCCCATACTGACGGCGGCGCTCCCAGTATGGTGCTGCATATGGAGGAAGCCACTGAATTTGAGCTGGGTTATCTGATTTATTTCTTTGAAAAGGCCTGCGCTGTTTCCGGCTATTTGATGGGCGTCAATCCCTTTGACCAGCCTGGCGTAGAGAGCTATAAAAAGAATATGTTCGCCTTGCTGGGCAAGCCTGGTTATGAGAACGAGAAAGCCGCTTTGGAAGCAAGACTTGCAAAATAGCATGAAAAACCGCCGGTGGCGGAATAAATATACAGGAGGAGTATCCTATGATAACTCTGATTATTGGGAATAAAGGTTCCGGAAAAACAAAAAGACTGATCCAGCTGGCCAATGAGGCTGTGGAAAAGTCCAACGGCAATGTGGTAGTCATTGAAAAGGGCGCGAAGCTCACCTACGACGTATCCCACAAGGCCAGGCTGATCGACATCGAGCAGTATAATGTCAGCGGTTTTGATGCGTTTTACGGCTTCCTCAGCGGTATTTGCGCCGGAAATTATGATGTAACCGATATTTTTGTGGATTCCACTTTGAAAATCACCGGACGGGATTTTGAGGCTCTGGCCGACTTTGTCGCCAAAGCCAATGAGCTTGCCTCGCATTCCGAGGTGAAATCGTCATGCTGATCTCTGCCGACGCCAGCGAGCTTCCGGCCCGGATCGACGCGGACTCTGTTAAGATCTAAGCCAAACGCTGTTAATAAAAAACGCCAGGTAAATTACCTGGCGTTTTTTATAGCTTGATATGCTTCAGCGGAGACTATTGACGGCCCCGCGAGGAATTAACCAGAGGAAGCAAGCAATCCGGCTGAATGGAGTGAAAGGCTGGCAGCGAAAAAGCTGAGCATCAGGCAGGCCGCCTCTGCCAGCTTTTAAACGCCGTCGCGGCGCTTGGTCAATTCCTGAAGCGTGATCTCGTAGGCCCGAAGCGGATGAGGATTATCCATCGGAGAAAGCTCAAACTGGGTCTGCTGCCTTTTTCCAAGCAGATCGGTGATATAGTCGAGAAAGCTGGGATTCTTGACCAGAATAGGGCCGGTCAAATGGGTGCCGAACACATTTCCCAGGCAAAGGCCCTCCCGAGGGTCGCCGGCTTGGTTGCCGGGGCCCATGGAAACGGTAAACAGAGGGGCTTCGATCCCTTTGATTAGGGTGCATTTATTAACAAAGCCCACGACCGGTTCTTGATTTGCGTGCATTGGCAGATTACGTCGCCGGTGATGCGGGCATCGGTTTCCTGAACGGTAAATTTTGAAAAGCCGAGAGCAGGATATTCCCTTCCGCTTACATCCGTGATGGAACTGCCCAGAAGCTCGAAGCGTTGCCGGTGAACAGAAGCACCGAGCCTGCCCTATGGCGGAGGCAAGCTCTCCGCGGTGGGGGAGAAGATCCGAGAGGGCCGCCTTTTGACTGCTTTCCATGCCTGCGCCGAGATAAATAAAATCATATTGAGAACAGTCAAAAGCATCTCCCAGGGTTTTGCGGTCCACGGTGATCTCAAGCCCCTGGCCTTTCAGCCGGCTGGCTAAGACCGCCATATTGGCGTATTCTCCATATAAATTCATCAGATCATAATACAGATGGAGCAGTTTCATGATTTGGCCTCCTTTTGCGGCTGGACATGGGAAAGGAATTTTCCCTTATCGGAAAAGCAGGTGACAGCCAGAATTTCGCCCACGGCATTTTCAGCCAGCCAGGAAACAGCTTCCCCGATATCGCTGATGACGGTGATTTTCTCCTGGGGAATTTCAGTGTAATCAAACCGGGTCGCCAGATCATTGCAGTAAAGACCGGCCAAAACGATCCGCTGGACATTTTCGCTCTTTAAAAGCTCAAAGTCAATGTCCCAAAGCCAGGAGACATCCGAGGTGAAATATTTGCGGCTCACCGCGTCTACGATAATAATCACGGTTTTCGGCCGGCCGCCGGCCACCGCCGCCCGCAGGCTCTGATCGTAGGAAACGGAATTTTCGTGCTTGGAGGCCAGCAGAACTCCCGGATGCCGGCCGATTGCAAAACGAACGATCCTGCCGTTTTGCAGGGTGTAGTCGCTGATGCTCCGCACTATGGACTCCGGCGCCACGCCCAGCAAAGAGGCGGCGGCAAAAGCGGCCAGAGTGTTGTACATCATGTAAAAGCTGGAAAACGCCAGCCGAAGTCTGTATTTTTCATTGATCACCACAGAGCTTTCATCCAGATCGGCTCTGGTGACCGTATATGCGGTGGGACAGCTGCGAAGGCCGCAGCTGGGACAATGGAATTTTCCGATGTGGTTATAATGATAAAACGCATACTCTAAAGGCTGCTTGCAGTTGGGACAATATTTTCCATCATTGTAAAGGGAGGTGCAGCTGTCGGTGGATTGGGGAAGCCTGTCCGCTCCGAAATAAACGGTGTTGTCCCGTCCCAGGCCGAACTTGGAAACCAGCGGGTCGTCAGCGTTGAGCACCAGCTGGGTTTCGGGACGGATGCTTTCCTCGATGGCGTGGGCTACCCATTCCGGATGGCCGTTCCGGGTCAGCTGGTCCCGGTAAAGGTTGGTGATGATGTAATGGGTTGGAGAGAAATACCGGAAGGTATATTTGGCGAACCGCTCGTCGCTTTCAATTAAAATGATCTCGGGCTTGACCTTGCCGGAAAAAGTGCAGTGCTCCAGAATCAGGGTGGTAACACCCTCGATCTGATTCGAGCCTTCCTTGTTGTAGGCGAAGCTTTTCCCTGCATCCTTCAGGATGCGGGCGATCAGCTCCACGGTGGAGGTTTTGCCGTTGCTGCCGGTGACGGCGACAATATAGGGGGGCATTTTGATTTTACTCAGAATATCCGGGTCGAGCTTTAGAGCGATCTGTCCCGGCAAGGAGCTGCCCCGGCCGGTCAGCCTGCCGATCAGCCGGATCGTTTTGCAGACAAGAATCACAAAGAATTTTTTCATTCGTCAGGAAACCTCACTTTACTGGTTATACTGCTAAGAGAGAAAGGTAAAAGCGGAGCTTAAACAGGGAAGGGAAATCCTTTAAAAGGCGGCATTGCGTTTTGGGTAAAAGGCAGCGTCGTTAAGCTGCGGGACAAAAACAGAGCAAGCTGTCTGCCGTTTTCCGCCGTGCGCGCTGCTGAGAAGGAACCGGGCTCCCGCGCTAGGGTTATTATAGCATGTTTTCGGTTTCCTGCAAATGGAAACTGAGGGGAATTCCTAAGATTTTAGTTGACAAAGGGAACAAGAACCTTTATAATACTTAAGGTGTAATAGGGAGGATTATTTTATGCTGCTTGAATTAAAAAACTTGTTTTTAGAGGATGGCGGTAAAAAAGATCTTCATTATGAAATGGATTTGTCTCAGGTCGTCTTTTCGGGCGTGCGTCCGTTTATTACGCCGGTTTCGGTAACGGCGCAGGCTGAGAACCGGGCGGGAGCGATCCATTTAAAAGCGGATGTTGCGTTTGATTTCCGCTGCCCCTGTGACCGCTGTGCGGCGGAAACACAGAGGGCATACCGGTTTTCGTTTCAGCATGTTCTGGTAAACGCCTTAAACGATGAGGAAAACGACACGTTTCTTCTGGTGGAAAACGAGAGCATCGAGCTGGACGATCTGCTGCGGGAAGATATTTTGCTGGAATTGCCCACAAAATTCCTGTGCAAGCCGGATTGCAAGGGCTTGTGCCCTCAGTGCGGAAAAAACCTGAATGAAGGGAAATGCGGCTGTTCTGCGCGTCAGGTGGATCCCCGCTTGGAGATCCTAAAGAAACTGATAGACTGAGGAAGATTCCTTCCGACCTTTAATTCTGTAAGGAGGTGCTGACAATGGCGGTACCCAAGAGAAAAAGCTCTCACGCAAGAAAAAATACCAGACGTTCCAACGTTTGGAAACTGGATGCTCCTGCTTTGATGAAATGTCCTCAGTGCGGCGAGTTTAAAACTCCCCATAGAGTTTGCGGTAGCTGCGGTTACTACAAGGCAGGGAAGTAATCAAAAGGAAGCGTAAGCTGACTTTTGATTTTGAAAAACAGAGGGGGAGAAATCCTTCTCTATTTTTTTATCTGAAAAAATAGAGAAACCGTAAAAACCTCAGTTTTTAGCTTTCATAGAAACACGGGCGGAAAGGGATGATCTTTTGGCGGTCACCATCAGCGGGGTGAGAAAGCACAGCCCGGCCTACCGGCATGGAATTCAGGCCGGGGAAAGGCTGCTGACCTTAAACGGCAATGAGATTATGGATGTGCTGGATTACCGCTTTTACCAATTGAATACAGCTTTGGTCCTGGAGTTGGAAAACAACCGGGGAGTACGCCGTACGGTTTCTTTGAAAAAGCCGGAATATGAGGAAATCGGCCTGGAATTTGAAACCTATTTGATGGATCGGCAGCACAGCTGCAAAAACAAATGCGTATTTTGCTTTATTGACCAGCTTCCGAAGGGCCTGAGGAAAAGCCTTTATTTTAAGGATGACGATTCCCGCCTTTCCTTCTTGTTTGGCAATTACGTGACCCTGACCAATTTGACGGAACACGAAATTAGCCGTATAATCAAAATGCACATCAGCCCTATGAATATTTCGGTTCACACCACCAACCGGAGCTTAGGGTGAAAATGATGAAAAATCCCCGTGCCGGCGAGGCGCTTTCGATTATCCGGCGGTTTGCTCAGGCGGGGATCAAAATTAACTGCCAGATTGTTTTATGTCCCGGCTATAACGACGGCGAAGAGCTGAAGCGCACGTTAAGCGATCTGGAAACCATGTGCCCCCAGGTTCAGGCGGTAGCCGTTGTGCCGGTAGGAATCACCAGATACCGGCAGAATCTGCCTGAGATGCGTTCCTTTACCAGGGAAACGGCGGGGGAGGCCATTGATTTGATCGAAAGCTTTGGGGAGAAATGCCTTCAAAAGTACGGAACCCGGGTGGCTTATCCGGGCGATGAGTTTTATTTAAAAGCGGAAAGGCCGCTGCCTCCCGCTGGGTTTTACGAGGATTTTTCCATGCTGGAAAATGGGGTGGGGCTTTTGCCGCTGCTAATGGATGAGTTCTACAGTGCCTGGAGGAAGCCGGGGAGACCGGGGGAAGGAAACGGGAAATCACCATTGCCACGGGAATGGCGCCGAGGGAATATATTCGAGGCTTTTTGGATGACGCAATAAAAAATTCCCACACATTTCCGGACGGGTGACGCCCATTGTCAACCGCTTTTTTGGGGAGACTATTACCGTCTCCGGCCTGGTGACAGGAACGGATTTGATCGAGCAGCTTTCTTCCGTAGACTTGGGAGACGAGCTGCTGATTCCCGCCTGTATGCTGCGGCGGGAGGGAGATTTGTTTTTAGATGACGTGAGCCTTCAGGATGTAGAGGCGGCCTTAAAGGTGCCGGTGCGTCCCGTGCCCAATGACGGCTACGCATTTTTGGATGCCATATTAGGGAGTGAGTCATAATGTCAATGCCAGTTGTTGCCATTGTAGGCAGGCCCAATGTAGGGAAATCGACTTTGTTTAATAAATTGATCGGTCAGAGGGTAGCCATTGTCAACGATACCCCCGGCGTAACCCGTGACCGGATTTACGGAGAGTGCGAGTGGAGAAGCCGGAAGGTCACCCTGGTGGATACCGGCGGAATCGAACCTTATTCCGAGACGTGATTTTGTCTCAGATGCGCCGCCAGGCGGAGCTTGCCATTGATACCGCAGATGTCATTGTGTTGGTGACGGACGTGAAAACCGGCGTGGTGGCAACTGACAGTGAGGTGGCGGCCATGCTGCTGAAAAGCGGCAGGCCGGTGGTGCTTTGCGTCAACAAATGCGACGGCATCGGAGAGCCTCCGGCGGAATTTTATGAGTTTTATAATTTGGGGCTGGGCGACCCGATCCAGGTATCGTCAGTCCACGGCCACGGCACCGGCGATTTGCTGGACGCGGTGTTTGAGCATCTTCCCGAGGAAGCGGAAGAGGAGGAAGGCCTTGAGAACATTCGGGTGGCGGTGATCGGCAAGCCCAACGCCGGAAAATCCTCCCTCATCAATCAAATCGCCGGAGAGGACCGGTGCATCGTTTCTGATATCGCTGGAACTACCAGAGACGCTATCGACACCCAGATTGAGAATGATTACGGCCGGTTCACTCTGATCGATACCGCGGGCATCCGCAGAAAAAGCAGGGTGGATGATGAGATTGAGAAATATAGCGTGATCCGGGCGCAGATGGCCATCGACCGTTCCGACGTATGCGTGATTATGATCGACGCCACCGAGGGCTTTACCGAGCAGGATTCCAAGGTGGCGGGACTGGCCCATGAGGCGGGAAAGGGTTGCGTCATCGCGGTAAACAAATGGGACGCCGTGGAAAGGACGGCAGAACTATGCAGGAATACCGGAAAAGCTGGAGGTGGATTTCTCCTTTATGGCCTACGCGCCGATGGTTTTCATCTCCGCCAAGACAGGCCAGCGGCTGGATCAGCTGTTTGAGCTGATCCAAAGGGTGGCTAACTTCAATGCCATGCGGATTACTACCGGTATGCTCAACGATGTTCTGGCTCAGGCGACCGCCCGGGTGCAGCCGCCTACGGATAAGGGAAAAAGGCTGAAGATTTATTATATGACCCAGCTTCCACTAAGCCGCCTACGTTCGTGTGCTTTGTGAACCGGGCCGAGCTCTTCCATTTTTCTTATCAGCGTTATTTGGAAAACAGAATCCGGGAGACCTTCGGGATGGAGGGAACCCCTATCCGCTTTTTGATTCGTGAGCGGGGAGACAAATAAGAGAAAGGGAGAGGCGGTTTCTTTATGGAACAGGTGATAGCTTTACTCAGAGATTACGGCTTGCAGATTTTAGCGACTGTGGTCATCGGTTATTTGGTAGGGAGCGTCAGCTTTTCGATTATTTTTACCCGGCTGTTCGATAAAAAGGATATCCGGACCATGGGCAGCGGCAATGCTGGCTTTACCAACGTGCTGCGTTCGGTGGGAAAGCTTCCGTCCATTTTGACCTTCATATTCGATTTTGCCAAGGGCCTCTTGGCGGTTTACTTAGGGATGCTCATTTTCCAGGCATCCGGCGCGCCATTTATCGTGAAACAGTGCGGAATTTATCTGGCGGGGGTGGCGTGTATTCTGGGCCATGTTTTCCCGCTTTATTTTCACTTTAAGGGCGGAAAAGGGGTTCTCACATCCGCCGCGTTGATTTTAATCATTGATTGGCGCATCTTTTTAATTGTGGTCGGCGTGTTCCTGATTGTTTTTCTAATTTCCAAGATCATTTCCCTGGCATCCATCAGCGCCGCGGTCAGCCTGCCTATCGGCACTTTTTTGGTGACCTATTTTGCCGATTATCGGCCGAACCTGAGCTATAGCTTCGACAAAGGATATTCCTTGGCCTACGTTGTGGTTACTACAGCGTTTTCCCTGATTTTGGCGGCCTTGGTGGTGGGAAAGCACCATGCTAATATTGGGCGGATCCTGCGGGGCGAGGAAAAGAAGATTACCGCCAAGAAGCGGAAAAATTAAAATAAAGAGGCCGGCGTGGATAAGAGCTTTTTGCTTCACAAGCTCTTACCCACGCCGGCCTCTTTTAGATGGTATCAGCGAACCGCAGCTATGCTGTTAAAAAGTCTTTCCAGGCAGCGATAATAAAAGGGACCGGCTTTACCGGTCCCTCTCTTTTTATGGTTTTGAAAGGCTCGCTTTCTTCGTTGCCATTACACAGCGCGGGTAACCTTACCAGAACGCAAGCAACGGGTGCAGGCATAAATACGCTTCGGGCTTCCATTCACAATTGCCCGTACACGCTTAATGTTGGGTTTCCAAGTTCTGCTGGAACGTCTGTGTGAGTGAGATACCTGAATGCCAAAAGCCATGTCCTTGCCACAAATTTCACACTTAGCCATGAGTGTGCACCTCCTTTTAGCGCTATCGATAACGTTAGATATTCTATCAGATTTCGGCCTGGATTGCAAGCTTTTTTTCCGTAAAACTGAAAAACTCCCCCTTTTATTCTTATTTCGTTCATAAAAAGCCGATTCTCTTGTATTTTTTTTTGCCAGGCGATATAATACTAATCAAGTAAAAGGAGTGAATTTGCCCATGCTATGGTTTTACTAGCCTGGACTTACTTTGGAACATTTTATTGCGGGTCTTGTCCGTTTTGGTCATTATTTTGCTGGTGCTGCCTCTGCACGAGTGCGCTCACGCCTGGGTGGCGTACCGAATGGGAGATTCCACAGCGAAAAACCGGGGAAGGCTTACGTTAAATCCTCTGCCCTCCATTGATCCGATCGGCGCCTGTGTATTCTGCTGTTCGGCTTCGGCTGGGCAAAGCCTGTGCCGGTGGATTCCCGTTATTTCACCAAGAACGCGAAAGCTAAAATGGCCCTTACCGCTTTGGCGGGGCCTGTCTCTAACCTGCTGGCCGCTTTCGTCGGCGCGCTGATTTTCTATTTAATCGCTTTTTTGACCGGCTATTCCACCAGCGTGATTATGAGCTATGTGGCCACCTTTTTCCTGTACTATATTACTATCAATATCAATCTGGCTGTGTTCAACCTGATTCCTTTGCCGCCGCTGGATGGTTCCCGGATTTTAGCGGCGTTTTTGCCGGACCGCATGGTGTATCAATACTACCGGTATCAAAATATCATTATGCTGGCGGTTTTTGTCCTGCTGTTTACCGGCGTGCTCAGCCGCCCTCTGGGCTGGCTTACAACCCAGGTTTACAATGGAATTATGAATTTGGCGGCTCTGCCTTTTTCATTCGCATAAATAAGGAACGCCGTTTATGGAAAAGCTATCCTATAAGCTTCCGGTGTTCGAAGGCCCTTTGGATCTTCTTTTGCACCTGATTACAAAGAATAAGCTCAATATCTACGATATTCCTATCGCGGAGCTTCTGGACCAGTATATGGAGCAGATCCGGGCCATGCAGGAGGAAAATCTGGATATCGCCAGCGAATTTCTGGAAATGGCCGCAAGGCTGGTTCATCTGAAAAGCGTTTCTCTGCTGCCAAAGCATGAGGAGGCCGAGGCCTTAAAGCAGGATTTGACCGGTCAGCTCTTGGAATACCAGGAGTGCAAACGGATCGCCGCCGTTCTGGCTCAAAGAGCGGAGTTTAATACCTTTGTCCGGCAGCCTGAGGCGGTGGAGTTTGACTCGGCGTACCAGAGGAAACACCATCCGGAGGAAGTTATGGCCGCGTATCAAAACGCTGCGGGCAGGGGAAAGCGAAAGCTGCCCCCGCCGCCGGAGGCCTTTTCCGGTATTGTCACCCATAGGATCGTGTCGGTATCCTCTAAAATTATCCATGTGCTGAGGTGCCTGTGGAAAAAGCATGAGGTGGAGTACGACCGGGTCTTTGAGGACAGCCGCGAAAAGTCGGAGCTGGTAGCCACCTTTTTGGCGGTGCTGGAGCTGGTTAAGGGAAAGCGAGTCCGGATTGAGGAAGAAAGCACAACGAGAAAATTGAAATTGTTAGGCGGTGGTGGTAAGGTTTGGAGATCAAGGAGTACCAAGCAGTCATAGAGGCGGTTCTGTTCGCCAGCGGCGAGCCGGTTTCCGTTGACCGGCTGGCGGAGATTTTGGAGCTGGACAAGCCTACTGTGCTGAAGCTGGCCCAGTCCCTTCAGGAGCGCCTGGAGCAAAAAGACAGCGGGGTATGCCTGCTGCGGATCGACAACCAGTTCCAAATGGCCTCCAAGCCGGAATATGGAGATATTATCCGCAAGGTGATGGATATGCGCCGGAATGTGCCGTTGTCCCCGGCGGCGATGGAGGTGCTTTCTATTGTAGCCTATAACCAGCCGGTGACCAAAGCCTTTATTGAGCAGATCCGGGGTGTGGACTGCTCCGGCGTGCTTCAGAGCCTGACAGTGAAGGAATTGGTAGAAGAGAAGGGACGCCTGGAGCTTCCCGGCCGGCCGCTGTTATACGGCACTACAGATAATTTTTTAAGATGCTTTCAGCTTTCCAGCTTAGAGGAGCTTCCGCCTCTGCCGGAAAAGGAAAAGGCCCAGGAGCCTTCCGAGGAGGGGGAACAGGAGGAGGAGCTTAAGCTATGACGGCGCTTTGGATTATCCTGGGGATTTTTGCTTTTTTGTTTCTTTTGCTGCTTTGTCCCATTACGCTGACTGCCAGCTACGAAACTCAATTGGAGGCTAAGCTGCGTTTTTTATTTTTCAGCTACCGCTGGCGCCGAAAAAAGAGAAAAAGCCCCCAAAGAAGGGAAAAGCGAAAAAACAGGAGGAAGGCTCTCCCGCCGTCCAGGAGTCTAAGCTTAAGCAGCTGATTAAGGAACGAGGGTTTGCGGGC
>ENA-OQIR01000748-OQIR01000748.1-human-gut-metagenome-genome-assembly--contig:-NODE-748-length-12874-cov-2.917079_pt1 | contig 12874 bp, 19 predicted proteins | sample MGYA00242580_ERZ504745 | MGnify/ENA primary metagenome ERZ504745 (study PRJEB26092, sample SAMD00036214) | human gut metagenome | host: Homo sapiens | study: EMG produced TPA metagenomics assembly of... | reverse complement strand
CGCCGGTTCCCGCGGTATACGGCCCACGGACGTGGTGGCGGCGCGGACCAGCTGGACAAAGCTTGGCGTCGGTCGGCAGCAATGTATGCGAATACATCGATGCACCGGAGCACACGCTACGGAACACATTCCAATACAGGAAGACGATCCAAGCGAACGCGATCAACGCAGAAGTGAGGGCAAATCCCCACCTGCGCATCAGCCTTTTGCGCAGATGCGCTTTGGCGAGGGGCTAAGAATCACCGTGCCATGCTGGTCGAGGAAAGCCCGCCTGCGATCGTTCCATTGTTTGATTTGCTGACGGCTCGCCTGCAATGCTGACAGTGATTTCAGAGAAACCTTGCTTTGCTCGCGCAGCCTGGCGCGAGCGCGCCATGCGCCCGGCAGGTAGAGCAGTGAACGCCACGGCAAAGCCAGCTCGCAACAGGCATGGTACGGCTGCTTACGGGTGAGGCAGAGCACGGCCAAGCCCAGCGCCTTGATAATCGACCAGATCCACAGCAAAGGCCACCAGGAACGATGCACATCCGTGTACGCATATTTCGTGTTCGCCTCACGCTTCGCAAGATATGGATCGACGCGGCCATCCTCGTCTTCGACCGGCTGGCCACTTTTGGAGCGTACGCCGTCGAACCGTGCTCTTCTATGGGCAATCCGAGCCTGTGGCACCACCACCACACGACCTCCACCCAGGCAGATGCGCCGGCATAGATCCATGGATTCGGCGAAGGTGCCAAACCAGGAATCAGCGCCCTTCCACGTTCGCAAGGCAGCCAATGGAACCAACGCGCCGGAAAGCGAAACTGCCAGCACATCCTGCCGGCCATCATACTGTTCCTGATCGGGTTCCCCATCCACCACCAAAGACACAAGATTGTGGTGTCCCGCATACAGACCGACGTTATGCAGGTTTTTCGCTTGCCAATCCAACTGTTTCGCGCCGAGCAAAGACGCCGTCGGCGTGTTTCTCCAAGCATCAAGCAATGCTTCGAGGCATAGCTCGTCGGCCGGCCTGGAATCGTCGTGCAAAGTCCACAGTGCGCTGACCTGGGCGTCAAGATCGATCTGCCGTATCGCGCGAGACACGGCGTTCGTGAATGACGTCGCGCCTTTCACCCCTACCAGAACAACACGTACGGTTTTGCTTTCAGGAACTTCCGTAAGCACGCCAGCCGGCGACGGAATGACGTCAAACGTCATCTGCATGGGCTGTTCTACCTGATTAGTGCAATCTGCAACGATGATGGTACCCGGAAGCACACGCTGTGCGAGCACCGCCGCAAAGGTGGAAGGGAAAAAGCGTAAATCGCTTTGCGCGGTAATCACCGCAGCCACGGACGGATCGGCATCCTGCCGGTGGGAGTACGGCCTGCTGTTAAGCATATCGGTCACGATTCCCTGAATATCGCTGCTGGCATTAGAATTCATAATTTCCAGTGTACGCACGGGGCATGCCGTACGTCATGCTTGTTCCTTGTGTTCCTTCTTGTAACGACGACGCTCGCGTTCGCTCAAACCACCCCAAATGCCGAATCGCTCATCGTGTTCGATGGCCCATTTCAGGCACTGTTCGCGGACCTCACACTGGGCGCACACGCGTTTGGCATCCCTAGTGGAACCGCCCTTTTCAGGAAAGAACGCCTCCGGGTCGGTTTGGGAACATAAGGCCCTATGCTGCCAAGAAACATCGTCATCGCGCTTGAACAAACCCCACAACTCCGCAAGCGGATTGTCGGAGGACTCATCGATCACGCCCCACATGCGTCCTCCCCATATCTATACATATGCACACTTCAGTCGTGTTAAATTACACACATGCAATTTCTTTTTGTCAAGTTTTCCGCCGTGTCAATAACCTTGATTCAAGAAAAATGTGGTATATGGAACGACCGGGACGATGGGGGTCTGAAGCAAAATCAGTGAAAATCGGGGAACATCTCTATAATCCCATAACAGAGTAGTGGTATGTTCTAGAACGCGTTGAGATATGGCGTGATCTTTTGTATAAACAGGAAGGCGATACCGTGACCACATCACCAGCCGGCGATAAGCTTCCTAACGTCAATGGACTGCGAGATGCACAGCCGCGACACAGCCTTGGATATCGAGTGCAGCATCGCACGAGGACGATAGTCGCTTCGGTCATCGCGGCGATGCTAGTGTTCTCGGGAACCGCGGCAGCCGCGACATGGTTGGATGTGAATGGCATCATCAAAAACCATTCAGTGGAAATTATCGGTCAAGGTTCACTTGATGCCAACACGGCGATCATCGACCAAATTCCGGCAAGCCTATCGAATTCGTACTCATCGGGCAGGATTCCCGCGATGGCAAGGAAAACCAGTCCGTCGGAGGCGATTTCGACGATGTGGTAGGCAACCATCAGGCTGACACCACGATGGTGGCGCAGATTTCCGCGGACCGCACCAAAATCAACCTGGTTTCCATTCCGCGCGATTCCTTGGTGGATGTGCCTCAGTGCGAGACGACCAATGGCACGATTCCCGCGCAATACAACGTGATGTTCAATTCAATTTTCGCGAACGCATATCAGACCGGCGGCGATCTCGCCTCGGCCGCAAGCTGCACGTTGAATGCAGTGAACAGTCTCACCGGATTGAACATTCAGAACTTCATCGTCGTGGATTTCGCAGGTTTGGTCAAGATGGTCGACGCCGTGGGAGGCGTCGACCTGTGCATCCCGCAGGATGTCGACGATCCCTACACCAGCCTGCAGCTCACCAAGGGACTGCACCATCTGAATGGATATCAGGCGACGCAGTACGCGCGAACCCGCCATGGTTTGGGAGATGGTTCCGACACGTCGCGCACGACCAGGCAACAGTACCTCATCAAACAGTTGATGAACGAGGCACTCAGCAAGAATCTTCTCACCGATACCGCACAGCTATATCAGCTGGCGAAATCGGCGTTGCAATCACTGTATATTTCGCAAGGCATGGCCGACACCGCCGCACTTGCAGGTCTCGCCATGAGTCTCAAGGACTTCAATCTGTCCAACCTGTATTCGCAGACCGTTCCGGTAGTGTCCGCGCCGTCGGATCCGAACCGTTCGGTCTGGGCCGATGAGGCGGAGACGCTTTGGGAAAAGATGCGCGCGGACAAGCCGATTTATGGTTCCGATGAGTCCGAGGCGAACACTAATGACGGCAGCGCAGACAATTCCGGCGATTCCACCGATACTTCGGCTGAAAGCACCGACAATGCGGGTTCCCAGGAAGCAGCACCCACGCCCGATCCAGTTACTGGTCTGATCACGCAAGCCGATGGCACGCTGATCGATCCGAACACCGGCGGCACGGTCGACCCTGAAGATGGTTCCATCCATGACGCTCTTACCGGACAGTACATCGGACTTGCCGACCGTTACCTCAATGCGACGGTTTGTGCCGTTCCCGCAAAGAACTAGACCGCTTTCACCGAATCCGTTCCTACACGGTGTAAATGGTGTAGGAACGGATTTCTTTTTGGAGGATATTTGTATGAGTGAAGAGAACGGCGGCAAGGATCCCATGTCCGTACCACCGAGCTTCATCCCGTCCGCAGGGCGGAAGAAGACGGAACCACAACCTCATAAATCCCCGGTTCCTCCGAAATCCGGCTCCCAATCGATTCCGAGCTTTTCTCCTGCCTCGCAACAGGCCCGTTCTAGCGCTTCGCATTCGGCCAGACGATCCACGCAATCGGCTTCCGCAGCGCCATCCGCAGCTGCGTCGGGCACACCGCAAAGCTTCCGCCCTGCCGCACGTTCCGCCAGCGGAACACGCAAACCGGCCACGTCCTCTCCCGCCTCATTCGCACCTGTTTCAGCATCGCATAATCCGAAACGTACGGTACAACAGGTACGAGGCTCCTCCTCCAGACCAGCAAGCACACCACGAATGACCAACCAAGGCACCTCAAGACAAAACATGGCCGGCTCCGGCGCATCGGCATTGCAATCCGTCGCAAAAAAATCCGTTCGACCGCACGGAAAGCGCCATGTGGGAAGAACCATTCTGATCATCTTCCTTGCCATAATCCTCTCTTTGGGATTGTCGACATTCTCCGCATGGAATTGGGTGGACGGGCAGCTCAACAAACAGTCCTGGCTGACCGGCAAAGCCGATACCGCCGGCGAAAGCTGGCTGATTCTCGGTTCTGACGAGCGCGAAGGCACCATTGGCGACGCGGGAGACGTGACCGGTTTCAGAACGGATACCATTCTCGTACTCACCAAGCCGAAATCCGGCTCGTCCTCACTGATTTCCATTCCGCGTGATTCCTTGGTGGAAATCGACCAAAACTATATGAAAATCAATGCGGTCGCGCAACTGTATAGCGGAAAACAGCTGGTCAACGAGGTTGAAGACATCACAGGGCAGAAAATCGACCATGTTACCATGGTGCAGTTCGGCGGCCTTGTCAAAGTGGTCGACGCCCTTGGCGGTGTTGAATTGTGCTACGACCAAGACGTGGATGACCCGTACTCCCAACTGCACTGGACTGCCGGTTGCCATACTGCCGACGGCAACACCGCGCTTGCGTTCTCTCGTATGCGTTATGCCGACGCGCAAGGTGATTTCGGACGTGCGGCCCGTCAGCGCCAGGTCATCAACGCCATAGTGAAAAAGGGCGCATCCAAGAATACGCTTCTGAACTTCGGTAAGGTCAAGAAAGTAGCGGAAGCGGCGTTAAGCTCCGTGACCGTGGATGAGAAGGCTTCGACCTCATCGCTGCTGCACATGGCCTTGGCCTTCAAAAGCGCTTCCGGAGACCAAGGCATTTCGGGAAGCGTCTACTGGACCGACCCCGACTATTACGTTGATGGCGTTGGCTCCAGCGTGTTGTTGGATGAGCAGAAGAATCTCGAATTGTTCTCCGAGCTGGCCAAAGGCACCCACGAGGCAGGCACTGTAGGCACGCTTGCCGAACAGCAGGGCTGACATTCCAGTCGGAGGATGTGGATAACTCATCCTCCGACCACAACCCTGGTTTCAGCTTGCACCCACTTATCCGCATTGCCCACTATGGCGGGTATGAATGGCAAGAACAAACGCAAGCATACCGATGGATTCAATGAAAACCGACTGATGCTCATCAGCTGGGCCGCGCCTGTGCTGGCGCAGTTCGCCATGCTTGTCGCGATGGTCGCGCAACGACAATGGCTGTACGTGGCTATGCTTGCTCCGGGGCTTGTCGGCAGCGCAATGTCGTTGATATCCATGGCATTGCGGTTTCGTCAGAAACAGCAGCATGACGAAACCTACGGACCCGGCGCCGTCGAAGGTTGCGGAAACGCTAGAGCGGGCCATTGACCGATCACCATTCGCCGCGATGCCCCGTGTATGTTTCGAACGCCTCTACGGTTTGGATGACGACATGCTGCCGTGGCGTACCATCGCCCGAACGTGGCTCTCCCCACATCCTCCTGCCCCTTAGGAATCACGCAACGTGGCTTGTTCCATACGGATTTGCAACGATCAGGCCCGCACGCGATGGTTGCAGGCACCACAGGATCGGGAAAATCGGAACTGCTCATCAGTTGGTGTCTATCGCTCGCCATGCAGCACAGCCCGGACGATCTGCATTTCGTGTTTCTGGATTTCAAGGGCGGATCGACGTTCAATGCCTTGGAACAGCTTCCGCACACGGTTGGAAATGTTTGCGATCTTGACCTGTCCCATGCGGTCCGTGCACTGAACGCCATCGAACAGGAACTGATTCGGCGTGAGACTTTGGTGAGCGCCGAACGTGTCTCCCGTTTCGACCAGCTGGCCAATCCTCCGGCAAGACTGGTCGTGGTCATCGACGAGTTCCACGCACTTCGCGACCGTCTGCCCGACTATATGCAACGGTTGAACCGTCTTGCATCGCTCGGCCGTTCCCTCGGCATGCATTTGATTGTCTGCACGCAAAATCCCATGGGCCAGGTTCATGCCGATATGAAGGCCAACATGTCGCTAAGCATATGCTTAAGGGTTACGGACCAGATGCAGTCGAACGAATTGATCGGCATACGAGACGCGGCGTTGATTCCTCCCCATATGCCTGGCGCCGCCTATTGCAATGACGGACAGCGCACCACGCCCTTCTTGTGCAGCGCGGTTCGAGATGTCAACCGACTTATCCGCAACATCGACACAGCCGCACGATTCCATGCTTGCAAACACCCCGATCTCTTGTTTTCCGATCCGCTCGCCCGGCATGCGACGCAATCCGATCTGTCGACCACAACGAACCGGCCATGGCACGAAATTCCTTTCGCTCTTGCTGACGATGGCGTGCTTGTACATACCGCCGTTCTTGACGTGAGCCAACAAAACATCGCCATTATCGGCGCTTATGGCAGCGGTAAAACCAATCTGCTGCTGCATTGCGCACGTTGCTGTACGACACAGGTCGTGCCAATATTCGTTTCACACGCAAAAGCGAACATGGCATGGTGACGGATGACGGAAGGCCCTCGTCTTTGTATGAACGCAGCATCTGGATTGTGGATGATGCGGACGATCCGCTCAATCCTTTTTCCACTTCGCCTGAAGCGAACGAACTGCGGGAGGCATTGGCAAATCCCAATATCACCGTGATCGCAGCTACGGAAAAACCCACTTCCGCACTGTTGGACCGATGCCCCACCGTGTGGCTTTTCCCAGCGGAGAACGTTCCAACGATCTGATGTTGGGCATTCCCGGCGCGATTCTGGACGGATTCTCAGCGGATGACTATACCTCCACGGTCGTGGCGTGCTTATTCAGCAGGCCAAAGCCTGCCCTATTCAGTGTGTAGAATTTCAAGGTTTTTGACGATTCGTGGGATTCTTTTCGTGGAAACTCTTGAAAAGTCGCACGATTCGTGGTTATCTGAGTAACGGACTTACATGCCTTACATGGCAAGAGGAAGGCGATTAATTATATGAGCAGTGCTTTTGACTGGCGCGCCAAGGCCGCATGTCGAGACAAGGATCCGGAGCTGTTTTTCCCGGTCGGCAACACAGGCGCCGCCTACCAGCAGATCGAAGAGGCCAAGGCCGTTTGCCGCACCTGCAAGGTGATTGACGCGTGTCTGAAATGCGCTCTCGACACCAATCAGGATTACGGTGTTTGGGGCGGTCTGAGCGAAGACGAGCGTCGCGCGCTTAAGCGTCGTGCCATGCGCGCCCGTCGTTCCCAGGCTATGCAGATGCAAATCTAAAGGTTTTTCGAAGATCCGTCATTCGCATACGCTCTGCGAATAGCAACTTACAAAAAGGTCCGGTTGACTCCTAACAGCCAACCGGACTTTTTTATGCCTTCCGAATCGCTTTCGCGTTCATCAGTCCTGCGCCGCACGCAGCTTCATGTCAAGCACCACTCGGGTGCCGCCGCCACGGCGAGGTTCCCAACGGACCGTACCGCCGAAATCGTTCTTGACGAACGTGCTGATGATCTGCGTGCCCAGACCGGACCCGGAGGAACGCGCCATGCCGTCATGCTCCTCATTGGCCAAACCGATGCCATCATCTTCAACCATGACATTGAGGTTGTTGCCGCCACGACCCACGCAAATCGTGATGTGCCCGTCTTTTCGGCCTTCAAAACCATGTTCCACGGAATTGGTGATCAGCTCGGTCAGCACCAGAGACAGCGGCGTGGCATCCTGCGCCGGCATCATGCCGAATCGTCCGATGAAATCAATGTCGATGTGCTGATCGCGCATGGTAGCCAAATCCACAGCCATCTTCAACAGACTGGAAATGACCTTGTCGTAGTCGACGATCTCATCGGCGGTCTGACTCAAGCCTTCATGAACCATGGCGATGGTCTGCACACGGCGCTGCGCCTCTTTCAGCTCTTTCTTGACTTCTTCGGACTTGGTTTTACGTGCCTGCAGTCGCAGCAATGCGGAAACCGCCTGCAGATTGTTCTTGACGCGATGGTGAATTTCGGAAATCGTCGCATTCTTAGTCTGCAATTCCTTTTCACGGCGACGAAGCTCGGTCACATCTCGGCATAGCACGACAGCGCCAACACGGCCATTGGCTCCATCAACGGCAGCGAACGCATGGACACTGCAGACTTGTTGGCGTCAAGTTCAGAGTCGACGGCAGCCTTGCCACTGAGCACCAGAGGAGGGTTTCCAGCACGGGATCGTTCTCACGTAGCAGTTTAGTGCCGATTTCGCTCAGGTACTCCCCCTGTATGGTGCTGACCGACCCCAAACGTCGGAAGCAGCTGATGGCGTTCGGCGAAGCATATCGCACGATGCCGTCGACGGTGAGTACGATGAAGCCGTCCGCCACACGCGCATTATGACGCTGGTTCATGATCGGGTTGCGGTACGGGAACTGGTCGCGCGGAATCATCTCATACAGCTGCTTGCCCGCGCTGATACTTTCGGATTCGTAACGTCCATTCGACTCTCGGGTGGCCAAGTTGGTTTCACGTACCACCAAACCCAGAGTCTTGCCGTTGTGGCGTACCGGCGCATATACGTTGCATACCGTGGACCCACCCACCGTGCGAAGCACCGTGGAACGGAACACCGACTCGGAGCCATCGCAGCATCCAATTCAGCGCGCATCCCCTCCTCAACAACGTCGCCAACGACGTCATCGGTTATAAGGCTCATCACCGTGGATGGACGACACTGCTCGGCGATGATGTATTTGCCCTCGCCATTTTGCAAAATGAGCAGTAGGTCGGCAAAACTCAGGTCGGCAATCACCTGCCAGTCGGCGACCAAATGATGCAGCCATTCACGATCTTCGTCATCGAAATCGGGACGGGTCGTCAAGATATGTGAGAAATCAGCCATGCAGTCCATCATACGCATTACGCCAGAGGTTTTGCACGACACGTGCACATATTAGCCGAATATCATTGGGAAGAGAAATTGACATATCCATGAGTTACGGTAACGTAGGTTACGGTTCCGTAACTTACAGTGGAGGCACGCAGATGGCGAAACCCACAGACGCTCAGATCGAGGAAAAACGCGCGATCATCGCAGAAGCGCGCGAACAGGCGCTTCAAGCCAAGGCCGATATAATTCGCGTGAAGGCACGCAACAAGGCCGAGAACATTCGCAAGAAGGCCGATGGCAAGGCGAAAATGGCCATTGCAAGGGTGAAGCTCGTGCCGCAAAAATAGAAGGCATCACTCCGACGGAAATCGAACGGAAGATTCGCCTTGACGTGCACGGTCGGCCCAAACCGGCGATGCGCGGCTGGATTCATGCCGTGGCCGCCCCCCTAGCATTGGCGGCCGGCATCGTACTGATCTGTCTGGCTCACGGTACCGGTTTGAAGTGGGCGTGTGCCGTGTTCATGACGTGTTCGCTGGTGTTGTTCGGCAATTCCGCCTGCTACCATTTGGGCGATTGGTCGCCTCGCGTTACCGATGTGCTACGACGCATCGACCACATGAATATCTTCCTGCTGATCGCAGGAACTTATACGCCGGTCTCCTTTGCGCTCGAACCGTTCTGGCGCAATTCAATCATCGCAGGCATGTGGATCTGCACTACCGTGGCGCTCATCATTCACGTCATCTGGATCAGCGCCCCACGCTGGCTTTACGTGATTGTGTATATTATTTTCGGTGTTTCTGGCGTGGCATTCATGGGATTGTTCTGGATTTCACCGTACGCCGGTCCGGCTGTTGTGGTGCTGTTGGCCGCAGGCGGCGCCTGCTACATCGCCGGAGCCATCGTATACGCGCTACGCAAGCCTGATCCATGGCCGAAGGTGTTCGGCTTCCATGAGATTTTCCATTGCGGCACTGTCGCTGGTTACGCATGCCATATGGTGGCGATCTACATGGTGATCGTGCAGCTATGGCCGTAAGTTCAGGTCATATCTGACTGCAGTTTGACGAAATATACGAAAAGGCTGGTTCATCAGTTGTATTCGATGAACCAGCCTTGTTATGTCGCTTTATGTCGCTGGAATACCAGATTCAGCTTATGACGAACATCACTCAGGCGAGCGGCTTGGCTTCCTTGATGGTCACGGAAATCTCACGTCCGTTCGGAGCCGTGTACGACACCGTGTCTCCCTCGTGAGCGCCGTTGATGCTGCGCCGATCGGAGATTCCGGGCTGATGATGCTGTAATCCGTGGCGATGGACAGGTCACGCGTGCCAAGCACATAGACCATTTCACGGCCGTTGACATCCAACGTCACCAAAGAACCATCGCCGACTTCGCCGGCCTTGGGCGCGGTCAGAATCTTTGCATTGCGCAGCTTGACGGTCAGTTCCTCGATGCGGCCCTGATTTACTCGCTGAGCCTCACGCGCGGCCTGATAGCCGCCGTTTTCGCTCAAATCGCCCTCGGCGCGAGCCGCGGAAACCTTGGAAAGGATCTCGTCGCGATACTCGCCTTCGCGCCAAGCGAGCTCTTCCTTCATCTTGTCATAAGCTTCCTGCGTCAGCAGAAGCGTTTTTTCTTCGGCCATGTTGCTCCTTGACCTTGGAAATTACTCTATACCGCTTAGTTTCAGCGAGTGGAGATGATGTCGATCACAAACACCAGGGTGTCTTCGCCGCCGATGCCGGCCTGCGGAACGCCACGGGAACCATAGCCATACTCCGGCGGAATGGACACCACCAAGCGGGAACCGACGTTGTGACCTGGAACGGTCTGATCCCAACCCTTGATGACCTGGCCAACACCGATGCCGAAGCTGGCCGGCTGGTGACGGTCGAAGCTGGAATCGAACGGAGTGTCTTTGCCCCAGACCACACCGTGATAATTAACGGTGACGGTGTCGCCGCGGCGAACCATCGGGCCATTGCCCTCGAACAGTTCCACAACCTTCAGACCTGCCGGAGCGGTCTCGGACGGGAATTCGATGGTCGGGCGATCGCCGAACTCAACATTGACAACGGGCATTTGAGATGCCATGGTGAACCTCCTTGAAAAGCACAATGCCACCTAGACTAGCACCAACCACCGCTAGCATTCAACGACATTGACCGCCAAACCACCTTTTGAAGTTTCTTTATACTTGGCCATCATGTCTTCGCCCGTGTCTTTCATGGTTTTGATGGCCTGATCGAGGGTCACGATATGCGTTCCATCTCCCAGCATGGCCATACGAACCGCATTGATGGCAGTGTTCGCCGCCATGGCGTTGCGTTCGATGCAAGGAATCTGCACTAAACCTCCCACGGGATCACAGGTCAGTCCCAGATTATGTTCGATGCTGATTTCCGCAGCGTTCTCCACTTGCTGCGGAGAGCCACCCATCACCGCGCACAACCCGGCCGCAGCCATCGAACATGCCGTACCGACCTCCCCCTGGCATCCGACTTCCGCACCGGAAATGGAGCATTGCGTTTAAACAGGTACCCTACCGCACCTGCAGTGAGCAGAAAGGTAATAACGCCCTCTTCGTTCGCATGGTAACGAAATGCCAGTAATAGTGAAGCACTGCCGGAATGATTCCTGCAGCACCGTTGGTCGGCGCGGTGACGATTCGCCCACCGCCGGCGTTTTCCTCCGACACCGCCAAAGCGAACAAATCCACCCATGCCGCATCCGACGATTCGAGCACCGCATCCACGCGTTTCTTGTCTCGCGCAAGCACATCACTGTTGGAGGCAAGCCTTGCATACATTTTCGGTGCCCTGCGGGGCACATCCAAACCGCCGGGCAGCACGGTCTGCGACGTATGACATCCGCGCTGTACGCAACGACGCATCACCCGCCACACGTTATCCAGTTCGCTGCGAACCTGCACCGCCGACTGCATGGACGTTTCGTTGGCCCACACAATGTCGGCAATACTCATATGGTGCTTCTCGCATAGCGCAATGAGTTCGTCACATGACGTAAATGGATATGGCACATCCGAACCGTCATCAAGTGAGGAATCACTCTGCTGATCGGCGAAAGACATTCCGACCGGCGGACGCTCATGAATGCCGATCATCAGATCATCGGCATTGCCTTGCCGTACGAAGCCTCCACCGATGGAATACCAGACCTGTTCATCAACAAGATTGTTCTGCTGGTCAAATGCTTGGAAACGCATGCCATTAGGGTGTGCGGCCATGCGATGCCACACGTCCATCACCACATCATGCGCATAGTCGAAATCGATGCGATGTTTACCCGCCAGCAACAGTTCCCCACTCGCCTCGCATTCATGACGAATGATGTTCACATGGTCTGTATCGACGCTTGCGGCATGTTGCCTTCCAGCCCTGCCACAGTCGCACGATCGGTACCATGCCCCAAGCCCGTCAACGCAAGAGAGCCATACAGTACCGTACGCACGCGGCTCACACGGCCAAGCGTTCCCGCATGGTCAAGTGATTCGACAAATTTGCATGCCGCCACCATCGGACCAACAGTATGTGAGGAACTTGGCCCAACGCCTATCTTGAACATTTCGAGAATACTGAACACGCCAATCGCCGCCTTGCTTCTCAGGTGCCTTGCTCAGGCTGCATACAATGCACGGAACATGAGAATCATAATAATCAAACCAATGATGCAGCCGCAACTTCCACCACCAGCATGATGATGGCCGTGGTTTTACGATTGCCGAGTTTAACGTCAAGCAACTTGGCGAACAGGAAGGCGACGAAGCAAGAGCTGCGCCATTCAGCGCAATCGCACTAATCTGGCCATTGGTGAGCACACTTTCCCCCACCATGGCAAGCACGGAATTGATGGTGGCGGAGAACACCAGCAGGCTCCATACACCGTAACCGATAAGTCCAACAATCGCATACGCGAACGGGCGGAACCGCTCACGCATCTTGAGCGTGAACGATTCGGCGCACCACAGCAACGCAAAGCCCACAACGAACGTGAACGCCACTGCCATGAACACCGCTTCCATAGCCCATGGAATCAATGCCAAAGACGCCTTCAACAACGA
>ENA-OQIR01000746-OQIR01000746.1-human-gut-metagenome-genome-assembly--contig:-NODE-746-length-12893-cov-5.547157_pt1 | contig 12893 bp, 14 predicted proteins | sample MGYA00242580_ERZ504745 | MGnify/ENA primary metagenome ERZ504745 (study PRJEB26092, sample SAMD00036214) | human gut metagenome | host: Homo sapiens | study: EMG produced TPA metagenomics assembly of... | reverse complement strand
GCTTCCGGATCGCCGGTCGGAGCCGGGATGTATTTCAGGGATGGTCTCGAACAGAGGAGTCATATCCTTCGGGGTATCGTTCAGATCGAGTACTGCATGACCCATCTTTGCGGATGCGTACAGAAACGGACAGTCAAGCTGTTCGTCAGATGCATCGAGGTCCATCAGAAGCTCGAGCACTTCGTCGATAACTTCATCCGGGCGTGCTTCCGGGCGGTCGATCTTGTTGATGCAGACGATAACGGACAGATCCAGCTCGAGTGCTTTTTTCAGCACGAATTTGGTCTGCGGCATAGCGCCCTCGAATGCGTCTACAACCAGAATAACGCCGTCTACCATTTTCAGAACTCGCTCAACCTCGCCGCCGAAGTCCGCATGGCTGGGGTGTCGATGATGTTGATTTTCGTTCCTTTGTAGTAAACTGCTGTATTTTTGGAAAGAATGGTGATTCCACGCTCACGCTCGATATCGTTCGAGTCCATGACACGTTCCTGAACCTCCTGATTGGCACGGAAAACGCCGCTCTGTTTCAGAAGCTCGTCTACCAGTGTAGTTTTACCATGATCGACATGGGCGATGATGGCAACGTTTCTTACATCTTCTCTCGTTGTTTTCATTTCTTCATTCCTCTTCCTATGGGTTGACCCTGCCGGGTTCAATTTTTCAAAATTTCAAGCCGGCCGGGAATGTTTATCACAGCACAAAGGCAGGTGCCTTGCCGTTTTGTCTCTGCTGGATGCCTGCCTATCTGAACTATTATAGCACAGAACAGAGAAAAAAACAGGGAAGATGTGACATTTTTTGTATTGCAATGGTAGAAAATACGAAGCATGTGGTGCGGTTTTTACAGAAACATATACAAAAAATTGGGCAGAATGCTGATTTGAATAGAAATAAAAAAATCTGGAAAAAAGTGGTTCTGAAAAAGAAATGTGGTTCATACATTAGGATTATAGATCAGCAAAGTACCGATCAGAAATCAATATTCAGAAAGAAAAGACAAAGGAAGGGGATTTTCATTATGGCAGACAAGATGATTGAAAACAATCAGGTGGTTATCATGGGAGAGATTGTCTCCCCGTTTACATTCAGCCATCAGGTATTCGGAGAGGGCTTTTACCTCGTCGATGTGATGGTCAAGCGGTTGAGTGAATCGCAGGACATCATTCCGGTGATGGTCTCCGAGCGGCTGGTGGACGTATCACAGGATTACCAGGGTGAGTGGATCTGCATCAGCGGTCAGTTCCGGTCCTACAACCGCCACGAGGAGAAGAAGAACCGTCTGGTACTCTCCGTATTTGCGCGGGAATTAAGCTTCGTGGAGGAAGAGGACGATTCCGTCAAATCCAACCAGATTTACCTCGATGGATACATATGTAAACCGCCGGTCTACCGGAAAACACCTCTGGGAAGAGAGATCGCCGACCTTCTGATCGCGGTCAACCGTCCGTATGGAAAATCAGATTATATCCCGTGCATCTGCTGGGGACGGAATGCGCGGTATGCCTCTGCGTTTGCCGTGGGCGGCCACGTTCTCATCTGGGGACGGATCCAGAGCCGGGAATATATGAAGCGGCTGAGCGAGACGGAAATGGAAAAGCGGACCGCATATGAGGTTTCGGTGAGCAAGCTGGAATATAGTGAGAGTTAAAGCGCGATCCGCTGTTGACAAGAAAATTTAATGATGCTATAGTAAAAGCAGAACTGAAGTGGATAGAGGTCGCATTACTTCAAGAGTACCTTTTCGGATGCCTCAGCAGCAAAAGAAGAAGAGGAAAAGGGAAGAATGCCGAAGGACATCCGGCGCTGAACCGGTATGCTCCTGGGCGCAGGTTGAAAAAATCTGCGACTGTCATCGAGAGATGGAGAGCTATCTGATCATAGATACTGCGTATGTGTGAATTTGGAGGCGATCTTATCTGGGATGAGGCGCCTCTTTTTTAAACGGAAAGTGAAATTTTCCGTGGGAGATAAGCTCCGGCGACTGATTTCTTATGGTTTTATCTGACACAACATACAGGAGGAAAAGAGAATGTCTATTTTTAAAGGTGCAGCTGTTGCAATTATCACACCGATGACCGAAACACAGGAAGTGAATTACGAAAAACTCGGAGAACTGATTGAGGAGCAGATCGCCGGCGGAACCGACGCCATCGTTATCTGCGGAACCACCGGTGAGGCTTCGACCCTGTCCCATGAGGAGCATCTGGATGCCATCAAATATACCGTGGAAAAAGTAAATCACAGAATCCCGGTAATTGCAGGAACCGGCTCCAACAGCACGGAGACAGCAATTTATCTGTCTCAGGAAGCAGAAAAATACGGCGTGGACGGACTTCTTCTCGTTTCTCCGTATTACAATAAAGCAACACAGAAGGGCCTGATTGCACACTTTACCGCAATCGCAGACAGCGTCAAAGTGCCGGTCATCCTTTACAACATTCAGGGCAGAACCGGCGTAAACATTGCACCGGAAACGATCGTCTATCTGTTCAACAACGTTGAGAATATCGTTGCAGTCAAAGAGGCTTCCGGAAACATTTCCCAGGTCGCAAAAATTATGCAGCTGACCGATGGAAAGATCGATCTGTACTCCGGAAACGACGATCAGGTTGTGCCGATCCTTTCCCTTGGCGGAAGCGGTGTAATCTCCGTTCTTTCCAACGTAGCACCGCGTGAGACCCACGACATGGTACAGAAATTCCTCGACGGCGATGTGGCCGGATCCAGAGAAATCCAGCTGAGAGCACTGCCGCTCATCGATGCGCTGTTCTGCGAAGTAAACCCGATTCCGGTAAAAGCAGCGCTGAACCTGATGGGCAAAGAGGTTGGACCGCTTCGTCTGCCGCTGACCGAGATGGAGCCGCAGAACCAGGAGCGCCTGGCAAAGGCTATGAAAGATTTTGGAATCAAACTGGCTTAAGTTAAGAATACACGAAGTAAAGAAGGAAAAAGACAATGGTTAAAATTATTATGCATGGCTGCAACGGCCATATGGGACAGGTCATCACCGGCTGGTAAAAGAAGATGCAAATGCAGAAATCATAGCCGGAATCGATATGAACGACAACGGCCAGAACGATTATCCGGTATTCAAAAGCCTGGCAGAATGCGATGTTCCGGCAGACGTAGTCGTTGACTTTTCTTCCTACAAGGCAGCCGACGCACTGCTCGATGCCTGCAAGGAGAAAAAACTTCCACTCGTCCTCTGCACCACAGGCCTCACCGAGGATCAGCTCAAAAAAGTGCAGGAGACCAGCAAAGAAATCCCGGTTCTCCGCTCTGCAAATATGTCCCTTGGTGTGAATACGCTGATGAAACTGGTACAGGCAGCTGCAAAAGTGCTTGCCGAAGCAGGCTTTGATATGGAGATCGTGGAGAAACACCACAAACTGAAATGCGACGCTCCAAGCGGAACCGCCATCGCCCTGGCTGACAGCCTGAATGAGGCAATGGACAACCAGTACACTATGTTTATGACAGAAGCCAGCGCCACGAGCAGCGTGATCCGAAGGAAATCGGAATCTCTGCCGTACGCGGCGGCACGATCGTCGGAGATCACGACGTCATCTTCGCAGGACCGGACGAGGTTGTTATCCTTTCCCACAGGGCATATTCCAAAGGAGTTTTCGGAAAAGGAGCTGTAGAGGCTGCAAAATTCCTGGCTGGAAAACCGGCTGGCATGTATGACATGCAGGATGTCATTGCTGCGAAATAAGGCAGAAACAGGGAAAAAGTGAATAGAAACCAGAAAGTGCGCAACGAAAATGCGAAACGTTGCGCACTTTTTCTTTTCTTACAACGGGATTTTCGGAATTGAGGAAGTTATTTTGCAGAATATTTGGCAGAATACACAAGAAAAAATACGGAATATCAAAAGAGAACGTGAAAATCGCAAACGGTAATGGAAAAATCAATGCGCAACAAGGTAAAACGCTAAAGTTGCGCATTTTGCACAAAAAATAGTAAAACAGTATATTTCGACAAGAAATATCTTATAAAAACTGCGAATTGTAAACAATATGCCGAAATGATATGATAATGGCACAAAGAAAAATAAAGAGTTGAGCAACAAAAAAGTTGCGCAAACAAGAAAGGGAATGAGAAGATGAAAAAGAATGGTTGGAAAGGGTTTTGCAAAAAGCTCTACAAGTACCGGGTATTTCTTCTGATGCTTGCACCGGCAGTAATTTATACCCTGATTTTTTCCTACTACCCGATGACAGGAATTGTAATGGCATTCAAAAAATACTCCTACGCAGGAGGTATCTGGGGAAGCCCGTGGAACGGATTTGATAACTTCAAGTTCTTCTTTAAATCAGGACAGGCCGGACTCGTTACCAGAAATACCGTGCTGTATAATCTGGCATTTATTGCGATCAACACGACGATGCAGATTGCCGTTGCCGTGCTTCTGACCGAGATCCGCAACAAACATTACCGTAAGATCACACAGTCGCTGATGTTTCTGCCGTATTTCATTTCCTGGGTTATCGTAGGAGTTATGGCATTCAATATTTTCAGTTCCGACTACGGTTTTCTAAACCGACTGATTGAAACCTTCGGTGGAACACCAATCAAGTTTTACACGACACCAAAGGCATGGCCGTTTATCCTTGTCTTCTTTAATGTATGGAAGGGAATCGGATACGGTTCTGTTATGTACCTGGCAGCGATTATGGGAATTGACACTTCGATTTATGAAGCAGCCCGCATCGACGGAGCAAACGTGTTCCAGCGAATTTTCAAAGTAACAATCCCGATGATCATGCCGACCACAATCATCCTGCTTCTGCTATCCGTCGGAGGCATCTTCAAAGGAAACTTTGATATGTTCTACAACCTGGTTGGAAGTAACGGTCTTCTGTACAACTACACCGATGTAATTGATACCCTGACGTTCCGTGCCTTAATCAGCAGCAACGACTTCGGAATGTCCGCAGCTGTTGGTCTGTATCAGTCGGTACTGTGCTTTATCACTGTCGTAATCGTAAACAAACTGGTTGGTCTTTATGATAAAGACTACACCTTATTCTAGGAGGGATGAAAAGTGGGATCTTCCAGTCATACAAGTAAAATCAAAAGAGGAAAAGATGCGGTTGCACTTGATATCATCGCGTACGGATTCTGCGGAATCATCGCGCTGGTCTGCCTCGTTCCTTTCATCATGATCGTATCCGGCTCGTTTTCTTCGGAATCGGCCATTATCCAGAACGGTTTCAGCCTTCTGCCGCAGGATTTCAGCCTGGAGGCATACAAAACCGTATTTAAAGATCCTATGGTTGTCTTCCGCGCATACGGCACGACCATCGGTCTGACCATCGTCGGAACGGTACTTGGTCTGCTGCTGCAGACTATGACAGCTTATGTACTGTCACGTAAGGAGTTTGAGTGGAGAAATCAGTTTTCGTTTTTCTTCTACTTTACCACTTTGTTTTCCGGCGGTCTTGTTCCGTACTACGTACTGATGACACAGACCCTGAATCTGCGGGACAGCTACCTTGCACTGCTCCTTCCGCTGCTGTTCAGCGTATACAACCTTCTGATCATGAAGAGTTACATCGTGGGACTTCCGGATTCTCTGATTGAAGCGGCCAAGATTGATGGCTGCGGCGAGTTCCGTATTCTGTTCCGGATTGTAATGCCGCTGATCAAACCGGCACTTGCTACCGTGGGCCTCTTCATTGCACTGGCTTATTGGAATGACTGGTACAATGCGATGCTGTATATCAAAGACACGAACAAGTATCCGCTGCAGTATTTCCTGTATCAGCAGGTTAATGATATTGAGGCATATAAAAAGCTTCTTGCAAACAACGCCGCAGGCTCTGCCGTCAGCGCAATCTCATTGCCGACCCAGTCCCTGAAAATGGCACTTACCATTGTAGTAACCGGCCCGATCGTTCTGGCATATCCGCTGGTACAGAAATACTTTGTACAGGGTATCACAATCGGAGCAGTCAAAGGCTGATACAAATCATGTTAATTTAACTGAATCAAGTAAGTCCCCTGCTTCCATTGCGAAAAGCAATAAGCAGGCGGGTGGGGACTTGCTTGTATCAGGAGGAGTGCAAGCTCCTTCTGATAAACTGCGGAGCAGTTATTCGGTTATGAGCAAGTAGCAAAGCGGATTGCGAATATCCGCTTGAATTACACATTATATTTATGAAGGAGGTTCTTTATGAAAAAGAGCACAAAAAAACTGGTATCTGTATTACTTGCATCCGCAATGGCAGCCGGTATGCTGGCAGGATGCGGTTCCGGCAACGGAAAGGGAAGCACGGGCGACAGCAAAAGCAGCTCCGCAGCTTCCGGCACATCGGGAGACAACCTGAGTGCAGACACTTCGGAGCATGTCGATCTGACGATGTATCTGATCGGCGACCGTACCCCGGATTTTGATGAGGTTTACGCCAAAATCAATGAGATTCTGGAAGAGAAGCTGAACTGCTCTCTGAACGTAGAATTCCTTTCCTGGGGCGAGCATGACACGAAATATTCCCTGCTGTTCTCCTCACAGGAAGATTTTGACCTGATCTTTACCGCATCGAGCTGGTGCCATTACGAGCAGACCGTTTCCCTCGGCGGATTTGCACCGCTTTCTGAGGACTTTATCAAAACGTATGCACCGGATATCTGGGAGGTTGTTCCGGAAATGGCATGGGAGCAGGCAAAGATTGACGGACAAATCTACATGGTTCCGAGCTATGCCAACGAGTTTGGTCAGGAAGTTCTGGCAGTGCGCGGTGACCTGATGGAAAAATACGGTATGGATGATATTACATCCTGGGATGACCTGATGAAGTTCTACAAAGCATGTGCAGCAGACGGTATCTATGCAAGTCAGGGCGGACCGTGGTATCCATTCTTCCAGTCCCAGGGCTATTCCACAACGGGCGGAGCACCGAAGGGCGGCGAGCTGATTCTGTATCATACCCAGGATCCGAAAGATCTTGAATTCCAGTACATCGGTGAATGGGATGCGTTCCGTGAGTACTGCCAGGAGATGAAAGACCTGGTAGACGCCGGAGCATGGTCCAGCGACGTATTAAACAGCAGCGATGAGAGACAGACCGGACTTCTGACCGGAAGAACAGCAAGCATGAGCTGGAATCTCGGAACCTGTCTTACCTACGGAAAACAGGCAAATGAGGAACATCCGGATTGGAATGTAACGATGGTAGACCCGAACAAAAACCTGTCGAAAAAAGTAAACTCTTACATCAACAACGGTGTTGCCATCAACGCAAACAGTAAAAACAAAGAGAGAGCCATGATGGTATTAAATGAATTCTACACCAACCCGGATGTTTACGATCTGGCTATGCTCGGTATCGAAGGAAAGCACTGGGAAGCAGTCGGTGATGATCAGTACAAAGTTATTGATGAGAGCGGCTATGGTGTAGCAAGTAACTGCAACTGGGGATGGAACAACTGCACCATCCAGAGAGAGGAATATCTTGAGAACAGAACGGCTCTGGACGACAAGTATGAAAGCATCAAAGATGCCTTCAACAACAACATCAAAGAAGATCATGTTTACGACGGATTTAACTTTGATTCCAGCAATGTAAGTACACAGTTTGCAGCAGTAGAGGCAGCCATCGACAATTATTATAACCCGCTGATCAACGGTCTCGTTGACGATGTGGACGCTTCCATCGATGCCATGAACGCAGCTATGGACAGCGCCGGAATCCAGGATATTCTGGATGAGATGAACCGTCAGGCAGCAGAGTATGTAGCGGAGAAAGAAGAAAAATAAAACAGTAAAATAAAACAGGGAATGGACGCGCTGGTCTGCCAGAAGCTCCGGCGCGGCCGTTCCTTCTTTTAGAGATCAAGTGATGGTTCAAAAAGCTTTGAGGGATGACTTGATTTCTAACAGCATTCGTATTAAATATAAAAATATAGGAATTTTTCAAATTTAACAGAAAGTGACAGGGTATTTTTATGACACTGGAGGAAATTGCAAAAGAGATAGGGGTATCAAAAAGTACCGTTTCCCGTGCACTGTCCGGTAAGGGCAGAATCGGAGAGAAGACCAGAAACCGGATTCTCGAGGTGGCAAAACGGGGAGAAGAGCGGGAGGAGATGGCGCGGACCCGAACGGTGACGCACAACATCGGCGTGGTACTGCCTTCAGACGTTTATTATGGAAGCGGTGTTTATTTCCAGAACTGTCTGCTCGGCGTCTGCGAATCGGCATCGATGCTCGGGTACAATGTGCTGATTACGACGAGCAACGCGCATGATATTTCAGAGCTGCAGTCGCTGGTGGAGTCGAACCGGGTGGATGGTATGCTCCTGACACGTGCGCTTGAGGATGACCGTGCGCTGCAGTATTTAAGTCAGGTAAATTTCCCGACAGCACTGACGGGAACATGCCGGTATGACAACATTATCCAGGTGGATACCGACAATGAGGGTGCGGCAGAGAAAATGACAACGCTGCTGATCGGAAAGGGATTCCGCAGATTTGCGTTTCTTGTCAAGAATATGAGCTATAACGTAGACCGCAAGCGTCACGAAGGTTTCTGCCGGGCGCTGATTAAAAATGGAATTTCCGAGAAGGATCAGCTTTTCTACAATGGTTCGATCCGTATGGAGTTTCTGGATGCGATCATCGAAAATATTATATCCAAAAAAGTGGAATGCATCATCTGTGGCGACGACGAGATCTGTACGATGGTGATGTCCCGGCTCCAGGCGGAAGGCTATCGGATTCCCAAGGACGTCGCGATTGCTTCGCTCTACAACAGCACCAATCTGGACTGCTATTCCCCGGCAGTTACAGCAGTCAGTGTGGCAGCATCCCAGATGGGAGGCGCGGCTGTGCGTCAGCTGATCCAGCGGCTTCGAGGGGAAAATTATGAGAAGAAGACGATGCTGGATTACGACATTTTATTCCGAAAATCGACAAACTAACGTAGCAGGGAGGACAGAACAATGGAATTTCAGAAGGGAATGGATCTATCTTTTATACCGGAGCTGGAAGACGCCGGAGTACAGGTGAAGGACTTTGACGGAACTATTATGGATCCGCTGGATCTCGTTCAGAAATACGGGGTAAATTCCGTACGGCTCCGTATTTGGAATGCGCCGGAGCATGTCAGGGAGTCCGGCGGATACTGTAGCTATGCGCATACACTGGCGATGGCAAAACGGATCCGAGCACATGGCATGAGCTTTATGCTGGATTTCCATTATTCTGATTTCTGGGCGGATCCCGGCCAGCAGAGAAAGCCGAAAGATTGGGAAAACTTAAGCTTTAAAGAATTAAAGGAGGCTGTTTTTTCTTATACAAGAGATACGCTGACGGCATTAAAAGAGGAGGACGTTCTGCCGGATATTGTTCAGATCGGAAATGAGATCCGAAGCGGCCTTCTGTTTCCAGACGGGGAGCTGCCGGATTATACAAAAATGGTACAGCTTGTAAATGCCGGAATCCGCGGTGCGCGGGCTGCAGCCGGAAAAGATGAGATGCAGGTTATGATCCATCTCGACCAGGGCGGACGGTATTTCTATCTGAAAGAGTGGTTCGACGGTTCCTTTGCAGCAGGACTCGAGGACTTTGACCTGATCGGACTTTCCTATTATCCATTCTGGCACGGCACCTTCACAGATCTGAAAGAGACAATGACGAAGCTGATCTGGGATTATAAAAAGCCGATTATGGTCGTTGAGACGGCACATGCATGGAGAAAGAGTGTGCATGGATTTATTGATGAGCAGCAGGAAAAAATTGCGGGATTTCCGGCGACGCCTGTCGGACAGAAGCAGGTGCTGGATCTGGTTGCCAATGTCGTTGCTTCAATGCCGGACGAAATGGGTCAGGGCCTCTATTACTGGGAACCGATCTGTGTTCCGAAGGACGGCGAGGGCGGCTGGTCGGAAAACATGGGTCTGCTGGATGAGAAGGGAACCGTCCTGGATGGTGTTCTTTCTTTCCTATTTACACGGAATGATGCCTGCCCGGAAAAACCGGCCAAGATTTACGAGCCGGAGCCAATGACCGTAGTAAAAGATGAGGTATGCACTCTGCCGGAGATGCTCCCGGTTTTGCTGTATGACGGAACGGTAGAGCAGCGGCGGGTAAGCTGGAACGAAGTGCCGGACACACGCGTGACAGGCGAATATGATGTGACAGGAAATGTGGAAGGTGTTCCGTTTGCTGCACATGCGAAGATCTGCGTGGTGGAAGAGCTGCCGGAGGCGGAGAATCTGTTGCTCGATGTCGGCTGGGAAGACGGCCTGGCACGCTGGAACGTAGAAAAATCCGAGGATGCCGTTGCAGTACAGCTGTTTCCGGAGTTTGTCGATCCGTTCCCGCTCCGCCGGTGAATGCGGTACGCGTAGAAGCACCAAAAAACTTTACGTTTTCGATCTGCCAGACGGTAAAGGTACAGGAGGCAGGAACGTATACATTATCTGTTGCCTTTCAGGGAACCGATACAACGAATGTGGATGTGCGGCTGTTCCTCGATACGGAAGAGGGAAAAGAAGAGACTGTGATTCATCCGACAGAACATGCATGGACGGCTACAAAGTGACATGCGAAATCAGAAAACCGCAGGAAGTCACTGCCGGAATCCGAATTTCATCGCCGCCGATGTACGGCATGATGCGGAATTTCTGTCTGCAGACAGTAAAAGAGAGGGACAATAAGACGATGAGAGCAGAGTACAGCTATTGCAGGGATTATCTGATTAAAAATGGAAAACCGTGGTTTCCGGTGATGGGCGAAATGCATTACAGCCGGTACCGCAAGGAGTGGTGGGAGGAATCACTGCGCAAAATAAAGGCGGGCGGAGTTTCTGTCGTCTCAGCCTATGTGATCTGGATTCACCACGAGGAAGAGGAAAATGTGTTTGATTTGAAGGATGCCGGGATATCGGAACGTTTGTAAGACTGTGCCGGAAAGTCGGACTGTCGGTATTCTTGCGTATCGGACCGTTTGTGCACGGGGAAGTGCGGAACGGCGGATTCCCAGACTGGATCATCCAGAGAGAGAAAGAGGGCATGGCGATCCGCTGTAACAACAAGGAATATCTTGACTATGTCAGACGGTTCTGGAAAAAGGTCTATGAGCAGGTCGATGGATGCATGGAAAAGGACGGCGGCCCGGTGATCGGCATTCAGATCGAGAATGAGTACGGCCACGTCGGCGGCCTGCAGGGACCGGAGGGCGAGGCGCATATCCGCACATTGACGGCAATAGCAAAGGAAATTGGCTTTGATGTGCCGCTGTACACGGCGACCGGTTGGGGCGGAGCTGCATCGGCGATCTGCTTCCGGTCATGGGCGGCTACTGTGAAGCACCATGGGATCAGAGAACGTGCGAGATCGAGCCGAACGCAAACTTTGTGTTTAGCCACACAAGGAACGATGCACTGATTGCGTGTGATCATCATGTGGAAAATGCAAACAGTTACAACGAGGAGGATTTTCCGTTTTTGACGGCAGAACTTGGAGGCGGGCTTCAGGTTACCATGCACAGAAGACCGGTGGCGAAGGGATGCGATGTCGGAGCGATGTCTACCGTAAAAATGGGAAGTGGAGCAGGGTTGCTCGGCTACTATATGTACCACGGCGGCAGCAATCCGAAGGGAAAACTGTCCACCCTGCAGGAGAGCCGCGCGACAGGATATCTGAACGACCTGCCGGAGATCAATTACGATTTCAACGCGCCGATCCGGCAGTACGGAACAATCTCGGACAGCTATCGGGAGATCAAGCTGCTGGCGCTGTTTTTGAATGATTTTGGCGAGGATATGGCTTCACTTCGGTCTGAAATTCCAACGATAAGGATTCTGCCGGGAGATATGCACACGGTTCGGACAGCGTGCCGTCACGATGCGGACCATGGATACGTCTTTTTTAACAATTACCAGAGAAGATGGAAGATGGATGATCATCCGCAGGTGAAACTGGAGGGACTCCTGGATGGAAAAGCGAGCGTGGGATTTCCGGCATTTGATCTGAAAGGGGGAATGTATGGATTTTTTCCGTACAATATGAAGCTAAACGATGCGGTTCTTCAAACGGCACTTGCCACACCTCTCTGCGTTTTACATACGAAAGAGGGAGATGCGTTCGTATTTTACGGTGATCTCGACCCGCAGATTCAGTGGGAGGGCGATGCGCGCGCAGAACTCTGCCTGATTTCCCGGCAGGAGGCGCTGAATGCATGGAAGGTGCATCTGGATCAGGATTATCTCGTTCTTTCCGAAAATTATGTCTGGGAAGAAAACGGTGAGCTTGTTGTGACAGGCAGTGGAAAAACCATGATCGCTGTGTATCCGGTTGTGGAAAAAGGCATTGTGGATTTCAAAGAGTGTGGAAAAAGAGGAAACTTTACGCTGTATGAGCGTATTTACAAAGCACAGGAGCCGGAGGCAGAGCTTGTCTGCACAGAGCAGGATAAAGAGAAAGCTGTATACGAATTGAAGCTTGCTTATCCTGGCGAAAAAAATTATCACGATGCGTTTGCTTTTCTGACCTGGTACGGAAACCGTATGGAAGTGTTTGATGGGGAAGAGAAAATCAACGATTATTTCTATACCGGTCAGGAGGCCCTGTTAAGCCTTGGCTATTTTGAGTTTCCGGAGAAACTGAAACTCGTTGTCTATCCGCTGCATCCGGGTGATCCGATTTTTCTGGAAAAGCAGCCGGAGTTTGCGGATGGATGTGCCTGCAAAATTGAGAAGATGCACGTGGAGACGATATTTCGATGAATGAAAAGTCTAATCCCCCAGCTATGCTGGGGAGAATAGAGTAGTCGGAAGTGGTGAGGATAACAAAATAAAGCCTCCTGTGATAGAATGAGAATGGTGTCGCAAGCCAAACTCAAAATCAAAGGAGGCGGTCCAAATGGACAATAAAAGTTTATC
>ENA-OQIR01000745-OQIR01000745.1-human-gut-metagenome-genome-assembly--contig:-NODE-745-length-12925-cov-1.323722_pt1 | contig 12925 bp, 12 predicted proteins | sample MGYA00242580_ERZ504745 | MGnify/ENA primary metagenome ERZ504745 (study PRJEB26092, sample SAMD00036214) | human gut metagenome | host: Homo sapiens | study: EMG produced TPA metagenomics assembly of... | reverse complement strand
TCTATTGTACGAACAGAGCCTTGGACATCTGTGGGTACGAACTTATTCGTGAATTATTCATATTTATAAAATTAATTTTGAACAGTTACTTAATACATAAAAATAAACTAATTATATATTAAATCCATTTTTATGTTTAATACCTCGAAGTATTTGTTCGGATTGTTCTTGATAAGTAAGAGGTTATTTTGTCTTTCTCAAGCCTATATCAATCCTCATAGTAAAATACGTACTTAAGGTGAAGCATTTTTTTGAAGAATCATTTATTAGATATGAACTTACAGTGGCATTGAAATTACTTATTCGTTCTAGTTTTTCCGTAATCTGTTTAAGATACTTTACAAACTCTATTTCATATTGAGGAATGTATGTTTCAGCTCTTGCTTCAGGTTTGAAGTAACTCCTTCTGTATGCATTGTAGGTGGTATCAAGCATGTTTTCCATATAGCCGGAATACAGCTATTCTATAGCTCCCTATTTTTCAAATTCATATGGATGAATTTCAGTTTTTCCATCTGACATCCATTTCCGTAAAGCGTTTGGGAAATGAAAAAGGACGGCTTTATTGTCCGTCCCTTGTTTTTTGATTTTCTTTACGCGGTAATCTTTCTTTCCTTCTGATTGACATAATCGGCTAACGTGTTCCATTTTTGTTCATATTCAGTTATTTCTAGGGGAGATGGAACATGATCTTTTAATATATCTGTTTCTTTATGCATAATAGTCTATAATTCACCTTTGTAAGTAATGTCTTTCCAGTGTTTTGAAAAAGCGGTTTCACAAGCGTCATCCAGATATTCCAGAAGGAACTTGAAGGGGAAGGGGTAGGTCATTAATTCATTCCATCTTCCGAAGCCGAATTTTAACATGGAGGCGATTTCCATAATTTCGTTTTCTACTGTTTCTGGATTCGATTTGTTCAAGACAAATATCCTTCGTGCGCGAGGCATCTTATCCATTTTTGTGTTCTGCATTATTTGCATATTCTCGCTATTTGTGCCTGATATGTACGAATAGGAGCCATTTGCTTCTCCATTGATACCATCTGACTTCCACAAATGGAAACCGATATAGCCTCTTAAGTATTCATGCGCAACTTTCTTGCGTTTGAACATAGAGATAGTTTCTCCTTCATTGACCACCTTCCCATATCCATCATCAATCAGGTTAGCATCGAGTATTGGTATCTCTTCTGTATCGATAATCAGATACACGTTGCCGTTTTTCTCCATGGCCATATAATCCCGTCCACCACGAATCTTATCAGGTCGTTATATTTTAATTTATCGTGGACAAACTGTTCGAATTCTCCTTCTAAGTTGTTTTGAGACAGTCCGTATTCTTCTATACTCATTGTGCCTGAGATATTAACGGCTAATGAAGCGCCATGCACAAAGCCTTCATTAATCTTGTATCGGAAGAATTTCCAATCGTTTATCAGTTCTGTCATTGGTAGGGCATTTTTCTGTTGATTAACGAATCTTTTACAAGCAACTCAATGAGGATTCTTCTTGTATTAGCTTTGCTTATCTTATCATCCTTTTGATTACCGTAGAATGTGATATGTTGAAGTGCTTTACCAGAATGTGACATCCGATAGAGGGATTTTGTATAATGGGTACAAATTGCATCTTCCTCTTTAGGTTCACACAGTTTTATCACCATGTCATTTCCAGAAGCTTTTCGTGGAAAAACGAGTTTGCCATCCATTAACGAAAGAGCTTCGTTCTTGAATTGATCAATCAGTTCTCTTGATGCGGAAGTACCAAAAGGGTCTTCAAATAAAATGCATTTTCCTGATAGATATTCTTTCAGAAGTGAGAGCATATCATCACCAGTCTTGCATTCATCATAGTGCAATACTTCAAAATCACAAAAGTCAATTTTGACGAGACCATCAAAGTCTTCATTGACGGATTGTACTACTTGCCAAATGGCAAATAGTTTTCCGTGAGTATAGTTCTCTTTGTTATATGCCAATAGGGAACGTTGTTCTTATTGTCATTGAATCTTTTCTTCTGTACATACAGTTTTTTCAGGTTGAAGTCACCATCCTTGAAATCCTTTATGACTATAGGTTTCACAGATTGTCCTTCCCATAAGTACCCCTCTATGTCTTTCCCGACTTTGAAGACGCAGTTTTTGCGTTTTCTTAATTCATTGTATGAAGATGGGTTAGAGAATGATGTGGTCTTGGCTGTAAGATTCATATATTCATTGATTTCTATCTTCAAACAAACAAGCTCTTGTCTGGATTTGGGAACATTGAAATTCTTATCATCGCATATGAGTAGCGTTCCATCATTATACATCATCTTATCACTTCTCTTTTTCCCAATCGAGTTGATGGCTAGAGAGGCAATAATCCTTTTCTGTAGTGTATCGTCGTACTCCTCCAATGTATCGACTTTAGAACGGATATGCTCATATGTTCTTAAGCTATTTAAAACCTGTTCCTCTTTACCTTTGGCTATTAGGATAAAGAAGTGAACCATAGGAAAACGTAACCCTGACCATCTTGCCCTTACGCCAGTTACAGACAGACAAGGTACGTCTGCTAGTTGCTCGTATGCAAGATTCTTTAGTTCCTTATTAGTGCCATAGTATGACACGATGGAATATCTCGAAAAGAATGCTTCCCTGTCTAAAATCACGTTAATCTTGTTGGTTGTCAGTGGTAGACTTTTAATATATTCTTCGTTTAACTTCATATGTTGTTTTTATTTACAAGTTTCTGAATGCGTTCGATAGCACTAGGAATGATGTTGCCATTCACATCTATAACTCCATGAATTTCACGTATTTCATCCATCCCGGCAGCATCCATGTCCAGCATGTTAACCGTAATCAGCTCACATCCCAATCGTTTGCGTTTGATTTCTCGTTTTTGTGAAGTAGGCATGTCGCTTTCTTTGTCGTTATGGTCTACTTTGGGATTCATATTTTTTACGTCAAATGCGATTCTATAGTTTCCGTCCTCATTCGTGATAACGAAATCAGCCAGTTCGTAATCTTTTCCTTCCAAATGTTTGATGTCTTTCTCAGTGCAATCTGTATAATGTAACAAGATTGCCTTGAAAGCCTCTTCTCCAATTTCTCCAGCATAGTCTGTGGCAAGTATTTGTGGGTGTAGTATCATGCCCTCCTTCTCCCAAGTTGTTGCAAAACCATTTTTTTTCAAAATGGGATTTGATAATAGGATTTTTCATTAGCACATCAAGCCTGACGTAGGATGGTGAGATAGGATAGGGGAACAGTTTCCCGTTTTCTTTTGGACAAACCTTGAGTCTTTCATCACAATAGTAATATAATTCAGATGCGGAGTTACGCTTCCAGTTGCCATAGCATTTTGGCATAAAAGTCAGTCGTTTGTCGTTCTCATTCAAATCCTCAATAGTAGCGATTACAGGTTTTCTGATAATGGTTTGTTTGTAGTTCTGGTACATTATCTGACTGATTTTTACGTTGTAAGGCAGTTCGTCCTCTTCCTCAATGTCATCATCATATTCATCCTCGTCTTGTTTGTGAGGAGTATAGCGAAGCGCAATCCTGCGTAAGCGATCCAATTGTGCCTGTGCATAGTTGGCGTCATTGCATCGCATGATTTCTTCTAGGTCGATTCTTTCTTCCTTTTTATCTTGATGTGATAAAATGTATGTCGCCAAAGCTCTGAACTCCTTTGTGAGCGATTTCTCCATATTCGAGGCATCAAAGAAAGGTTTCATGGATTCATCGAAAAGGATGTATGTTGTATAAGGCTTATTCCTTGTCCTACATAACCTGCCAATAGCTTGTTCCACTGTCGTTTGTGCCCATGCCGCTTTATCCTTGACTATGCCTGGATTACGCTTCTCACTAAACATAAAATTATTGGACAATGCATAATAGAGCCACTGAGTGACATCAGCTTTGGAAAGGCATCCTCGTTCATACAGCATCATCAGTGTAAGCATGGCATTGTAAAGGACTTTTTTCAAATGTCATCTCATTGCCGTCTTCATTTATCATAAGGTATGAGGTGGGTGATTGTACATAGATGGCATCCCAGTCTTTTTTTAGCTTTTCTCCTTCATTAACCCAGTTTATCTCCACTTGTATATTCTAGACCTTCGGGTATTTCATTACTGCATGTTGGCACCCGCCTTGAAGCTTCCATAGGCAGAAATCAGCATCAATTTTGCATCTTTGTCCTGACTAAGTTCTGATAGAATATTGGATTCCACATCTTCCCAGTCTTTAGAAATACGGATGTGTTTATTTTCCCAATCTGACGGGATTTCATCTTCCAAAGTACAAGTCATGTTTTTGAAAGTTCCGTCTATCAGACAGCTAAGGACGTTAATTTGATCTTTGTCTTTATCTCCAGTACGGTTTTGGAAGAATATCATGCTATGAATATCATTGTGTGTGAAAAACCAATAATATGCTTCAATAAACTGGAAAAGCCTGTACAGTTGGAACTGTATGTCATTTATGTTCTTGGTGGTCTTTTTCAGTTCTCTATATGTAATTTTGAACCATCTGTCTGCCAATCCTCCCTCCAAAGCGTCAGGAGAGAACATCTGCTTGTATTTGTCCGGCAACACTATCGCATTCTCTCTTTTATCATCATATTCATACCTCTCTAGAGGAACAACTTTAATCTGGTGTACTGAGGGGTATGTTTTATCAACAAGGCAGTCAAAAGTCTCACGTTCTTCTTTGGAAAGCACATGAACTTTTTCTCCGAGTGTTTGCTTTAAGTTACTTGATGTCATAATTACTTACCACAGACCAGCATGAAGCAGTTGCAGAGCATAGAACAACAGAAGTACCGTCGGTGTTTACGAGATCAATCAGTATCTTTTCAGGGGTTGTTGAAATCTCTCGGCATGACAATCTGACCCTGTGCAGGTTATCGCGCTCATCAATTTCTTCTTGATAAAGTTGCACTCCTTGGGAATACACGGAGAAATCGGGTAGCTTCATTTTGCTACTACCATCAGAAACAAACAAGTTCTTTCTGTTTGTCATGAATTCGTTAATTTGCTGCTCAAATTGATATTCTGATGTGGTTTCAAAACGAGAGAATAAAGTATGTATCTCCCGTTCCAATGTAGGATAGCCAAGATAGTAGTTTGTTGTTGCTGTATTCGCAGAGACCTTTTTTTCCTCTGCCTCGAATTGCTCCCGGCTTTTCTTCAGTGAATCAGAAATGACTTTTCTGAGTTGTGCTTTTATTGACGTTGTGTTACTGATGATGAGAGAAAGGAATCTGTCTAACGGAATTGCCATAGCATATTCTTTTGTAAGCATACTGGCATCTTTTACATGAACGAGATAGAAATGTCGGTCGTTTTTCTTATAGCAGATATACGAATTGGTATTGTTTCCTTTTGGGGAGATATTTATTTTCAGTGCAGGGCCTGAAAAGAACACCCCTCTTCTGTATGTTTCTAGTTCTTCATAATTGCTTAAGAAAATATTTTTATAAGTAAGAATGTCGCCAACAGCTTTTTTCCAGTTTGAATTTGTAATATCCTTAGCTTTGTTAAGACATTTTTCTAACAAATCTCCGTAATACTGATTGGCTATTTGTTCTGGATTATCAATCAAATCCTTATATTGCAGATAACCATTATAGCCCTTTGCAAATCTCTTGCTACCTCCAGCATTATCAATAGATTGGTCGATGATTGCCGTACGCATAGCTACTGCAGCTTGGTCGGATTCGTCAAAGAGGATAAGTGTCTTTTTGTTCTTTTCTGCAATGTCTTGCAGGTAAATCTTCTCAGAAAGAATAGGATCAATTCCATACATTGCTTTATGAACAGTCATAAGAAGTACCTTTTTCCGTCTGTAATCTACCTGAGGATAAACTTTAATGAGAGACTGGAATTTATTTAAAATAGTTTCGAGAGAGACTTTTTTCAGCTGTTTAGTTTTTTCGAGGTGTCTTTTATAGGTGTCGAAGAATCCACGAACAACCTTACGAAGTTTTGCTTCTCCTTCGTTAATATGATTAAGAATATAGTCGTTCTTTCCACTTTCGTCAAGAGTCTTTATCAACTGTCAGTCCCTCATATATCTTTTTGACGGCATTGTAACTGTATTGTATTTCATCGACCTTGTAATTTGCATTTTTCTGTTCTCCAATCTGATAGCACATTTCTTCTAGAAGTTTCTTGAAGTACCCGTTTTTGATGGCTTGAGTGATAACTTCGGGGTTGTTCTCTATTACCATCTTGTCAGACGAGGATATAAGACTTCCTTCAGAGTTAATGAAATGGTCTATTTCACGGTTCATGCTGTTCACCAGTTTATTTTGAACGCAGAGGATAACAATGCGATCAACTTTTCAGGGTAGTATTGGCATGTCAGTTTACCTATTGTATATGATTTTCCACCACCTGTAGCAATGTCACAGATGTGAAGACCATGTTTCGAATATCCCATGAAGATGTTTTCAACATGCTTACTTAATTGTTCTTTATATGTTATATTCATATTTTATCAAATATCATTATTGGCTTGAAATTAATTCTACTTAAAATTGTAAAACATATTTGATATTCTCAAAAGTGTCCATTTTGAGAGCTTACGTGTCACATTAATAATACGTGGTCTGAAATCTTCAAGCATACTCATACCGTTGCTTTTAAATAGTTTTATTTATATTTTCAAGCAAACCGCATGGTTCACCATAACCAACCATATAGACGAGTTGTCTTGCTCTCGTTATTGCAACATATAATAATGAACGTTTAGATGAAAGAAATTCTTTTTTCTCAAGTACATCCATTCCATTAAAAGGATAGCTGTCTGTCGCCTTTGATGGAATATTCCGTTCATTTACTCCCATTAAAATAACAACTTTAAACTCAAGTCCTTTAAGTGAATGGAATGTACAAAGTGAAATGCCATTGTTAGATCCAACTTTCGATGTCCCTTTTAAGACCTTATATGCAATACCATTAACATGCAAGTGTGATTGTAAGTCCTTCATCAATCCCATGCTTGGAGAAGCGATACATATGTCTTTTAAAAGAATATCATTCTGAGTACATTGGTTCACCCATTCTACAATTTGCATGACTTCATCGTTTGCATTGTCAACAATTTTATATAATGGTGTTTCTCCTCCATGGATGAGAGAGACATATCCTTTTATTGACTCTGTTCCGCCATCCATATCATCATATACTTGGCCTTTTATCACTCCTACAGCGACACGTTTTATAGGTTCTGTAGTTCTATAATTAATCTTAAGTCTTCGGCTTCTGACACCTCTCACGTTAATACCGGCTGCACTGAAATTGATCTTTTCGTCCACTGTATATTCGTTGCATAGGATCACCTGTAAGGAAAAGGTCATTTTTTCCTTCTGCTACCAATGAACGTAAGAATTTAAGTTCTGGATTTGAGAAATCCTGGAACTCATCTGCAATAATATGCGTATAAGGACGAATATTATTGTCGTTAAGATATTTCGTAGTTTCATTAAACAACTCAAGTCTGTCAACTACTTTTCTTTCATTTTTTAGTGCCACATACTTTTCAACCAATTTCCAAATATCAATTCTTTGTTTACGACTTAATGCTTTAGTACGTCCTACACGCTGTTGCATCATATACGACTTAGCATCAGTATTTCCAAAATAGATAATAACGTCTATATACTCATCATACAAGAATTGTTCATCAAATTCTGTCACTTCTGTTTCAAGAACCTCACGCCATAATTTTATGGATTCTTCATTACCGGAATAATCCAGAACCTTATATCCGTCCTTTATTTTGTATTGTTTGGCTATTTCAATTAATACCTGGTCAATATTACTCAGTGTACATCTGTTTTGATTGATGTCCATCTTTTTTATCAGATCCTCAAGGTTTTCTTTAAGTGTTCTTGTATAAGTAGTAAAAAGGATTTTTGCATTAGGATTGGCACTCAAAAATTTAAGTCGATGCAATGCAGCAACGGTTTTTCCTGTTCCTGCACCACCGCTAACTTTTATAGTTCCTTTATAATCAGCATTCACCAACTTCTGTTGACTTGGGTGTAGGAAAATTTGCCATTTTTCCATATCATTATCAAGAATACGTTGAAGGGCTTCATCATCAGTGAGTTCAACAAATCTACGTTTGTTATTATTGCTGAGAAGTTGGTCTTCGTTCTCTTTGGCCTGGCTTCCTCTATTTCAGCTATTATGTCATTAATGGATACCCCATCCAGCAAATTAAAGATATTCTCGTATGCATCAGATGGTAAACAATCCTCCAATGGGTCCAAATCATCAAGAGAGGTAATCTTCATTACCGTAGGAATTAAATCCTCTGGAACTCCAATTTTTAATATTTGTTCTTTCGAAATATCTTTAAATACAGAATCTGAAGACGTCATAGATTCTGTCTCAGTCTTTTCTGCAATAGGTTCAGTTGTTTGCTGAACTGAAACCAATTGACAGGCTTGAGTATGATCATTCCATACCAGACGTTTTCTAATGCCCCAATTGTAGGCAACTTCATGCGTACCAACAAACAATAGATATGCATTATTATCAATAATTCCAATCACAGCACGGTAATTGTCATCAATACGAGCTGTTCGCATCGAGCTGTCATTAAACTGTGCTATTGGCTCTAAGTGCATACCATTGGAAGTTGTGCATTCACGGAATTTTTCTGGAAATTGACCACCTTTGTCTGTATTCTTTTAGGCAAATCAAAAAGTGATTCATAACAAGTGTCTGATAAAACAGTCTCATAATTTTATATGTTTGTTATTTCATTAATATCAAAGTTTTCTGCTGTAAATATTTTAAAACCAGCTGCTTCAAAAATAGATTCAGAGTTGTCATCAGCAGGATCAATTACTATCTTTAAATCACGGATAATCATTCCGGCTGACGCTAAAACAATTCCGTCAGAATCGGTTAAATCTACATCACCGTCTGTTCCGAATGGAATCTTATGGTCCAATAGAATATCTACAATATGTTCCAGTCCAGGATAGTACATCTTTATCTCATCCCGGTCAACAGAAACCATATCCGCATCTATAACAGGTTCAACCTTTGTAGTATTGGAGAAGAATTGCAGTAAATTATATCGTCTCCAAAATCCGATCCATTCATCTTTATCAATATCCGGATAAATCTGTTGCAGATTCCAGTTATATGATATACCCTTATCAATTTCTTCAGCAACTTTCTCGTCTGTTGAGAAATCGGTAAGTTCGTCATAGCAACTTTCATCTATCGTTATTTCACCTTGATAAAGTGCACCTCCATGTCCCATAAAGTTTTCTGCATCGGCGATACATCCAAAAGCGGTTTCTCTGATATATCCCATCTGAGGATTTTTTAAGAACTCAATTAAACGGGTAATTGAATTAAGTCCCAAAGAATCCTCCTTGTCATTTTCAAATAGCTGAATATCTTCCCATGTCATCGTCCATGAAAATATCCTATGCGTTTTAGAATCACGTATTCCATCGCGTTTTTCTTTATCGCCATAGAATCTCATGTTCGGAGCCTGAGCATGATAGGTGTAACCATCAAGAAATATAGCCCACATAGGCAATTTATCAATCTCCTTAAAATCATTACCGTTAATTCTTGCAGACATGCAAATAATCTGAAAATCTGCAACGGTATAATGTTTTACTCCATAGTGACCACCAAGTGCAAACTGAGGAATGATATAATATTTAATATCATTTTCTCCATCCATAATTCTTAATTCATAGCGATAAGAGTCAGCGTCTGGTACTTTCTCAAAATCCCATTTATTGGTGCGGGCTACAGTCTTAATGGAATCAATAAATTTCAATTCCAATTCACTGTCTTCAGCCACGCCAGTCTGTGATATGGTTCCTACAGAACCCGGCAGCGTTTCCCATGATTTTGTATGTTCTATGAGTTTTTCAAACAAAGCTTCAGCCTGTTCTCTGCTGAACAACTCTCTATTGTATTGGTTTCCGTATGTAAGAATACAATGATAGCAACCGTCTTTACCTTCATATTGGCATTGACAATCGTGAATTTTATCGTATGCATACTGCAACAATTTGGAAAATTCTTCTGTATTATAAAGCGTTGAAAGGTAACCGGTACCACCGGGTATTGTGTCATACATTACCAGATAGTAATCCTTCTTCATGGTAGCCAAATTCATTTCTGAATATGATCTATCCTGATATGTTCAGGCGACGATTTATAATAAGCTTTCAACCCTAATTGAATACCTGACTTAAACATCTCTATAGCCGATGATGCATCCATTATCTGGATAGGTAGCAAAATCTTGATAGCTTCAGTTTGCATGTGACGGTAAAGATAAAGAGTTTCAAAAACCTCGCTTTTTGTATCATCGGCAAAAGAAATGTCTTTATGCGTACAAAATCTGTAATGTTGCTCTTCCGTTGCCGTTCCACTCAGTACCGGTTGTAGATTTGCCACAGTATCGGCAAGTTATAAAGCCATTCTGAAGAAACATTTGGCATCATTATTTGACTTCCACTTTACTTCCCGATTGCATCTTCATTCCATAGTTCACCTCAAAGAGTTCCATATTATTGCAGAACTCAATACCAAACCCAACTCCTCTAATAGCATAGGAGGTGGTAGCTCCCATATGATGGAACATATAATGACGCTTTATAATGTAGTTTTCACTTTCTCTTTCTTCCTTCGAGTCGTCCAATGCTGCATCATTGTTATACATTACACTTCGTGCGCCGGTAAATTTCAATATATTATGCTTGTTTATACCCCACGAAGGATCACCACACTTAGGACAGGCGGTCTGATTAAATCCATCTTCTCCTTTCAGTGAAATACAGTCACATTTGGAACAGTATTTCATTTCTGTCAGAGAATCCTTCCAATCAAATGTATTGAGTCCGCTGACATTCAGTTTAAATCTTTGAGTATAAAAATGATTACCTGCGCCAGTTCTTTAATACCTTGGGATGCAGACCGTGTTAGTTCAAAAGCCTTTGGCTCAGCTATATTTCCTTCTTTATCACATTTCTCCCTCGAAGCATATACATTTGCCTGTAACTTGACTCCAGTTTCAGGAAAAGCATAATTGGGCAGAAGACCGATATTTGTCATGAACTCAATGACACTATCGTTCATTAGCAGACGATACTGTTTGTTTGAAGCAGAAATCAATTCTTTGATCTGCCTCAATTGTGGGTCATTTGCCTGAATATGTTTTTCTTGTTCCCTGTACTGTTCGAGCTCTTTTCCAAGGAAGTGAAGCTTGTTTGACAACATTGCGAAATCAGAAATGATCCGATTATAGAAAGTACCATCATCCAATGTCTCAAACAATTTCTTAAGTGCGTCCTGAGTCTTATCCTCATATTGGAAACTGAATTCAGAACGTAATATGGTTTTATGGTTTTTAATAAATTCAATTATTCTATTGATAACAAATGTAGGGTCATTGAAAATGTTATCATTCAGTAAATGAAGTTCACGAATCTTTTCCGGTAAAGTATTGTTTACATCTGATGAAGTCCAAGTATCAATGCAGTATGCTAAGAAATGTCTTCTAAGAATATCTTTTGCTTCAAGAAAACATCCAGGCGTACTGATTTCTCCTTGCATCATCTCCAATGGGTAAGTATAATAATACATATCATGTGGTTCGGCAGCATGACTATAGTTCAATACTAATGCAGCACCTTCTTTACGTCCAGATCGTCCAACACGTTGTAAGAAATTACTTGGTTTAGGTGGTACATTCGTATTACCTATTACATTCAAATCACCAATATCTATACCCATCTCAAGAGTGGAAGTAGCAGAAAGGACATTTACCGAATTGCTGTGCGGATGCTCTTTGAAGTCTTTTTCTAAAGCTTCTCTGTCATGTCTGTCAAGCAATCCAGTATGCTCGTGTGCATGGACACGGGGAGAAAGGTTTCTATTATAGACCTGCTGATAATAGTTTAATTCAGGTTTGGTTTCTTCAGAATATGTTCCTTTACATTTATAATCCAAACAATGTGTTCCTTCTGCACACTCATCTTCTGCAGCGACACAGAGTCTAGACTGACACAGGTCGCATTGTATATGTTTTACATTTTTGCTGACCCATATATGCTCCGGATTTATAGCATAATTACCTCCACCTTGTTCCTCTTTGTTGAGTAAACCGACTTCAGTCATTGCGTCGAACAATCTGCGCATAAAATCATTGAACAGAGAGGAGTTTTTTGCTATCCATGGGTCGTTAAATACTTCGATAAAATAGTTGCTGTACCAGGTATTCTTGCTGTCGGAACGCATTACAGCCATATCAAGCATCTCGTGGTTCTTGCCAGTATGCATAACTCCAACGAGTTTCGGAAATTGCATACTACCGCCGAGAGTCTTGTTCAGGAAATGACGGCCGTCACGATTCCAGTTCAAGGCCCATTGTGTGAGATTTTCCTTACGGTATTTTTCCAGGAAAGGATGGTCAACTGCACCATGCGTCCTCATTCTCTGCAATATGCCATATACAAAGTGGATGAATCCTGATTCATTGCCCCAGATGTTTTCCATGTTATTATCCTTTAACCAATGCTCCATAACCTGATAAACATGTCGCAAAATATCAGCCTTGAAATAAGTCGCAGAAGCTCCTGTTTTTTCAAGCGTTCTACCCAATTGAGCAGTCAATCCAAACTCACTAAGAATCTCCCAATCAACACGCAAATCAAACTCTTTCTTGAAGCTATCCATAAAAGGACTACCTTCTCCTCCAGTTCTATAGTTCTTCCGAAGGTCTATATGTTTTGCCAAATCAGCTGGTAAGAAACGATTGTAATACTCGTCATCAGTTAATCTGGCATGCCAATACGATTTAAAACCTTTCTGTAACTCTACCAGGTTTACAGGCTTTTCAAGGGTATTAATATATTTCTGCATTGACTGACGGAACAAGA
>ENA-OQIR01000744-OQIR01000744.1-human-gut-metagenome-genome-assembly--contig:-NODE-744-length-12932-cov-3.660367_pt1 | contig 12932 bp, 13 predicted proteins | sample MGYA00242580_ERZ504745 | MGnify/ENA primary metagenome ERZ504745 (study PRJEB26092, sample SAMD00036214) | human gut metagenome | host: Homo sapiens | study: EMG produced TPA metagenomics assembly of... | reverse complement strand
GGCATGGTGGCGGCCCAGACCACCCTTCCGGTCATCGGCGTGCCGGTGCGTTCCCATGCGTTGTCCGGCTGGGATTCGCTGTTGTCCATCGTGCAGATGCCGGGCGGTATTCCGGTCGCCACCACTGCGGTCGGCAATTCCGGTGCCACGAACGCGGGCCTTTTGGCTGTGAGCATTCTGAGCACCACCGATGAGCGTCTGGCCAATGCCCTGCAGGAATACCGTGACTCGCTGAAGGAAAAGGTGGCTGAATCCAATGCCCAGCTTGTCTGAGGAAACCAACGGCCGTGTTGAAAGGCTGATGCCGGGCGCTACCATCGGCATTATCGGTGGTGGTCAGCTTGGTCGCATGATGCGTTGTCTGCCCGCTATATGGGCTTCCGCATCGGAGTCCTCGACCCGACTCCGGACTGCCCGACCGCGCAGGTGGCTGATTTCCAGGTCACTGCCGAATATGACGACATCACCGCAATCCGCGAACTGGCCGAAAAATCCGATGTACTCACGTACGAGTTCGAAAACGTGAACGCCGACGCCATCGACAAAGTGCGTTCTTTGGCTGCTGCTCCGCAGGGCACGGATTTGCTGCGCGTCACGCAGGATCGCGTCAACGAGAAGCAATTCATCAACGACCATGGCACGCCGACCGCACCGTGGAAGGCCGTCAACAGTGTTGAGGAGCTTGACTCGGCACTCGATGAGATTCACTACCCGGCCGTGCTCAAAACCCGTTCCGGCGGTTATGATGGCCATGGCCAGACGGTACTGAAATCCGATGCCGATCTTGAAAAGGTGCGTGCCCGTGCCGATCGCGGCGGCGGATTCCCGCCAAGCATTCTCGAAGGCTTCGTCGACTTCGCATTCGAAGCAAGCATTCTCGTTGCGGGCAACGGCAAGGATTACGTGACCTTCCCGATCGTGCGCAACGAGCATCGCAACAATATTCTGCACATGACCATCGCTCCTGCCGAAGTCAGCGAAGCCGTGGCGAAGGAGGCGCACGAACTCGCGTTGCGACTGGCGCAGGGCTTCGAATTGGCGGGCATTCTCGCCATCGAACTGTTCGTCACCAAGGATGAGCGGGTCATCGTCAACGAGCTTGCGCCTCGCCCGCATAATTCCGGCCATTACACCATCGAGCATGCTCGTTCGACCAGTTCGATGCGCATATTCGAGGCATCGCGGGTTGCCGCTCGAACAGCCTGAACTGCTCAAGCCGGCCGTTATGGTCAATGTGCTCGGCCAGCATGTGGCACCGACCGTGCGCTGATCGCCGAGCATCCGGAATGGAGCATGCACGACTATTGCAAGGCCGAAGTACGCCATGACCGCAAGATGGGTCATATTACCGTGCTGACCAACGACACTAAGCAGACCGTGGCCGATCTTGAGCAGACCGGCTGCTGGATGATTTGAAATAAACCTAGACGGTAGGTTCGCGCGCTGGCCTTTCCTTCAAGGATCGGCCGGCGCGCGAAGTCATCAAGGATGGACGTAGATTGGCAGACGGACGCGTGGAGCGCAATACCAAGCAAAAAGAACTGATTCATGATGCTCTGAAGGCGAGTGATGAATTCATTTCCGCACAGGATTTGCATCGCAAGCTGGAAGACGAAGGCGTGAAAGTGGGACTCGCCACCGTATATCGTCAGTTGAACGCGCTGGCCGAGGCTGGGGAGGCCGACACCGTGCGTTTGGAAGGTCAGCAGCTGTTCCGTCTGTGCGGCGATGATGGACATCACCATCATCTCGTATGCACGAACTGCGGCAAAACCGTGGAAATCGAATCACCATCCGAAACATGGCTACGTGGCATCAGTACAAAATATGGTTTTACCATCGAACGGCATACGCTGGAAGTATTCGGACTCTGCTCCGACTGTCAGCGGCAGGCATGAATCATAAAACATACGGTTTCAAGCGCAATGTCTATTCGAATGTCGTTTCTTTACGTTTATGGCTGAAATAGACAGGAAAAATCAAAAGAAACTGTGAATGTAATTTCGACAGTACGATTTTTGGCAGGATAGTAACGTGGCATAATCCAAGCAATATCTGAGAAAAGTTGATACTTGAGGATGATGCGGGCGGTACAGGCGTAAGTGATAGAGTCTTGGGCAGGGAAGGGCCGGCCAAAACTCTTTGACGTGCAGTCGCAAGAGAGCGTTGGTGTCGGCAAGAAGGTTAGAAGCGAACCAATGCGTTATGAGTGGAGAAACTTTTGACGAACGAATCCGTGAGCAACGAGACGATTGAGGAATTGCGTATTTCGACAGTGGATCCCAATGCTCCCAAAAAGGAGCGGAAGGAATTCCCCGGGTGGCTATACGGCGTGCTGTTCATAGTGTTTGATGCCATCGGCGTGGCCGCGCTGCAGATCGGCGTTAGCAAGCCACCACACGCGTCAATCTATCGAACAACATGTGGCTGACCGGCTGGGGCTTCGTCACCAAAATGTTCACCAGCCTCAACTTCGTGGCAGTGCTCAACCTGATCCTGTGGGGCGTGCTCTATGTGATACTGCTCATGCTCATCAACCGTTTCTGGATTGCCACGCCGATATTTCTGGCCATGACATTCATCGTTGCGGTAATCGAACATTTCAAAGTATCCATACGATATGAGGCGATTCTGCCCAGCGACTTGAACTTCCTGAAAGCCGATACGGGTAATCTCATGAGCTTCATGCCGGCCGGAGCACATTGGACGATTTTGCTTGCGGTTGGAATTTTTGCCTGTTTTGTTGCGTTGTTCGTGTTTTTAAATCACCGCGATGGACGTCATGGCAAGCTGTTCCGTGGGGATGACAAGCAGTCGCGTTCGTTGAATGCGATTGTTCGACTGCTGCTGATCATCGTACCGGGAACGTTCTTCACACTGTATTCCATGCAGGTGAGCACCGTTGGATCTTGGGCGAAAACATTTGCGTCGGCAATGGGAGACAAGCCGTCCATGTGGGATTCCGTCTACGATGCGCAGCGCAATGGTTCGCTGGTCGCTTTCACCAGGCAGCTGAATCCGAAAGTTATGGTGAAACCGGACAACTATTCCGAAAAGGCCATGCAGGAAGTCGCGGCACGATATGAAAAAGCCGCGACGAAAATCAACGCGTCGCGTACCGAAAATATGACCGACAGCACGGTGATCTACGTGTTGTCTGAATCGTTCTCCGACCCGTCTCGTGTGCCGGGATTGAAGGTCAACAAGGATTCCATGCCTAACATCCGCTCCATCAAAGAAAACACGACTTCCGGTTTGATGCTTTCGTCCGGATACGGTGGAGGAACCGCCAATCTCGAATACATGGGATTGACGGGTTTGAGCATGTCGAACTTCGATTCGTCGCTTACCAGCCCGTATCAGCAACTCGTGCCGAACGAGCATTGGGCGCCGACCATCAACCAGCTGTGGGGTGCGGCGAAGAATTCCATCGGACTTCATCCATACGAATCGTCCATGTATTCGCGCGCCACCAACTATAAGAAGTTCGGATTCTCGCATTTCTACACGTTGACCGGTCCAGACGTCATCTCGCATCAAGACAAGATCGACGATTCGCCGTACGTGTCTGACGAAGCGACGTACGAGAGCACCATCGAAGAAGTCAAGAAAACCGATGGCGACCAGTTCCTGCAGGTCATCACCATGCAGAACCACATGCCATACCATGATTGGTATAAGAATAACGATTTCAAGGCAGAATCCACTACGGGCACTCCTTTGGAGGACGATGAGAAGGAGTCCATCGAAACCTATCAGAAGGGTGCGGCTCTGACCGACGAGGCGACCGCCGACTTCCTTGACAAGCTCGACGCCATCGACAAGCCGATCACCGTGGTGTTCTACGGCGATCACCTGCCGGGCATTTATTCGTCCGCTTCCGAAGACGACAACAATTCGCTTGCCTTGCATCTGACGGATTATTTCATCTGGTCCAACAAGGCGTCCAGCTCGCAAGGCAACGAGATCGACAACGCCGACTATTCGTCGCCGAACTTCTTCGTGGCGCAGGCCGCCGAGCATATGAACGCCAAGGTGTCCCCGTATCTGGCGTTCCTCACGCAAATGCATGAGAAAATCTCCGCCATGGAGCCGCCAGTCGTCAATAATATCCAGGGATGGGACCGTATTCCTGAAGGCCAGAACATTTATCTTGATGCTGACGGCAATCCCATGGCTGAAAGCGATTTCAATACGGAAACCAAGCAGCTACTGGCTGACTACAAGCTGATCCAGTACGATATTACGACAGGAAAGAATTATCTGAAAGATACGGATTTCATGGATTTGCCGTGATATTTGGCAGTACGTGTGAATGCTATCAAATATTCGAGCATAATCTAAATAACTGTCAATTATAAATAATTGATGATTTGTGGGATTGCCAATAATAATAATACAAAGAAGACCTGTGCTGATTGGGCACAGGTCTTCTTTGATTGGCAATTGATTGCGCGTTTATATTGCGCTTGCTGTACTACTGCAATGCCTTGGCGCCAATGTCGTGACGGTAGAACATGCCCTTGGTGTCGAGCTTGTCGATAATCGCATACACCTTGTCTTGAGCGGTCTTGATATCAGCGGCAGAAGTTTCGACCAGCAGCACGCGACCGGAATTGGCGATCAGGCCTTCTTCGCTACGAGCCACGCCAGCGTAATACACGTGGGAATCCTCGTCGACTGGAATCTCAGGAATCGCAGCGCCCTTGATCACATCGACAGGATAGCCGTCGGCGGCGAGCACCACACCAAGCGTGGCATTGTCGTTATCCCAAGTGAATTCCGGAGTCTCGCCATTGAGCAGAGCGCTGATGCCAGCGCCAAGATCAGACGTGAGCTTCGGCAGCACGACTTCCGTTTCCGGATCGCCAAAACGAGCATTGAACTCGATGACCTTCGGACCGTCAGCGGTGGCAATCAAGCCAGCGTACAGAATGCCAGTGAACGGCGTTCCCTCATCAGCCATAGCCTGAACGGTCGGCTTTACAATGGTTTCAATAGCGGTATCAACCACATCCTGACCGATCTGCGGAACCGGGCTGTACGCACCCATGCCACCGGTGTTCGGACCCTTGTCGCCATCATATGCGCGCTTATGATCCTGCGAAATCGGCATCGGCCAGAAATCAGTGCCGTTCACAAAGCTCATCAGCGAGAACTCCTGACCCTCCAGGAAGTCCTCGATAACAACCTTTGCACCGGCGTTGCCGAAACGATGATCGACGAAAATGTCTTCAAGAGCGGCGATGGCGGTTTCCTCATCCATGCAACGGTCACGCCCTTGCCGGCGGCCAAACCGTCAGCCTTGATCACAATCGGAGCGCCATGCTCACGAACATAAGTCGTGGAACGCTCCAAATCGCCGAACGTCTGATACTTTGCGGTCGGAATGCTGTGACGCTCCATCAGCTGCTTGGCGAAATCCTTGGACCCCTCGATCTGTGCGGCGGCCTTGCTCGGACCGAACGCCTTGATGCCAGCTTGAGCGAAATCGTCAACGATACCCTCGATAAGCGGCACTTCCGGACCGACGAACACCCAGTCATAGCCGTTGTTCTTTACGAAATCAATCAGCGCGGCATGATTGGACGGGTTGATCTGCGTGATGCGGATGCCGTCAAGCTCCATACCTGGATTGCCCGGAGCCACTGTGACTTCGCTGACGCTGCCGCCACGCATAAGCGCATGAGCGATGGCATGCTCGCGTGCACCGGAACCAATGACCAGAACCTTCATGTTTCCTCCTGTTATGTCCCTTCTGGGAAAATCCTATGTTCAGGAAAGTCTTTGGAAATAAAAGAGGGTGGCCGTTATGGCTCACCCCCGTATATGTATTTACTGCAGTTCGACGTCGCTATCGGTCTTCTTGACGATATTGCCGAGCACATAACCGGCTTCGCCATTGGACTTGAGCAATTCCATGGTCTTATCAGCATCTTCGGCGTTGACTGCCAGCACCATGCCAATACCCATATTGAAGATGTTGAACATTTCCATATGATCGATTTCGCCGGCCTTTTCGAGCACGTCGAAAATCGCAGCACCGGCCAAGAGCCGAGATTGATGTGTGCAGCCAAGCCGTCCGGAATCATACGCGGAATGTTTTCGATGAAGCCGCCGCCGGTGATATGGCGACGCCCTTGACCACGCCGGCCTTGAACAGCGGGGACAGAGCCTTCACATAGATCTTCGTCGGGGTAAGGAGCACATCGCCGAGCTTTTCGCCATCGAGTTCGTCAAGCACGGTGTCGACCGTGTAGCCGGCCTTCTCGAACAGGGCCTTGCGCACCAGAGAGAAGCCATTGGAATGCACGCCGGTGGACGGCAGACCAATGAGCACATCACCTTCAGCGATGGTGGAGCCGTCCACGATTGCGGACTTCTCGGCAACACCGACCGCGAAACCAGCCAGATCATACTCGTCTTCGTCATACATGCCCGGCATTTCAGCGGTTTCGCCACCGATCAGACCGGAACCAGCCTGTACACAGCCGTCGGCAACGCCAGCCACAACCTGCTCGAGCAGTGCTGGATCGTTCTTGCCACAGGCGATGTAATCCAGGAAGAACAACGGTTCCGCACCCTGAGCGGCAATATCGTTGACGCACATGGCCACACAGTCGATGCCGATGGTGTTGTGCTTGTTGGCCATCTTGGCAACGACCAGCTTGGTGCCGACGCCATCGGTGCCGGAAATCAGCACCGGCTCCTTGTATCCGAGGGAAGCCAGATCGAACAGGCCGCCGAATCCGCCAATACCGCCGACTACGCCCGGACGGTTGGTGCGTGCCACATGGGACTTGATGCGCTTGACGACTTCATAACCGGCCTCAACGCTCACGCCGGCTTCTTCATATGCTTTTGGCATATCAAACCTTTCTAGGGTTCAGTGTTCTTCTTGGGGTGAAGTAGTGGTGTATTCGTTGCCTTCGTACTTGCTTTTGTACAGGGCGAATTCAGGCAGACGCACGCGATCTTCAGGAGTGAGGGACTTCAAAAAGTCACTTTCGTAATCGTCGAGTGCGGTCGGATAGTCGCCATTGAAGTAGGCCACGCACAGACCGCCGTACGGGGCGTCCGCTCCTAAACCAATGGAATCGACCAAGCCGTCAAGCGAAAGGAAGGCCAGGGAATCGGCGCCGATGAAATCGCGAATTTCTTCAACGGACTTCTCTGCGGCGATCAGCTCCTTGGTGGTGGAAATATCAATGCCATAGAAGCACGGGTACTTCAGCGGCGGCGAGCTGATACGCATGTGCACTTCGGCAGCACCGGCTTCCTTGAGTAGCTGCACAATGCGCTTGGACGTGGTACCACGCACGATGGAATCGTCGATAACGATCACTCGTTTGCCCTTAACCACGCCACGCACGGCGGAAAGCTTCATACGCACACCCTGTTCGCGCAGCTCCTGCGTAGGCTGAATGAAGGTTCGGGCCACATACTGGTTCTTGATCAAGCCCATTTCGTTTGGCAAGCCTGCCGCTTCCGCATAGCCCGAAGCCGCGGAAAGGGAGGAGTTCGGCACGCCGATGACCATATCGGCCTCAACCGGCGACTCCTGCGCGAGACGGGCTCCCATACGCTTACGGGCGGAATGCACGTTCACGCCGTAAATGTCGGAATCAGGACGTGCGAAGTAGATGAATTCCATCGAGCAGATGGCCAACTGGGTCTGATTGGTGTACTGCACGATTTTGTAGCCGTGGTCATCCACGACCACGATTTCGCCCGGGCGGATGTTGCGCACCAGCTCGGCGCCGACGATGTCGAGCGCGCAGGTCTCGGAGGCGAGCACATATGCGCCGTTCTTCATCTTGCCAAGGGAGAGCGGACGGAAGCCGTTCGGATCGAGCGCGCCGATCATGGCGTTCTCGGTCATGATCAGATAGGCGAAGCCGCCATGAACGGTGTTGAGCGCTTCCTTGAGCTTCTCCATGAAAGTGCGCTTCGAGGAACGGCGGATGAGGTGCATAAGCACTTCGGTGTCGGAATTGGAGTGGAAGATCGCACCTTCGTCCTCCAGCTTGCGGCGCAGGGACGGGCAGTTGGTGAGGTTGCCGTTGTGGCACAGGGCCATATCTCCATCATGGAAACGGAAAATGAACGGCTGAATGTTGTCGGTGCCGCCAGAGCCGGCAGTGGCGTAGCGCACGTGGCCAATCGCCCTGTCTCCCTTCAGGCGTTCGATTTCTCGCTCGTCGCTGAACACCTGGGTCAACAGACCGTTCCGCGATGACCGATGAGATGACCATTATCGTTGGAGACAATGCCGGCACCCTCCTGACCGCGATGCTGCAACGCGTGCAAGCCGAAGTAGGTGAGTCGGGCGGCGTCCGAGTGGCCCCAAACGCCGAAAATACCGCATTCCTCGTGGATGTCTTCGAGTTCAGCTGACAAGCCAAAGCTCCTTCCAAAACCATGGAGACAAGGGGTTCGCTATCGTCCAACAGTATCAATGGGCGGCTACAAGAGTCGGGTTTTGTCCAGTTCTCAGACGGTATATGGAACCGGACATGCAATCGAACAGCCGTTCGAAAAAGCTGTTATGATGGAAGACGTTGAAAACGCGAATCACGGTCGTCGGGGTGCGGGAAGTCCCCCGTATGAGCATTGCATGGAAGGAGCATCATGGCCGGACGAATATACGTGGCAATCGACCTCAAATCCTTCTATGCGTCCTCGGAATGCGTGGAACATGGATTCCCTCCGCTATCCACACACTTGGTGGTGGCGGACCAGGAGAGGACCGACAAAACCATCTGCCTTGCGATCTCGCCGTCGTTGAAGGCATACGGTCTGCCCGGACGCGCCCGCCTATTCGAAGTCAAAGCGAAACTGAAGGAAATCAACGCGGTCCGTCGCGCCGCGGCTCCAGGCGGTGTGCTGACGGGGAAATCGTATGATGCGAAGGCGCTCGCGGCCAATCCGAATCTGGCTGCTGACGTGTTCATCGCCAAACCGCGCATGTCTCATTACTTGGCGATGAGTGCGAAAATCTACGGTATTTATCTGAAATACGTTTCGGCTGAGGATATCCACGTCTATTCGGTGGACGAGGTGTTCATGGACGTCACCGGCTATCTGCGCGCCTATGGAAAAGGGTGGAGGAGATGACCCGTGACATCATCCGCGATATCCACACCCAGACCGGCATCACCGCCACCGCGGGCATCGGCACGAACATGTATCTGGCCAAAGTGGCTATGGATATCGTGGCCAAACACATCCAGGCGGGGGAGGACGGCATTCGCATCGCCCGGCTTGACGAGATGTCGTACCGGAGATTGTTGTGGAATCACCGGCCGCTTACCGATTTCTGGCGTGTGGGGCGTGGATATGCAAGGAAGCTCGAAGCGCACGGACTGGCGACCATGGGGGATATCGCTCGCTGTTCCATTGGCCGTGCCGACGAATACTACAACGAAGATCTACTGTACAAGATGTTCGGTGTGAACGCCGAACTGCTCATCGACCATGCGTGGGGCTGGGAACCGTGCACCATCGCGGACATCAAAGTGTACAAGCCGGCGGGGCACAGCTTGAGTTCCGGACAAGTGCTGACAGGGCCGGCGGGATTCGACGCAGCCCGGCTGATTGTGCGTGAAATGGCGGATACGCTGTCATTGGATTTGGTAGCGAAGGGCGTGAAAGCCGGCAGAGTGGGATTGATGGTCGGCTACGACACGGCAAGCCTCGATCCGAAACGGCTTGGCAAGGACGGTTCCGCTGATTTGAAGGCGATTGCCGAACATGCCGTGGCAACATACGACGGCCCTGTTTCGATCGACAGGTATGGCCGCCGCGTACCCAAGCCGGCCACCGGGGCGATCGCATTGCCGGAGCCGACGTCGGCTACGTCGCGTATTTGCGACGCGGTCGATAAGCTTTTCCTTTCGATCGTAGACAGGCGTTTGCTGGTCCGTCGGCTGAATGTGGTCGCCGCCGATGTGCTGACCGACGAGCAACTTGAGGAACGGCGGCAGGCGGCCGCGTCCGAATATACGCAGCCTGATTTGTTCGCCGCGATGGAAGCGCCGGTGGATTCCGCTTCCGCTGATGCGGCCGAATGCGAGGCTATGCGTTCCGCCGATGGTGGTTCCAAGGATTCGCCGCAAGGGGACGCCGAACTGCATATGCAGCAAACGCTTCTGGACATCAAACGCAAATTCGGCAGAAATTCCATCATCAAGGCCATGGATATGTTCGATGACGCCACAGGCCAGCAGCGCAACAAGCAGATAGGAGGTCATGCGGCATGAGCCTTACGGAAACCCATCGCTACGACGACATCATCGATCTGCCGCATCACCAATCGCAGACGCATGCCCATATGAGCATGCATAACCGTGCCGCCCAATTCATGCCTTTCGCCGCCCTGACCGGTTACGACGACATCATCAGACAAACCGCGCAATCCAGCGATGATGCGGTGGAACGCGCCAACAGGCCCGTCGATCTCGCCGAGGGTTACCTTTCCGCCTGAAGCGGCTGCTATGACGAATGTCGCGGATTGTGTATATGAAAGGGTGGGTTCGGAATCATGAGATTTCGAACACCTTGATTATGTGAGCGTGAAAAGAGTCTTGATGCTCAGGCGGCGAAGTACTCCACGCCGGCCGCGAACAGCGGCTGGTCCTTCTCGCCAGGCACGTTCACGAATGTGCCGTTGCTGTAGCGCTCGGAGTGGCCCATCTTGCCGAACACGCGGCCGTCCGGACTGGTGATGCCTTCGATGGCCAACAGCGAACCGTTCGGGTTCACATCCAGGTCCATGCCCGGCACGCCAGCCTCGTCCACATACTGCGTGGCGATCTGGCCGTTGGCCTTGAGCTGGGCGAGCACGTCGTCGGAAGCCACGAAACGGCCCTCGCCGTGGGAGATGGCGATGGTGTGCATGTCGCCCACCTCGGTCTTCGCAAGCCACGGGGAGAGGTTCGAAGCCACGCGGGTGCGCACCAGACGGCTCTGGTGGCGGCCGATGGTGTTGAACGTCAGCGTCGGGCATTCGGCGGTCATCGGCACGATGTCGCCGTACGGCACCAGGCCAAGCTTGATAAGCGCTTGGAAACCGTTGCAGATGCCGAGCATCAGGCCATCACGGTTGTTCAGCAGGTCGCGCACGGCCTCGGTCACGGCCGGAGCGCGGAAGAACGCGGTGATGAACTTGGCGGAGCGTCCGGTTCGTCGCCGCCGGAGAAGCCGCCAGGAATCATGATGATCTGGCTCTTCTTGATCTCCTCTACCAACGCGTTGTGGATTCGGCCACGGCCGCCGGGGTGAGGTTGTTCACGATGAGCGTGCTCACGTCGCGCCCGCGCGTTCGAAGGCGGCCGCGGAATCGTATTCGCAGTTGTTGCCCGGGAACACGGGATGATCACATGCGGCTTGGCCACGCCGGTGCCGGTGTACACGGTCTTCTTCGGAGCGTCGAAGGACACGGTCTCAACGGTCTTGCCCTTCTCCTCGCCCTTGGAACGGTACGGGAACACGGATTCGATGCCGCCCTCCCATGCATCCTGCAGCTCGGCCAGATCAAGCGTCTCGCCGGCGGCCACGAACGAATACTCCTCGGTGGTTTCGCCGACCTCGCTGACTTCCACCAGGTTGGACACGGACGGAACCTTCGCGTTGTCGGCAAGCTCGATGATGAAGGAGCCATAGGCCGGAGCAAACAGGTCGTCCACGGCAATGCCGTCGTCCAGCTTCACGCCGATCTGGTTGCCGACCGTCATCTTGAAGATCGCCTCGGCGGTCGCGCCGTAGCCCGGCGTGGACACGGCCAGAGCGTCGCCGAAATCGGTGAGCTCCTCAACCGCGGAGAACACCTCCAGCAGCGAATCCTTGTCCGGGGTGAGACCGTCGGAATGATAACGCGGGGCGATGCGGACCACACGGTGACCGGCACCCTTGAACTCCGGGGAGGTGGCGCGCTTCATATTGCCCACGGCCACGGCGAAGGAGATCAGGGTCGGCGGAACGTCAAGCTGCTCGAACGTGCCGGACATGGAGTCCTTGCCGCCAATCGCGCCGGCGCCCAGATCCACCTGAGCCATCAAAGCACCCAGCACGGCGGCCATCGGCTTGCCCCAGCGTTCCGGCTCGTCGCGCAGCTTCTCGAAGTACTCCTGGAAGCTCAGGTATGCCTTCTCATGCTCAAAACCGGCAGCGACCAGCTTCGAGAGCGACTCGACCACGGACAGGTAGGCGCCCGTGAACTGGTTCTGCTCCATAATGTACGGGTTGAAGCCCCAAGCCATCGCGGAAGCGGTGGTGGTCTCGCCGAACACCGGAAGCTTGGCGACCATGGCCATGTTCGGGGTCAGCTGCTTGCGTCCGCCGAACGGCATGAGCACGGTGCCCGCGCCGATGGTGGAGTCGAAACGCTCGGAAAGACCCTTGTTGGAAGCCACGTTCAGGTCGGTGAGCATGGTGTGCATGCGCTCGGAAAGCGTGCCGGAAGCCCACGGCGTCGTGTAGCCGTGCTGCGCCTCGACATGCACCACCTGGTGCTTCGGAGCACCATTGGAGGCGAGGAATTCGCGGGAAAGGTCCACGATCGTGTCGCCGTTCCACACCATCGTCATGCGCGGATCCTCGGTCACGGTCGCAATGACCTCGGCCTCGAGGTTCTCCTCCTTGGCGTAGCCGAGGAACTCGTCCACATCTTCGGCGGCCACATCCACGGCCATACGCTCCTGCGATTCGGAAATCGCCAGTTCGGTGCCGTCAAGACCCTCGTACTTCTTCGACACCTTGTTGAGGTCCACATACAGGCCGTCGGCAAGCTCGCCGACCGCCACGGACACGCCGCCCGCGCCGAAATCGTTGCAACGCTTGATCAGACGGCACGCGTCACCACGGCGGAACAGACGCTGCAGCTTGCGTTCGACCGGCGCGTTGCCTTCTGCACTTCGGCGCCGTCAAGCTCC
>ENA-OQIR01000743-OQIR01000743.1-human-gut-metagenome-genome-assembly--contig:-NODE-743-length-12935-cov-2.793645_pt1 | contig 12935 bp, 17 predicted proteins | sample MGYA00242580_ERZ504745 | MGnify/ENA primary metagenome ERZ504745 (study PRJEB26092, sample SAMD00036214) | human gut metagenome | host: Homo sapiens | study: EMG produced TPA metagenomics assembly of... | reverse complement strand
CTGGATACGATCCGGAAACACGCAGAGGATTTCATTACAAAACGGGAGGCTCCTGCATATATCCCAAATGATGGAAAACAGACACCCATGCGCGGTCACCCGGTATTCATCGCGCAACATGCAACAGCGACCTGCTGTCGGGAATGCATCCGAAAATGGCACAAGATACAGCCTGGTCGGGAATTAAGTCAGGTGCAGCAGGAGTATCTTGTCGATGTGATTATGACATGGATTGAGAGAGAATTGGAAAACGCACAATAAAGGGAGGATTCAATTTTATGAAAAGAAAAAGAATTACATTCCTGGCAATGCTGATGCTGGCAGTCATACTGCTGATGCCGGCATCCATTCAGGCAGCTGCTAAACCAGGAGCAGTAAAGCTTACAAAAATCACGGCTGTTGATTATAACAAGATCAACATCAGGTGGAAGAAATCTTCAGATACTACAAGCTATATTGTATATTACAAAGAAGCTGGAAACAGTAAATGGATTAAGTTAAAAACGCTTAGTAGTACCAAATCCACTTACACCCATACATCTTCCAGGAAGTATCCAATTGTTGTAGGACAAAAATACCAGTACACTGTCAAAGCCTACAATAAAAATACGAAGAAGTATGGAAGCTACAATAAAACAGGATTAACCGTAAACACAGTTCCAGCAACCGTATATGGACTCGGCGCAGGTCTGACTGGAGACAATACTGTAAATGTCAGCTGGAATCCTGCCGGTGGTACGACACATTACGTGATATACCGTAAGGCAAATGATTCAGCACCTTCAAAAATTGCAACAGTTTCATCCAAGTATACGAAATACGAGGATAAGAATCCTGTTGAAGGCGCTACGAACACTTATTTTGTTTTTGGCTACAGTAGCAAATTTAAAGTTTACGGAAACGGAAGCAATACAGGCGTAAGCATTAAGGTTAAGAAAAAAGTAACGCCTACACCAGAGCCGACATCAAAACCAGAAAAACCAGGCGATGACAACAATGATAATAATCATGGGGACAATGACGATGATTTGACGACCCGGTAGACCCGATTGCTATGGCATCAGAAGTACTGAGACTCACGAATATTGAGAGAGCCAAAGAAGGGGCGCAGCCTTTGAAGTATAATAAAGCGTTGCAAGATGCGGCTATGTTGAGGGCTAAAGAAATTTCTGTTAAATTTTCACATACAAGACCAAATAGGACAGACAGCTCGACTGCCGGAATTGATGTTGGCGCATCCGTAATTAGCGGCGAAAACATCGCAATGGGATACGGTTCACCAGAAGACGTTGTCGACGGGTGGATGAATAGCTCTGGTCATAGAGCTGCTTTATTAAAACCAGATTTTTCATATATGGGAGTTGGATTTTATGAATCAGCAAACGGTATGTATTACTGGACTCAAGAATTCACATGTACGAATCCAGATGCTAAGGGTTCCATTACATTTGATGCAAACGGCGGCTTGATTAACGGGAAAGACACTTACACAATATATGGATGCGCAGGACAAAGAATATGGTTATATGATGCGCCAGATGGCTCTAGCGTTACTAATATTCCAACGCCTACTAAAGATAACTACTCTTTTGGAGGATGGTTTACTACAAGAAATCCAGGAGGAAACAGAAAACCAATTAAAGGAGTAGCATACGCAACTAATGGAGATACATTATACGCAAAATGGGTTCCAAATGATTAATATGACACAGAAAAAAGGAGGGTTTGATCACTATGAAGAGAAAAAGAATATTTTCCAGATTACTATTCTTGATGCTGGCTATTATGATCACTGTTACGCTTTACCAGCCCACTCAGGCTGCTTCCGGTAAATACACCGGGACCTACACAAAAACATGGTCTGTTTCAAGTAATATGTCAGTCACCATCAAGCCAAGCTATTCCGTCATTGTAAATAAGGTTACCAGTACAAAAGTCCGGCTTCAGCTCGAAAAACTGGGAATAAACGGTTCGCCTATCTATGCGACTGCTCCTATTACCGCAAAACGTAAGGGAAACACGGTTTCTTTTAAGTGGAACGATACATGGGGAAATTCTGGTACCGGAACATTAAAATTATACAAAGGATATGTCAAATTGAAAGTAAAACAGACTCATAATGCCAGGTGGAATCGGAGCACTCTGGATACAAACGGTAAATATATGAAAATCTACCGTAAGAGTGGTAATACAAAAATGGATAATATAGTCTTATGAGAACAAGGGGGCCGTCAAGAAATAGACAGTCCCTATTTAGTTTTTTTAATAAATCAGTACATACATCCTTCCATGGAGTTAAAGCACCAGAGCATATAGAAAATGTCTACGATTATGATATATTTTTCTCGGATTCTGTAATATTCTTATTGTATGGTATAATTTGTAGTATTATACTAAAAATAACAAATACGAAGGGAGGAATTTCTCATGAAAAACTTAAGAACCTGTCGGCTTTAACTCTGATGTTTATCCTTGTACTCATGTTGATATAGGTATCAGCCAAGGCTTATATCCCGGAAAGAGTACTATACGACAAAAAGCCCTATCTGACGTCAGCCGGGTGAGAGAGGTAGCTCAAACACGAAAGATAATATGGAAAAAGGAAACACGTATGAAAAACTTATTTATAAAAATATTAACAGTACTAATGTCTCTTTCTCTAACAACAGGAAGTTCGTTGAATGTGTATGCTTCTTATTCAGATGAAGATACCTTAAATGATGAGGTTTTTTCTGATGGAAATTCTACTATCAGTAATGAATACGATAACCCCAAATTATTTGACAGCGAACTTGATTCACAGGATAATTTTACAGATCAGATGCAAAATACTGAAATTTTACCAGAAGTTGCGGAAGATACATTTGGAATAAATGCAGATGCTCAGGCGATAATGGTACAGATCAACAACAAGGTTCAACAGTTACTTGTAAACACAAGTAATTCGGAATATCCATTGCTAGAATATGAAGATCCTGTTAATATTACAGCAGATTTTAGTCAGTCCGCGGAAGGCGTAGTTCAGGCTTTCTTTCATCAATATGGAGATTTGTCAAGCAAGAACCGCGTGTGGCGTATGAAATATGAAGAAGTTTTGGTTGATTTGCTATCAGATGAATCATTTTTGAAAAGGTATAAGGATGCCCGCCGCGGAGAACTGGAAGATTTCACATATAGCATTCTGGGAGAAATAGCAGATGAATCAACCGGAATTTATCGTCATTTACTGGAAATGCAATAAAAATAGAGAGAGCTTCTCTTCAGGACAGGCTAAAAAATACACTTGTAGATGATACTGAAAAAATATATATTCTCGCCCTCTTGGAAGATAATACGACCGATGAAAACCTAAGACAGGCATGCAAGAATTGTATGAGCCACTACTTTTCAGCTTCAATGGATTCAATAGGAGATGCGTTAATTGACATTGCTGTATTACTTGGAACTAAAAAAGCTGAAACAGTAGAAGTAGTCAAGAATCAGATATTAAGCCAGACTTTAAAAAAAACCTATCTAACAAAGATGATACAGAAGCTGTCGCTTGGAACCGTAGCCTCTACTGTTTCAGAAATCCTTCTGATCAAAGATGCTTTATCATTCTTAACTGGTATTGATGCAGGGTAGATACATATTTAAAAACCGTTTGTCTGGATTGTATTTACGAAGCTTCTGCCGCATCTTATGGCAAAAGTGTAGATGGTGCAAAATATGAAACTAATGAAGATGTTAAAATACTATATACCATGTTTAATTTTGCTTTGCAGGTAAAACAAGAAGCATATAAATCAATGTCGTCAATATATACTTCATCAATATGGAAAAAAATCATAAAAACAGATCCATATTTAAAATCAAACTCACTCACAATAAAAAATATAACCATAGATAATTACCGAAAAACACAGCTTGGAAAGCTGACTCCCATATGTACAGTTTCAGATATAACAGTAAATCTCGATGACAAGATAACTTATCCATTATCAGATATCAGTTATCTTGCTACTATAGGATATGCATCTAAGGATAAAAAAATAGTAAGTATAAATCAGTCAGGTGTGATGAAAGGGAAAAAGAAGGAACAACATATGTAGGATGTGTCGTAGATCAGTATGGTGAGACATATAATTTAATATGTAAGGTTACAGTTGTTGCTCCCAAAATTTCATTGAATAAATCAAGCACCACAATAACCGTTCATTCAACTACCACATTAAAAGCAACCGTTTCCGGAACCTCGTCAAAAGTAACCTGGTTTAGCAGTAATACAAAAGTTGCGAAAGTAAATAATAATGGGAAAATAACAGGAGTAAAACCAGGAACAGCTGTTATTACAGCTTATGCAAATGGCATAAAATGTAATTGCAAGATAAAAGTAAATGATTACACGAAAGATGTTTCAAAAGTCTTAAATCTCAGTTTTAATCAGGCCAGGAAAAATTAGGAATGAGAAAAATGAGTTATGATGGTTATTCTACACAATATTCACTGACAGGGGAAAAAAATTCTTCATACATATCTAATGTGTGTTTGCCAGAATATGAAGATATACCCGGTGTTTTGGTTCTACGTATCTCGGATAAATATTATTCATGTTCAGGAGCTAAAATTGGTATGTCTCGCCCAGAAATCATTCGAAAGTTAACTGCTGGGGGGTGGCGTAACGAATCACGTCCTGGAAGTAAAGGAAGTATTTTTCGTTTCGGTAATAGTTTATGGAATATTATAGTTAGCTATAAAAATAATAGAGCTACTTGTTTTTTGATTGACCGTGATGAATAAAAAGCGTATTTTATATTAAAAAATGGATAATATGAGTCAAAAGTAAAACAGACTCATAATGCCAGGTAGAATCGGAGCACTCTGGATACAAGCGGTAAATATATGAAAATCTACCGTAAAAGTGGTAATACAAAAATGGATAATATAGATTTATAAAAGCAGGGCAGAAACAGTTTTAATGCTGTTTCTGCCCTTTGTCTGGTTAATAGATTTTTGTCATTTTGGAAGTATCCCTGAAATTTATTTTCCGGATCTTAGTATACCTGAACCAGCAGCTTGCAGCAATCCAATTCTTAATATTCAGTGACCCGAATCTGCAGGATATCCCTAAACGCAATCTCAATAGGAATATCTTTTTCCAAGGCCCCAACCTCTGCGGCCTGCAGACAGACTACCTGCTCAATGGGATCAATGCGAAGAACCACTCCCTCAATGTCTTCGTAAAACCCGTCCTTAAAATATCGAATGGCAACCCGCATTCCCTTTGTTACTTTCTGTAACTGTTCCGACAGCTTTTCCTGTTCTCCCTCAGATAACTCAACCTGCTGCCTTTCAGGTGATCCCGGCCTTCAGAGCGGATCTCTTCCTCGTATCCGCGGAGAGCCGCAAAAGGAGAGAAGATCTTTGCCCTGTTGTTGATGTCCATCCTTGTATGTCCCGGAGGAATTTCTGGACGGATGAATATAGGATGTCTCTGTATTTTTTCTGGACCTCTTTGCCTTCCACAGTATTTTTGTAATCCATAACCTTACCTCCAGATTTCGCTCCTCATTTATTTTGCTTTGTGTCCGCCAATCTGTTCATTGCGCTCCCGCATGGTAGCCCCGTCTAAATAGTTGGTCCCGCGCAGGACTGCATTTTTTCCGAACTTTTTTTTGATCCCCAGCATCGCTTCCTGAAGCTGTTTTTCTTTCTCTAATTTCTTCGTGTCTGTAAAAAGGTCGACTTGGAAGAAGCCCTCATCCTGCGTCACCCGGTTTGCAGATAAGGTGATCCTGCGGATAGTGAGGTTTCGGTCTGTGATCCGGTCAAACAGTGCTGTGACAGAAGAGATCAGGATACTGCCAAGGTTTGTAGGATTGTCCAGTTTTACGGAACCATGGGCACCTTTGGGGACAGCTCTGCCATAGTGATCAATGTGCACCGGCCCTTTATAGATACCCTTGTCACAGTTTTCCCTGTCATATCCCACATCCAGTGTTATGCTGTCCGTCACAAGGTGTTTGTCTGTAAGCTGGAGTACCAGGCTGTCCGTCATCTCCATAACGATGATCCGGGCTTTGCTGTATTCATAAGGACAGGAGAGTACCTGGCCTTCCGATATGCTGTTCAGGGATGGCTTATAGTTTTTTATCTCCCTGATCCCGCATGACTCCAGTCCCCATGCATGGTCGATAAGGATCTCTGCATCAATCCCAAATACCTGGTAGAGATAATCCTGGGAATGTGTGCTGTACTGTGCCAGCTCACCCATAGTATGGATCCCTATTTTATTTAGTTTCCTTACCGTTCCCGGGCCGGTCTGCCAGAAGTCTGTGAGAGGCTTATGATCCCAGAGCAGATAACGGAAAGAGTCCTCGTCAAGCTCTGCGATACGCACCCCGTCCCGGTCCGGCTCCGTATGTTTTGCCACGATGTCCATTGCCAGCTTTGCCAGATACAGGTTTGTACCAATCCCGCAGTAGCAGTGATCCCGGTCGCATACAAGACTTCCCGGATCATGGTCTTTGCAAGGTCATGTGCGGTCATCTTATAATGGGAGAGGTAGGAAGTCACATCGATAAACACCTCATCTATACTGTATACCACGATATCCTCCGCAGCCACAAACTTCAGGTAGATTCCATAGATCTGCCGGGACAGTTTCTCATAATACTGCATCCGCGGAGGGGCGACCAGATAGCCTACTTTTAATGACGGATCTGCTGCAATAGCAAGGGAATCATAGGAAGCGGAAGATAAGCAGGACTTTCCGTCCTTTACCAACGCTTTCTTTAATCTTACCGCATTGTTCAGCCTTTCCACATTGACTTCCCGTACTTTCTGTACAACCTCAAACAGCCTGGCTCTTCCCGGGATCCCGTATGCTTTCAGGGATGGGGAGACTGCCAGGCAGATGGTTTTCTCCGTTCTGCTGGAATCTGCCACGACCAGGTTTGTGGTCAAAGGGTCAAGATGTCTGGCAGCACATTCCGCGGAGGCATAATAACTTTTCAGGTCGATCGCAAGGTATGTCCTCAAATTGCTTCCCTCCTTATGCTGTCTCTACAAACCAGCGGCCGATCCTTCCGGCAAACCGCGGATCGATACGCTCAAAAACAGATGCTTTTCCTGGCCATTGATCAGGACTGTGAAGCAGTCTCCGCGGAAATCCGCAGTTCCGGCCGGGCTGTAATCCCGCACCTGTTCAATTGGAAAAGTGCGTCCGTCCGACCAGGTAATGGAAGTGGGCTGCATATATCCGGTAGAGTCAAACTCGGAAGTCACCTTAACGTATACTTTTTCACTATTTTTCTTCATTCGTATCCACTCCTCAATAAATCAGCTTAATACCCGGCCTACAATGAACAGATCATCGCCAGGCTTTACATGAACATCACAGTCTGCCAGATCCCGGTTAAGGGAAAACAGGGTAACGGAAGGGTAGGTATCTTTTTGTATTGTTTCCTGATACTGTTTGATATATGCGTTTCCATTATATACAAATACACCGATCTCACCCGGATACAGTTCTTTACACTGTTCTACAAATACAATCTGTCCGGATACATACCGCGGAAGCATACTATCTCCGGAAACACGGATGCCAAAATCTGTTCCTTCCGGGACATTATCCGGGTTAAAGTCAATCATTTCATAATCCTCACCGTTTAAGAAGGACCCGCTTCCAGCTGCCGCGGGAGTCATGAACACCTTTACCGGGATTGTGACTGGCATACTGCGGCGGGTATGTGGGGCGTATTTCCCAGAAGCAATCAGGGTTTCCTTAAACATCTGCAGAATATTCAATCCCTTCTGGCTCAGTTCCGGAGTGTAGTCCTGTGGTTCCGGGCTGCATCCGGTAAAATACTCCAGCATATCATTGATCCCGAAAATATGGCTCAGAGCCAGAAGTTGGTATGGATTGGGAAGTGCATCCCCCTTTTCCCATTTACTGATAGAAGCAGGAGAGATAGAAATATTATAAGATGCCAGTTTCCCTGCCAGTTCCTTCTGGATCATTCCGGAAGAAACACGTGATTCTGCAATTTTCTTTCCCAGAACATTCTGTTTTTTTAACTCTGCGGCATCAAATGCTGCTGTAATAGTATGTATTTTTGAGGTCAATCTTATTTTCCCCTTTCCAATTGTTTATACTGGCTCCGTGGAGAGTTTTCATTTATGGCATAAATGGCTTATATTGTTTGACATTATTATAATTCTCATATTCTTCGCTGTCAATAGATTTATCGAACATTCCGATTCTCCAATAAGATTATTGTCGAAAATATTATTATAGAATATTAACCAAAAATGTGTATTGTTATTTATATTATAAAAGTATATAATACAAACAAAGAAAAATGCACCGAATATACTGGTTCCAAATGCAAAAACTTTTTTGTAGTTTTAAATTACGCAATTATGAAAATTAACATAAGATAAGGTGAAAAATTATGTATGGAATAGTAAAAGAATACTCGGAAGAACAGAAATGCGGATATATAGTCCCATGTGATAATATAAAATATGGTTTAAAAGCTTTAGAAGATGATACATTGCCTAAATATTATTTCAACAAATCAGATGTTGATGAAAATAACACCTATATTAGATTTGGCTTACCTGTAATTTTCACTCTTCAGCGTAGTGAAAGTGGACAACTGTTTGCTGTTAAGATTAGTGATATTTATAATGATCACGATGCCGTACTAGAATTTTATCGTGATCCTGAGAGTCTTAATGGTTATTATTATGATGAGGATGATGATACATACGAGGACTATTATGCGTCCAACCCCATATCAATTTATGAACAACAGCACCAACCTCAGTATCGGAAAGATCTCGCTAACAGTTTAACGGATTATCTAATGAATAAGCCTTCTGTTCCTCAAGGCGAAGTAGGTGAAATTACCTCAATGCTATCCAATGTTGTTTTGGCTTCATTACATTTAGGTGGTTCTGTTATCCAACTTAATGCTCAGAAACAGCTTAATGTCTTAAATGCGTTAAGTAAAACCTATAAATTTTCATTAGATTCTATTTTAAAACATTTAGAGGAAGAGCATTTATTGGCAAACGAACAAAAAGCCTATTGCTTTCAATTTTACCAAGAATATTGTACCGATATGACTGCTTCAGAAAAGAAGAAGTTTATGAAGCAGCAAAATAAATATAGCCTTGCCGAAACAACAATTAAGACAGTGGAGGACTGGCTGGAGGTGCCATGTTTGGATATTTCTTAAAAGAAATATCTAAAATATGGAGTCCGTCATATCAGAAAACTGAACGATATCGAATAAAGAATGATACAAAAAAGAAATGATATTTGTAAATTAGGAGGATATAAGAATGAAATTACAAAAGAAAATGAAAAAATTCGCTAAGATTCTGTCCGCATCACTGGTCATTACAAGTTTTTGCCCAACTGTCTCAGGACTTCCGATACAGGTAAATTCATCTGTTGAGGTGCAAGCAGCAGTAAAGGCAAAAGCTCCAAGCTGTGTTGCAAACCAGACTGTATATGTAGTTGCCTCTTTTGGTGGAGCGAATACAGGAGATGAAGCTAAAAATGTTTTTGGTCTTCCAGACTGCTATATTTTCATCAAGAACCTGAGCTCCAATGCAAAAATTACCAATATTAAATCATCAAATAAGAAGATAAAAGCCACAAAAAGAGATGGTATGAACGCTCTGGAGCTTTCCGCGGCTAATCCATCTCAGCGTCATAGTCTTGTCGGGGTTGCTTCTACAATTTCATTCAGAGTTACGCAGAATGGTAAAACATACAAATTGTCCTGCCGGATCAAAGTATCTGAAAGAAAATCTCCGTTTGCTAAATTTACCGTTGGGTCAGAAGACTACGCTCAGTATTTTGATGGATATATGTATGTAAACGCAGATAAAATGAAAGGTAAGAAGAAAGTATATGTAAAAACGGCATCCGGCATTGTTCTCGATTCCATAAATGTTGCATATTCTCAAAATGGTAAATACAAGAGTAAAACTATAAAAAATGGCTCTATAGTCAATCTTACAAACTGCACCCAAATCTCCGTATCTTACCATATGACCAAAAAACCGGCTAACTATACCGCCCCTACAAAATGGTACGGAGTAGTTCCGTCACCATTACATGACTACAACACACTCATCTTTGAATAATATTAATTAATACAAGAAAGGAATTAATCTCATGGCAAGAAAAAAAGTAATTACAGATACCACCACACCTACTAAAGATACAGCAAAAATAAATGCAGAGGCTACAAAGTCTCCTTCCGCGGAGGTATCCATAAATACGGAAACAATCAAAGAAGATTTTATGAACGCGCCTGAAGTAAAGGAAGCTACACAAGAAGAGCCAAAAGATACTGTTAAGGAAAAAGTAACATCAGAAAAAGTCCCAGCGAAAAAAGATGTCAAAACTCCGGCAAAAAAAACAACTGCCAGAAAGACCGTAAGGAAAGTATCCGAAAAACCGGTAAAAGCGGTTGAGAAGAAACCATCGACCAGAAGAACAGCTAAGAAAGAGAGTGCCGCGGAGATATATATTCAGTATCTCGGAAAGGAACTTAGCACAAAAAACATATTAGAAAATATCAAGAATCTCTGGACTGGCGAAATGGGCAGGAAAGAGAAAGACTTAAAAGATGTTAAGGTCTACATTAAGCCGGAAGAGAACAAGGCGTATTTTGTAGTCAACGGTAATGAGACGGGTTACATCTGGCTCTAATATACAGGAGAACTTTCCATGGAGCAGTATCGGTCTCTGCTTTTCAGGTATATCCGCTCATGATTGCAACAATACAGAAGAATATTATAATAAAAAAATGAAAGAAGATAAAGAGCATGAAAAAGAATCGTCTGAGATATTCATTTCTTTTAACTTTTCTTGCTGTTTTAATGTTCCTTACTATGTCTGTATCAACGCAGGCTGCAGGAGTGAAAACTCCTGGTAAGGTGACTATCACTCGTGTTAGATTAGCAGGAAGCAGCAAAGTAACTGTTTGTTGGAAAAAGGCAAAAAAATGCTACAAACTACAAGGATTTATTATAAGCAGGCTGGTGCCAGATCCTGGAAAGGAATTGCAACTGTAGGAGCAGGAAGAACCAGTTATACGCATAATTCCAGTAGTAAGAATCCACTTGTAAGCGGAGGTAAATATATTTACACAGTGAGAGCTTATAATCGGTCTTCTAAAAAATGGGGTTCTTATGATAAAAACGGAATTGTAATCAATATATCAGTCTCTCCGACTCCAACACCGACTTCTCCAGAAGATATAGTAACAGTCCAGGGTATTACCTTTGATATGAAGTATTTTCCTAAAACAGCATCGGTGGGAGACAGAATGGAGTGTCTTTCTGTAATACCCAATCTACGATCAAGCCAACCGACATTACATATAAGATTGCTGATGGAAAAGCACAGCAGCTTTGTTCCCCCGAAACCCCAAACCTGCATTTGAGTTCTGGGACGGAATACGAATCTGATTATTATGTATTAGATTGGAAACATATGATTGCATATGTAAGAACATCTTATGAACCCGGAATGTATTTTGAACATAGAGTAGAGATATATAATCAACTGCAAACTGGTACTTTTCCAGTCAGTGTCTACTACAAAAACACGCTGCTTCGAACCTGCCAGGTATCGGTAACCACCATAAATAAAAATGCTGTAAAAGAAAGACAGTGGATCAATGAGGTCGAGCAGAATGCATGGACAGACAATATGTCTGTAATGGAAAAGTTAAAAGCAATAAAACAATACATCTATGATAATTACACCTACACAACCGATAGAGTGATGTGCAATACTGGAGCAGAGGCTCTTTTGTTTGCCGCTAGGGACCTTGGACTTCCTGCAAGATACCGTTTTGTAGGTCCGCAGTATGACTACGAGAAAGGCTACGGTGATGTTTACTATCATTTTGGTTCTGCGTATTGCTTTGGCCATGTATGTACAATTATCACAATTGATGGAAAAGAATATATCATGGAAACCCAGGGACATGAGGTTAAAGACTGTATGACAAGAAACTCAGATGAAGATAATTCATCTGGGTTTTTTATAGTTTTCGTATCAAAATCATTTTGCGTTTTTTGACTGTATAGTAATTTCATCCAAACATGAGACAGGTTTGAAAAATTATGATAAAATTAAAAAAACAAAATACCTGGATTTCAACGACTTTGAGTCAGAATGTTTGTAAAAACGAAAAGAGAGGAATGCATCATGAAAGCGAGAATCGAAAACAGATTTCTGAAAGAAGTAGAGTTAATCAGGCGTACTGCACAGGACAAAAAGATGTTCTGGCTTATCTCTCCGCAGAACTATGGCAGCCTGTTCTGTATTTCCCTGACAGAAAGCAAACATATGGGAGAAGATGAATTTCTTTTCAGCTTTAATGAAAACGAAGGAGAAATCAAAAACAGACAGATTAGATTTAAGGAAGAACTTGCTGAAAAATATCTCCATGAAGTATATCCGGATTACACCGGAGAAGAGGAGGATGAATACGAGGAAGAGTTTCCGATCCCGGAAAGTATGAAACAGGATTTTTTCGAATCCTCGGAATATGAATACTATGTAGAAACTGCAAAGGAATTGATCAAACGGATCCAGAAATACCTGAATAAACCCGAGGATGAGAAGATCTACGTGATCAATAAACAGAATCATCTGCTCATTTCGTATGACGACAAAACAGAATCTGCTGATGACTCCGAATGGGGGAAGGAATATGCTCGTACCCTCCGGCACTTCGAAATCCTTAAGGCAAAATTAAATGTATCCAGAGAGCATGCTATCGATACCTTTGATCGGCTGACAGAAAGCGACACGAGGATTCTGGATAAACTATACCCTCTCACATGAGCTCAACCGGATCGTATGTCTGGGAATGTATTATGTTCTTATTGAGGACTCTGTTTCGATTATTTTG
>ENA-OQIR01000741-OQIR01000741.1-human-gut-metagenome-genome-assembly--contig:-NODE-741-length-12977-cov-1.583113_pt1 | contig 12977 bp, 20 predicted proteins | sample MGYA00242580_ERZ504745 | MGnify/ENA primary metagenome ERZ504745 (study PRJEB26092, sample SAMD00036214) | human gut metagenome | host: Homo sapiens | study: EMG produced TPA metagenomics assembly of... | reverse complement strand
ATCAAGGAGAACGTACCAGCCCGACACCGAAAGGACGAGCTTAGTTTTTTAAGCCGCTCCTTTGAACGGCACTTCAATGAACGCCCGTTCCTGAACCATTACTGCTACCTGTTCCTGACAAAGACGACAAGGGAGAGAAGCCGCCGACAGAGCGACTTCTCCACCTATGCCGGGGCAGGATTGTACCGCAGGAGATAGCCGACAAGGAAGCGGCGGCAAAGTTCATCGAAGCGGTCGGGCAGTTTGAAAGGATTATGAACGACAGCGGGTTTGTCACCCTTACCCGGCTGGCGGCATCGGAAATCACCGGGCAGGACGGAAAGGCGGGCATCATCGAGAAATACTTCTCGCTATCGCAGACAGATACCACCTGCCTGAAAGACATCGGGCTGTACCCGGAAGAAATGCGTGTCGGGGACGACATACTGTGCCTGCACACGCTTTCGGACGTGGAAGATTTGCCCGGAAAGGTCGGGACGGACACACGGTTTGAGAAGCTGTCCACTGACCGGAGCGACTGCCGACTGTCATTCGCCGCCCCGGTGGGCGTGCTGTTGTCGTGCAACCACGTCTATAACCAGTTCATCTTCATAGACGACCACGCCGAAAACCTGAAGAACTTCGAGCAGACCGCCCGGAACATGCAATCGCTCTCCCGTTATTCCCGTGCCAACCAAGTGAACAAGGAATGGATAGACGAGTACCTGAACGAAGCGCACAGCAAGGGGCTTGTATCGGTGCGCTGCCACTGCAACGTCATGGCATGGAGTGACGACCGGGAAGAACTCAAACGCATACGCAACGATGTGGGAAGCCAGCTTGCGCTAATGGAGTGCAAGCCACGCCACAACACGGTCGATACGCCCACGCTCTTTTGGGCGGGCATACCCGGAAACGAAGCGGACTTCCCCGCAGAGGAAAGTTTCTACACGTTCTTGGGGCAGGCTCTCTGCCTGTTCGTGGAAGAAACGAACTACAAGAGTTCGCTTTCGCCGTTCGGCATCAAATGGTGGACAGGGTGAGCGGTCGCCGCTGCATATCGACATATCGGATTTGCCCATGAAGAAAGGCATCACGACCAACCGCAACAAGTTCATACTTGGGCCGAGCGGGTCGGGTAAGTCTTTCTTTACCAACCACATGGTGCGTCAGTATTACGAGCAGGGGGCGCACGTGCTGCTGGTAGATACGGGTAACAGTTACTTGGGGCTGTCCCAGCTTATCCACAACCGCACGCACGGCGAGGACGGGATTTATTTCACCTACACCAACGAGAACCCGATAGCGTTCAACCCGTTCTATGTCGAGGACGGGGTATTCGACATAGAGAAGAAAGAGAGCATCAAGACCCTTATACTCACCCTGTGGAAGCGGGATGATGAAGCCCCGAAGCGGTCGGAAGAAGTGGCGTTGTCAAACGCCGTGAGTGCCTATATCGAACTGACAGGCAAAGACCGTTCGGTAACGCCCTGCTTCAACACGTTCTACGAGTTTGTCCGGGATGATTACCGCCGACAGCTTGAACAGAAGAACGTCAGGGAAAAGGATTTTGACATAAACAATTTCCTGAACGTGCTTGAACCGTACTATCGTGGCGGTGAGTACGACTACCTGCTGAACTCCGACAAGGAGCTGGATTTGCTGCATAAACGCTTCATTGTCTTTGAATTGGACAATATCAAAGACCACAAGATTTTATTCCCGATAACGACTATCATCATCATGGAAGCCTTTATAAACAAGATGCGCAAGTTAAAGGGATAAGGAAGTTAATACTAATCGAGGAAGCGTGGAAAGCGATTGCATCGGCGAACATGGCGGACTATATCCGCTACCTCTACAAAACAGTCCGAAAGTATTTCGGGGAAGCGATTGTAGTCACGCAAGAGGTAGAGGATATTATTTCTTCCCCTATCGTGAAAGAGAGTATCATCAATAACTCGGACTGCAAAATCCTGTTAGACCAAAGAAAATATCTCAACAAGTTTGACAGCATACAGAACCTCTTGGGACTGACCGACAAGGAGCGTTCGCAGATATTGTCTATCAACATGGCGAACCACCCCGGACGGAAGTACAAGGAAGTTTTCTTCTCGCTGGGCGGCACGCAGTCGGCGGTGTACGCCACAGAAGTTTCATTGGAAGAATATTACACGTACACGACCGAGGAAAGCGAGAAAATGGAACTGTTCGCCCTCGCCGACAAGCTGGGCGGCAACCTTGAACTGGCTATCAAGCGGCTTGCAGAAAGCAAAAGAAATCCCCAATCATCAACAACTTAAAATCAGGAACATGAAAAGAACAATTCTCCTTATGGCGGTATGCCTTTGCTTCATCGGCAACGCATCCGCACAGTGGGTGGTGTCAGACCCCGGCAATTTGGCACAGGGCATCATCAACACCACCAAGCAGATAGTGCAGACTTCCACCACAGCCAAAAACACGCTGGACGGCTTCATGGAAGCGCAGAAGATTTTCCAGCAGGGAAAAGTCTATTACGATGCGCTCAAAGCGGTACACGACGTTGTCAAGGGCGGCATCAAGGTGAAGAAGTCCATTGAACTGGTGGCGGAAATATCCGAAATCTACGTGCGAAACTACCAGAACATGCTGGCTGACCCGAACTACACGCCGGATGAACTCACCGCCATTTCAGCCGGGTATGCCAAGCTGCTCTCCGAAAGTGCGGACGTGTTGCAGGACTTGAAGAATGTAGTGAACGTGACGGGTATGTCGCTGACGGATGCCGAAAGGCTGGCGGTAATCAACAACGCCTACAAAAGCCTGCTCAACTACCGCAACCTCGTGAACTACTACACCCGAAAGAACATATCCGTGTCCTACCTGCGGGCAAAGAAGAAGAACGACACAGACCGGGTGCTGGCTCTTTACGGCTCGGCGGATGAACGCTACTGGTAACATATAAATCGGTATGCCTATGTTATTAGCAGCGGTGGATTTTGACAACCTGCACCAAGTGTTGCGGGTGCTGTACGATGAAATGATGCCCTTGTGCAGCAACATGACGGGGGTAGCCAAAGGGATAGCCGGCTGGGAGCTTTGTTCTATGTAGCCGCCAAAGTGTGGCAGTCGCTCGCACGTGCCGAACCCATAGACGTGTACCCGCTCCTGCGTCCCTTTGCGTTGGGGCTGTGCATCATGTTTTTTCCAACTTTCGTACTGGGGACTATCAACACGGTATTGTCGCCAGTGGTGAAAGGGTGCAACCAGCTTATGGAAACGCAGACTTTCGACATGAACGAGTACCGGGCGCAGAAAGACCGACTGGAATATGAAGCCCTGATGCGTAGCCCCGAAACGGCTTACCTCGCATCGGACGAGGAATTTGACCGACAACTGGAAGAACTGGGCTGGTCGCCCTCCGACATGGTGACTATGACGGGCATGTACATGGACAGGACGGCTTATAATATAAAGAAGTCCGTCCGGGACTGGTTCAGGGAGTTATTGGAAATGCTCTTTCAGGCGGCGGGGCTGATTATAGACACGCTGCGCACGTTCTTCCTAATCGTGTTAAGCATACTGGGTCCGCTGGCGTTTGCGATTTCCGTCTATGACGGTTTCCAAAGCACGCTGACCCAGTGGATTTCACGCTATATATCCATTTACCTGTGGCTACCCGTGTCGGACTTGTTCAGCAGCGTGCTGGCACGCATACAAACCCTGATGCTCCAAAAAGACATCGAGCAGCTTTCAGACCCGAATTTCATTCCTGACGGGAGCAGCACCGTGTATGTAATCTTTATGATTATCGGCATCGTGGGCTACTTCACCATTCCAACGGTGGCAAGCTGGATAGTGTCGGCTGGCGGTACGTCTGCTATAACCGCAACGTGGCACGGGCTGGTTCAATCGCCGGGGCTGCGGTCGGTGCGGCTGGCGGAAAGGTTTCGGGAAAACTACTCAAATAAACAACATCAATTTATAGGATATGGAATTTAAGTCATTAACGAACATCGAAACGAGTTTCCGGCAAATCCGGCTCTTTGCGCTGGTATTCATCTGCCTGTGCGCACTGGTGACGGGCTTTGCCGTGTGGAACTCGTACAGCTTCGCCGAAAAGCAGCGGCAGAAGATATACGTCCTCGACAACGGCAAAAGCCTGATGCTGGCACTCTCGCAGGACATGGCGCAGAACAGACCCGTGGAAGCCAAGTCGCACGTGCGGCGTTTCCACGAACTTTTCTTCACGCTCTCACCCGACAAGGGGCTATCGAAAGCAACATCAAACGCTCGCTGTTCCTCGCCGACAAGACCGCTTTCAACTATTACAAGGACTTGGCGGAAAAGGGCTACTACAACCGGGTGATTTCCGGAAACGTCACGCAGACGGTGGAGATTGACAGCGTGAAGTGCGACTTCGACCAGTACCCCTACAAGGTGAACACGTATGCCCGCCAGTTGATTGTCCGGGAAAGCAGCCTGACGGTGCGAAGCCTTGTGACCTCGTGCCGGTTGCTTAACGCCACACGGAGCGACAACAACCCGCACGGCTTTATCATCGAAGCGTTCACCATTACCGAGAACAAGGATTTGCAGACCATTAAAAGATAGCCTTATGGAAAGAAAACGAAACCACATCGAAAAGGTGCGGGACTGGGCGGACGACCGCCTGCGCCGAATGTGCGGACGGATTACGCCGGGCAAAAGGCTGGCGGTTATCCTCCTGATGTTCTTCTTTTTCGGCGGCTTGTCTATCTACATCACCGTTTCATCAATCTACAATATCGGGAAACGGGACGGCAGGCGGCTGCAAATAGAACACATCAGGCAACTGCCGTTGCACGGCAACGACACAACCAAAAGTATCAACCCCTTAAACAGACCGCAATATGGAAGAAGTACAGAAGAATGAGAACGGCACGACCGCACAGCAGGCGGACGGGAAGCCGAAAAAGGAAAATAAGCCAAACGGGAACTTACCCCGCAGCAGGTGCAGCAGCGCAGGAAAATGATAGTCTTCCCGCTGATGTTCCTTGCCTTTGCAGGGTGCATGTACCTGATATTCGCACCCTCCGGCAAAGAGGACGTGAATGTGGAAAGCGTGGGCGGCTTCAATGCCGACATACCCCTGCCCGCAGAGGACGGGATTATAGCCGACAAGCAAAAGGCTTACGAGCAGGCGGTGACAAGCCGCAAACAGCAGGACAAGATACAATCCTTGCAGGACTTCGGTTTCACGCTGGACGATGATACGGAAGAACCACAAGAGGAAATCAATCTGATGCCGGAAGAAGATCCGAAGCCACAAAGGGGCGGCGGTGCTTCTTCACGGGCGGCTTACCGGGACATCAACCGCCAGTTAAGCACGTTCTACGAAACGCCCCCTGTGGACGAGGAAAAAGAGGAATTGAAACGGCAGGTGGCGGAACTGACCGACCGACTGAAACAGCAGCAGAACGCCACGCCTACGGCTGACGACCAAATGGCACTCTTGGAAAAGTCCTACGAGCTGGCGGCAAAGTACATGAACGGGCAGGACGGACAAAGGGGCAGATTGCCCAAATACCGACAGCCGGGCAGAACGGCGGCGGTATCGGCACTCCGGCTATTCCGGTGCAGGCTATCCGGGAAACGACCGTTTCGGGATTGCAGCAGCCCGTGAGCGATGCCGACTTCATCCGGCTTACAGCCAGCCACGAAACTACGGCTTCAACACGGCGGTAGGCACGGGGTACGCTATGGGAAAGAACACGGTAGCCGCCTGCATACACCAAGACCAAACGCTGGTGGACGGCAGGCGGTGAAACTGCGGCTGCTCGAACCCATGCAGGCGGGAAACATCGTTGTGCCGAAGAATACCCTCGTGGCGGGGACGGCAAAGGTGCAGGGCGAACGGCTCGACATACTGGTGTCCTCGATTGAGTACGCTGGCAACATCATCCCGGTGGAACTCGCCGTGTTCGACACGGACGGGCAAAAGGGGCTTTCCGTACCGTCCTCTATGGAGCAGGAAGCGTTCAACGAAGCTATGGCGAATATCGGAAGCGGGCTGGGTACAAGCATTTCCTTTGCCCAAAGTGCCGGGCAGCAGGTGGCTATGGACGTGACAAGGGGATTGCTGCAAGGAACGTCCGGCTACCTCGCCAAGAAGTTCCGAACCGTGAAAGTGAAGCTGAAAGCAGGCTATAAAGTCATGCTGTATGCCAAACAACAATAACCATTTTATCAACCGTTAAAATTTCAATTAGCAATGAAACAGATTTTTGGATTGTTCGCCCTCTTGCTGGGCGTGTGTGCGGCAAACGCACAAACCGCTGACACCGTGAAGTATGCGGCTGGCAACGACTTGTACCGGGGTATTACCCGGAAACTCCCGTACCGCCAAATGGTTACGCCCTACGGCGTGGAAGTGACCTTTGCCAAGACGGTGCATATCATCTTCCCCGCCGCCGTCCGCTATGTCGATTTGGGAAGCAACCACATCATAGCGGGCAAGGCGGACGGTGCGGAGAACGTAATCAGGGTGAAAGCCACGACAGAGGGCTTTCCGGGAGAAACGAACTTCTCCGTTATCTGCGAGGACGGCAGTTTCTTTTCGTTCAACGCCAAGTACGCCCGTGAACCGGAAATGCTCAACATCGAAATGAAGGACTTCTTGGAGAATGAAGATACGTCCGACTTCTCGCATACCCGGATGAACATCCATTTCCGGGAACTGGCGGGTGAAAGCCGCTATTAGTGAAGCTGATAATGCAGAGCATCTACAAGAACAATGACCGGAAAGTGCGCCACTTGGGTAGCAAGCGTTTCGGCATACAGTTCTTAATCAAGGGGATTTACACCTATAACGGGATGCTCTACGTGCACACGCAGACAAAGAACAGTTCCAACGTGCCTTTCGACACGGACTTCATCAGGTTTAAGATAACCGATAAAAAAGTGCCCAAACGCACGGCTATTCAGGAAACGGTACTGGATGCGGTACGCAGCTACAACGAGGTGATAGAGATTGCCGGGAAATCGACCGTGCGCACGGTGTACGCCCTGCCGAAGTTTACCATCCTGACGACAAGCTGCTGGTCGTGGAACTCTACGAGAAGAACGGCGGGCGGCATCAGACCATACGGGTGGAAAACGCCGACATCGTGAACGCAGAAGTGATTGACGAACTAAAAATCAAATAGGGAATGAAAAGACACATCTTTATAATGATGCTCTTTGCGCTGTGCCTGACCTCGTTTCAGGCACACGCACAAAGATACCTGCCGGGCATGAAAGGCTTGCAGGTCACGGCGGGCATGACGGACGGGGTGCATTGGAACGCTGGCAGTGATTTCGCCTACCACATCGGGGCGGCGTACAGCGTTTACACCAAGAACGCCAACCGCTGGGTGATTGGCGGCGAATACCTGCACAAGAAGTATGACTACAAGGATATGCAGATACCCGTAGAACAGTTCACCGCAGAGGGCGGCTATTACCTGAAATTCCTATCGGACAGGCGAAAGACTTTTTCCTTTCATTGGGATTGTCGGCTCTCGCCGGGTACGAAACAAGCAACCGAAGCGAAAAGCTGCTGCCGGACGGCTCTACCTTGCTGGATAAGGACTGCTTCATTTACGGCGGTGCGCTGACGCTGGAACTGGAAACCTACCTGACCGACCGGGTGGCTCTGCTGTTGAACGCAAGGAACGGGCGTTGTTCGGCTCGGACATCGGCAAGTTCCACACGCAGGTATCTTTGGGACTGAAATTCATTATCAACTGACCGCTATATAATAATGTATATGAAGAATGTAATGTATAAAATCATCATGGGCTGCTACATCGTGGCCGCCTCGTGCTTGTCACCGCCTGTAATGACAACTTGGATATTCAGCAGGCGTACCCGTTCAGCATCGAAACACTGCCAGTACCCAAAAGGCTGAAAGTCGGGGAAACCGCCGAAATACGCTGCCGACTGGTGCGTGGCGGCTATTACCAGCCGACTACCTATCAGATACGGTATTTCCAGCCGGACGGCAAAGGAAAGCTGGAAATGGATAACGGCACGGTGTTCCTGCCCAACGACCTTTACCCGCTGGAGAAAGAAACGTTCAGGCTCTACTACACCTCGGCATCGACCGACCAGCAGACGATTGACATTTATATCATCGACAGCTTCGGGCAGATGCAGCAACTTACACTATCATTCAATAATGACAACAGCGAAGAAGGAACGGAAACAATAACCCCCTAATAACAAAACGACATGGTAAAAATAGAATTGGATATAGAAGGCATCTCGTGGTACATAGAAACCACGTTGGAAACAGATACAGTTCCGGCAGTAGGTGACATCATCATTGTGGACAAGGACTGTATTTCCGAACGTGACAGTGCTGAATTATGGAAAACGCCGTCCAATCAGGTTTTCAAATGGGCGGACGAAGAAGATGATGCGCCCGTAATGGTATGGTTCGATTGCGAAACGGAAATGCTTGTCAATAAACGGACATGGAAATATGACATCGAGGAAGAAGAAACCGTGTGCATACTTGGTGTAAAATTTATTCACTATGAGGATTTATAGTTGCGACATTCGTTTTTATCATCCTCTTGGGAAACCGGGTATGGAATGATACGCAAAGCGTAAATATCGGGCAGACATCCCGCCGGGAAGCATCGGCGGGATGTTTCCATGATAGGGAAAACGAAAGGCTTCTTTGTTACTTTCTTCACCCGCTGGCAGGCTCACGGAAGAAAGTAACGGCGGCAAGCAGCCGCCGTTTTCTATCAACTGGTTTTAAGGCTCTTTATGGACGTGTATTTCTCTAACCACACCTTTACCTGCTCCATGTTGTATTCGCCCGTGATAATTGCCGTATGGTCGTCTATGGCTACAAACCGGACACTTTCATAGCTGTTTACCCAGCCTTGCAGGAACAGACGCCCCACGTTTCCACATCTTCAAAAACACTGCGGTCTATCCGGCTGATTGGCTCGCCGAAAACTACCGTCATTATCTGAAGTCCGGTTTGTCCTCCAACAGTTGCAAATGGTGCAGCGTGCCGAACTCGTCTATTTTGCGCCCCCACGCCCACACATCATTATACAAATCATCGCCCCACTGGTGCGGGTGGTCGAAACGGACTTTTACCTCTATGGTGTGTTCGTTTTCTTCTGTGTCCTCGATAACGCCCGTTACCATTAAGCCCGTAAAAATACACTCGCAACGCCTGCCGATAAGCTCCTTGTTTACTTCTGTCGTTTTCATGTCCCTGAAATTTACTTGTTTATTACTCCGTTCTTCTTCGCTACCCATTCGTCACGCCTGCGGCGGCACTCGTCCAGCGTTTTGGCTACCGTGCTGAAAAGTTCGCCGTCCGTGTGGCGGTAGTCATATTGATAATAAATTTGTCCCCTGAAAGCCCCTAAACGGCATTTCACGAACTTTTCTTCTCCCGGTGTTTGGGTGATGCTTACCCCGTTTTTGTTAAGTGACTGCATGATGTCTTATTTTTTATGGTTATAAACTTGGTTGTTTTAAGCGGGCAGGGCTTTGACACCCCGCCCGGATTGGTTGTTATGCCGCCCGGAACACAAAGCCGTCATCAAACCAGTAATCGCACATGAACAGGTCACGGGCAAACTGTTTGTAATCGAAATAGGTCTTTGCGAACTCCGGCAGGTCGTAACATTCCTCTACAATTTCATAGGCGAAATCTTCTTCATCGTCATATTCCCCTTGATATTCATCCCGGAAATCACGTACAAGGTCGTCCGCATCTTCCTCGCCCAAATCATGGCTTTTATAGTTGCACCACACGAAAAAGGCTTCCTGCTCGGTGTCGCTCAAATCCTCCACCGCATCACGCAGGGCGAAGAAGTTTTCAGAAATCCAGCTTTCGTCGATTAAGCCCTCCGGCACGTTCTCCCAGTCCTGAAACATGTATTCCGCATCTTCCTCGTCCTTGTGAAGTTCCCGGCAGGCTTCATAAAATTCTTCCTTGTCCGAATAGTCCGAAAGGTCGAGCCATGCGCCGGACAATGAACCGTTGTTGTACTTGGCATAAGTGCCTACATAAACTTTTGCTTCCGATAATACCTTTGCTTCCATATTGCTGTAATTTTTAAGTTTTTAATTTTATGCGGATTTGAGAGGTGAGGGAGTTGAAGTTTCACTGAACTTTTTTCCTGTTTCCCGTAAATCCGACTTTTTTTTTATGCGTCTTCCGGTCGGGTCGGTCGTTTTCGTTTCACATAGGCGTAAAAGGGTAGTGTTTAGAGTTTGCAAGGTTTTGGGCAAAAAATACCTCGCAAGGCAGGGAAGATTTTTTCGCCAAACCGGAACGGCTCGACCTTGCAAAATCGTGAAGAACACGTAACTACCTTTGCCTATTGAAATGATTAAAACGACTGTCCCGGCTGGGGGACTGCGTAAGAGGAAGATTTACAGATAGGGAAACCGGGGAAAAGTGCCTGTTCTCTTTCATCTTTTAGGGAACACTCCATGCGGGCGGGAAAGGCAAGGGTGTTGTGAGCTTGCTTGCAATACGCTTGTGCGGGTTTCCAACGGCTCTTTTCACGAAATACAGTCAGCCATGCCACGCACGGCTGGCGTTTCGGGAAATGTGCCAGTTGGAAAAGGATATAAAAATGCGGGTAGTCGGTAGACTGCCCGCAAGGTCGGAAGAATGTACAATGCTGGGATATAGGTTATTAAGTGGAATTTCGTTACCGAAATCGTTACCTATTCGTTCTTGCCACGGTTATAGGTAACGAAACCTACCGGACGGCGTTCTTTCTGTTGTTTCGACTGGCTTAGAAGCTGGGTAAGGGCTTGGTACAGTTCGTTGAACTGCGCATCGGTGCTTACCTCCAGTTCCTCGATGCGCCTTGACAGTTCCTCGTAACCGATTGCCATTTGGCGCATGAGGACGAAAGCCCGCATGATTGAAATGTTTACTTCTATGGCTACTTTGGAGCGGAGAACCGAAGAAAGCATGGCTACGCCCTGCTCGGTGAAAGCCATAGGCATAGCAACGCCGAAGTTGTAAGCAGGGGGTATCACATTTTGTGATACCCCTATGGATAACAGCAAGTTAGCTTCCTCTTGGGTGAGTACAAACATAAAATCACCCGGAAAACGCTCGATATTGCGCTTGACCGCCTGCTTCAAGGCTCGTGTTTCCACTTGGTAGAGTTCTGCCAAATGATAATCGAGCATCACCCGGCAACCTCTGACCTCAAAAATCTTGTTTTGGATAATCTGCAAATCCATAATCGTATATTTTAGGAGATTTAGCAATGTTGGAATAATAGCAAGGACTGGTCACAAATTGTGACCAGTTCTCAATAATCAAGATTACATGGCGACTTCCTTGTAAATCTTCTCGATGCCGACAAACTTCTTGTCAAGCCCCTGCATATCGCTGCCTATCTTGCTGTTGGTGATGCGGGCGTAGATTTGCGTAGTTTCTATGTTTGTGTGTCCCAGCATCTTGGACACCGTTTCAATGGGTACGCCCTTTGACAGCGTGGTGGTCGTGGCGAACGTGTGCCGGGCAAGGTGGAATGTCAGGTTCTTTTTAATACCGCATATATCGGCAATCTCTTTCAAGTAGGCGTTTAGCTTCTGATTGCTGATTACGGGAAGTATCTTCCCGTCCGGCAACTTGCCCTTGTACTTCTTCAAAATCATCTTGGGAATATCCAGCAGGGGGACATTCACGTCCGTGTTTGGTCTTTACCCGCTTGGTGATTATCCAAAGGTTGCCGTCAAAAGACTTTTGGATATTCTCCTGCCGCAAATTGGCGACATCGCTGTATGCCAAACCGCAGAAACAGGAAAAGACGAACAAGTCCCTGACGTGTTCCAGCCGTTCGGAAACCATTTTCTTTTTAAGGATGATTTTTATCTCGTCCTCTGTCAGATAACCCCTGTCCACTTTTTCCAGCCGGATTTTATAGCTGGCGAACGGGTCGCCCACCAGTATGCCGTTGTTACGGGCAATGATGATGATACGCTTGAAGAACTGCATGAACTTGGCGGTGGTGTTGTAGCCGCACTTGCAGGCGGTACGCAAATACAACTCAAAATCGGTAATGAACATCGGGCTTATCTCCTTTATGGATATGTCCGATACGTTGTACTTGCTTTGGATAAATTCAGCGAGGTGGCGGCGGGTCACTTCATACTTGCGGTAGGTCGCTATCGTCTTGGATATGCCCACAAGCTGCTTCACATCGTCATTGTGCTTTTGGAACAATGAAAGGATTGTTTCGTGGCTCTCGCTATGACCTAAAAACTCGTTTTTCACTTTCTCGGCGGTCACGTAATTGTCACGCCGCTGCATTTCGTGGTAAATGGTATTCAGGGAAGAACGTATGTCGTCCAAAAGGGCGTTTATCCTCCCGGCATCCCTGCCTTTGGCTTTGCCCGCAGCAATGCTCCAGTTGTCGGGCTGGATGCTCTGTTTCGTACTGAACTGGCAAAGTTTGCCGTCTATGGTGATGCGTGCCATAATCATAACCTCGCCGTTTTTCTTTTCAGAACCTTTCTTCAAATAAAAAAGAACCTTGAATGTCGATTTCATAACTCAAAATTTTTAGTTGCAAAATTAGTTTTTACCTCTCGTTTTCGAGTTATGCAGACTATGGACTAATATAGTCATTATCAGGTCATTTATGGACAATTCGTTACCGTTTTTGTCCGGCAGGGAATAGGTAAGATTTAGTAACGAAACTTTGTCTTTTACCGTACTTTTGAAGTCTTGGAAGCAGGACTTTCGGGCAATAAAAAAGCCACAAATCATTGATTTGTAGCTTTTTGTCCGTTTGCTGACCATTTCTGTCCAGCACGTTCAGCGGAGAGACAGGGATTCGAACCCCGGGTACCTCGCAGTACAACGGTTTTCAAGACCGCCGCAATCGACCACTCTGCCACCTCTCCAAAACTTCTTTATCAGAAGTGCTTTTCGTTAAAAGCGGTGCAAAGGTACGAATATATTTTAAACTTACAAGAGTTTTTCA
>ENA-OQIR01000740-OQIR01000740.1-human-gut-metagenome-genome-assembly--contig:-NODE-740-length-12998-cov-3.055085_pt1 | contig 12998 bp, 17 predicted proteins | sample MGYA00242580_ERZ504745 | MGnify/ENA primary metagenome ERZ504745 (study PRJEB26092, sample SAMD00036214) | human gut metagenome | host: Homo sapiens | study: EMG produced TPA metagenomics assembly of... | reverse complement strand
AAAGGAAGTCGGCCTGACCCCGGCCTGGCCGGAGGCACTGCCGGACGGCGTTCTGGCCGCGCGGCGCGGTACGTTCGTCTTTGTACAGAACTGCAATGAACATCCGGTCGAAGTAGGCGGTGTTGCGCTGAACCGTTACGGAACGGTCGTCTGGAAAAACGGCGAGCAGGTCCTGTAAAAGTTTCCCCTTTGAGCGTTCTGCCGAAAAAGCAGAACGCTTTTTGTTTGCTTTCATACTTGACAAAGCGGGCTTACCCCGGTATGCTGGGGTGGCGCATTGTTGCGCAGTTCTGTGAAAAGGAGAGGATATCCTGTGGCTGCAAAGGAAACCGAAAAAATGACGATCGAGCAGGTGGCTGATGCGCTTGGCCTTTCTAAAACAACGGTATCGCGTGCACTTCCGGAAAGGGACGCATCAGCGAGGCGACCCGCACCAAGGTGTACGCCTATATGGGGCGTACCCGCTCCGAGCCTGTTTCTGCACAGAGCGGCGAAAAACTGCGCACCAACAATATTGCCATGGTCGTACCGCAGCGGTTTATTGCGCTGGATCTGCCCTTTTTGCGCAAGTGCATGGGCGGCATCTGCACCATGGCAGACCAGCGCGGCTATGACCTGATGCTTTGCTACGCCTCCAACACCGAGTATTCACAGCTGCAGCGGCAGCTGGCCAACCACAAGGTGGACGGCGTGATCCTGACCTACGCCATGGCGGATGATCCCTGCATCGAACTTTTGCGGCAATACGAGACACCTTTTGTGCTCATCGGACGCAGCGAGGACAAGACCATCCCGCAGGCAGACAACGATCAGGTCGCGGCTGCCTGCGAGATGACACGCATCCTTTTGCAGCTGGGCGCCAAGCGGATCGCGCTGCTGGTGGGCAGTACCATCTACGCCGTCAACACCGACCGCATACGCGGTTATCTGCGTGGATTCGCGGAATTTGGTGTGCCAGTAGACCAGCGGCTCGTTCATTCCGGTGTGGAATCTGCCGGGCAGACGCTCGATGCACTGGAGGCTGCGCTGGAGCAGAAGGCAGATTGCATCCTTTGCGGCGATGATGAGATCGCCTTTGAGGTCATGCGGGAGCTGCGGACGCGGCATATCCTCGTGCCCAACGATCTGCGAGTGGCCAGCCTGTACGACAGCTCCATGCTTGCCAGCATCACGCCGTCTGTTTCGGCGGTGCAGTACGATGCAGAGCAGCTGGGTAAGACAGCCTGCCGGATGCTGCTGGACCGGCTGGCCGGAAAGAGATCGTCATGCGGCAGCTGGAAGGCCATCAGGTCATCCTGCGGGATTCTACCAAGTGGAGGGAACGCTCCCACAGCATCAAATAACGCGCTTTTTGTGCCTGCTCCTTTCCCGGAGCGGGCATTTTTGCTCTTTGCATGGCAAAGGTTGCGCTAAAGTTGCGCACTTTTGCCCATGTATCCTGATTTTACCGTCACTTTTTCCAGTTTCGACTCAACAATACCGTGAATTTCGTCCATTGGCGTGAGCAAAAGAATGCGGTATCCTATGGGTACAGAAAAACAGCTGCTTGGATGCGCGCAACTTATAAGCGCAACAAAGAGCAGTCGAAGATTTCAGATTGAGAACGAAGGAGAACTGGATCATGAAAAGCTGATTTCCCGCCGTAACTTCCTTGCAGCCATGGGTACGATGCTGCTGCCGGTGTGCTGACCGCCTGCGGCGGTTCTTCCTCTGGCACTGCTTCCTCTGCTGCCGCTTCCAGTACGGCTGCCTCTGCTGCGGAGAGCTGGGGTGATGTGAAGCTGACCATGTGGGGCGCAGAAGAGGATCAGACCATGCTGCGCGAGATGGCAGATGCTTTCATCGAGCAGAATGCAGATAAGGCAACGTGACCATCGAAATCGGCGTGCAGTCCGAGTCCAGCGCAAAGGACACTGTTCTGGCCGACCCGGAGTCTGCCGCAGACGTTTTCGCCTTTGCCGATGACCAGCTGAACGAGCTGGTGAACGCCGGTGCGCTGCAGGAGGTTCTGCTGAACCCGGACGACGTGAAGAGCCGCAACCTGCCTGGCTCTGTGAGTGCTGCCACCATGAACGACAAGCTTTACGCCTACCCCATGACCGCCGACAACGGCTACTTCCTGTACTATGATGCAAGCGTTCTGAGCGCCGAGGACGTGCAGAGCATGGACACCATGCTGGAAAAGGCTGCAGCTGCCGGCAAAAAGTTTATGATGAGCGTGAACGACGCATGGTACATTTACAGCTTCTACGCCGGTGCCGGTCTGGTGGCTACGCTGGCAGATGACGGCATCAACACCGTCTGCAACTGGAACGAGGCTCCCGGCGCAGATGTCACGCAGGCCATTCTGGATATCGCCGCAAACCCCGGCTTCAAGTCCGGCGCAGATGCTGATATCGTTTCTGCCATCAAGGACGGCAGCTGCTGCGCCGCCATCTCCGGTACTTGGAACGCCAGCACCGCCGAGGAGGCTTGGGGCGAGGGCTACGCCGCCACCAAGCTGCCGACCTACACCCTGAACGGCGAGCAGGTTCAGATGGGCTCCTTCTCCGGCTACAAGCTGGTGGGCGTCAACCCCCACAGCACTAACGTGGGCGTGGCTATGATGCTGGCCGACTTTATCACCAACGAGGACAACCAGATCAAGCGCTTCAACGACCGCAAGCTGGGTCCCTCCAACATCAACGCAAACGCCACCGAGGCTGTGCAGTCTGCACCCGCCATTGCCGCACTGGCTGAGCAGAGCTCCTACGCTACCCTGCAGCGGGTAGGCGCAAACTACTGGAGCTCCGCCGCAAGTCTGGGCGAGATCCTCGCCTCCGGCGACACGCAGGGCAAGACCACGCAGCAGCTGATGGATGACGCTGTGGCCGGCATCACCGCACCTGTGGCACAGTAAGTTTCGGTTTTTCCCGGCGGGCACGCAGCAGAATGCGGTGTGCCCGCTTTTTATCGCAATACAAGAAATCGGCGTCAACCTAACATCCTGTTTGCTATAACCCCCTCTGTATACCAAGAAAGGAGTTGACTTCTGTGGCAGAAATGGTCCTTACACCACCCTTGCGGGCAGATGGCCGGGAGCCGAATTTCCTTCAGAAGTTCGGTCACGCATTTGTTCACGGAGATATTTTTACAAAGCTGTCCCTCTTTGTCTGGGGTCTGGGCTACATTGGCCACGGCCAGCTTATCAAGGCACTGCTGGTAACGCTGGTGCAGGGGCTGGGACTGTATTTTCTGGGTACTTCCGGCATTCCTGCGCTGAAAAAGTTCGGCACGCTGGCACAGTGCAGATGGAGATGCAGTTCAACCCCCTTACCTTAAAGAACGAGGTCAACAACTACGACAACTCGTTTGCCATCCTGCTGCTCAGCGTGATCGCACTGGTGGTCATTGTAACGCTGATCGCTGCTGCCATGCTGGTGGTGCAGAGCAATTACGCATTACAGGCGCAGAAGCCGCTGGCAAAAGCCCAACAATTTCCGGCAGGATATCACCTTGTACCTGAACGAAAAGTTCTACGTTACCCTGCTCACCCTTCCGGTGCTGGGTCGTGGTGGTGTTCACCATCGATCCCGGCTGTTCATTTTGATCGCTGTCGCCTTTACCAACTACGATCAGCAGCATATGCCTCCCGCCGCCCTGTTCACATGGGTGGGGCTGGGCTAACTTCGCTTCTCTGTTTGGCGGGCAGTCGCTGAGCCTGACCTTCAGCTACGCCTTTGGCCGGGTGCTCAGCTGGACGCTGGTATGGGCCTTCTTTGCCACCTTCACCAACTTCTTCGGCGGCGTATTTCTGGCCATGCTCATCAACAATAAAAAGACCAAGTGCCAAAAGCTCTGGCGCACATTGTTCATCATCACCATTGCGGTGCCGCAGTTCGTCACCCTGCTGCTGGTGCGCAACTTCTTCTCGGACGCCGGCATCTTCAACACCATGATGGCCAATGCAGGCGTGACCGATTTTTAAAGGCCATCGGTCTGCTGGGGCAGAACATGAACCACATTCCCTTTCTGACCGACCAGCACTGGGCAAAGTTCATGATCATCCTCATCAACATCTGGGTGGGCGTGCCCTACCAGATGCTCATTGCCACCGGTGTGCTGATGAATATTCCCACCGATATGCTGGAAGCCTCCACCATCGACGGCGCTTCGCCGTGGCAGAGCTTCATCCACATCAAGCTGCCCTACCTGCTCAGTGTGCAGGGCCCGGCACTGGTTACGGATTTTGTGCGCAACGTCAACAACTTCAACGTCATCTATCTGCTCACGCAGGACGTTATATCACCAAGGATCAGGCGCTGGCTTCCTCCAGTGCAAAAGAGGTGGATCTGCTGGTCACATGGCTGTTCCGCCTGACGCAGGAGCAGTACAACTACAAGATGGCCGCCGTCATTGGCATTATGGTGTTCATCATCTGTGCCGTGTTCACGCTGGTATGCTTCCGGTTCCTCAATAAAAAGGAGGCGACGTTCTCTTGACACAGACAACTGTTTCTCCGGCACGCCGGGCAGAGACCGCAGCGCAGCTGCGCCGCGGGCGTATCCTCCGCACAGTCCGCAGCATCCTGCGGCATCTGCTGCTGGCCCTGCTGGCAGCTATCTGGCTGGTACCCATTCTGTGGCTTCTGGTCACTTCCTTCTCCACAGACCGGGCATCAATGTGCGACAGTTCTTCCCGGCCAGTTACACACTGCGCAACTATGTCAACATTCTGTTCCACCCGGACTCTGTGGCGCAGTTCCCGCGCTGGTTTACCAACACCCTTGTGGTGGCCTGTTTCAACTGCGTTATCTCCACCTGCTTTGTGCTGATGGTAGCCTACGCGCTGAGTTGCTGCCGCTTCAAGGGGCGCAAGCTGATCCAGAACCTTTCTGTCAGCGTCAACCTGTTCCCCGGCGTGCTGGCAATGATCGCCGTCTATTTCGTCCTGAAATATCTGAATCTGACCAACTCCTATGCCGGTCTTATCATGGTCTATGCCGGTTCGTCCGGTCTGGGCTATCTGATCTGCAAGGGCTTCTTTGATACCATCCCCATCTCCCTGCGGGAAGCCGCCAAGCTGGACGGCGCATCCGACGCCCGTGTGTTCTTCCAGGTCGTTCTGCCCATGTCCAAGCCGATCCTGGTCTATACCATCATCAGCTCTTTCATGGTTCCATGGACCGATTTCGTGATGGCAAAAATGATCCTGAATTCGGGCGTCTCTGCCGACTGGACAGTGGCTATCGGTCTGTATAATATGCTGCAAAAGACCCTGATCAACAATTACTTTGCGCTTTTCTGTGCAGGCGGTGTGCTGGTGTCTATCCCCATCTCCATTCTGTTTGTCATCATGCAGAAGTTCTACGTCGAGGGCATCACCTCCGGCGCGGACAAGGGTTAACACGTTATTCTCTTTCTCCTTCACCATAAAAGCAATCCCCACAGTCCTTTTTGTGGCTGTGGGGATTTTTTCTCAATGGCGGCAGGAAAGCAGTTTGTTCATGGTGAACCTCATTTCTATATCAAACGGTGTCTGTTTGGTTGTCCTAAACCCTGCCATAAAACCGGTGATTGATTTGTCCATTGGGCTTTGTTTTGCCCGTCTGCACACTTTTGCACACTTTTTGCACACCTGAATAGCTGGATAACGGTTGCAAAGCATTACACTGTATGCAAATAATGCGGTGTGTGCAAATATGAATCTTGCGATAATGCGAATGAATTTACGCTTCTTCGTGCTTTTTGGATTTGACGAATGATGCACCTCGGATTCTTTTAATCAGATGGCCAGGGATTCGAGTTCCCTCGAGCGCACCAAAGAAAAAGCCATGATTCATCGTTCAAAAGACGGTTTGAATCGTGGCTTTCTTTTTGTTATATCCGCCCGGCGGGGCTTGAAAAGTGCGACAGAAATGCGACAGCTTCAAAGGGGCTTTGTGCGCATGCCGGAGCACCTGCCGGAGGATTTAATTAAAAATGAATGACGTGGGGGCATCTGGCGGGCTGAGGGGACTCTAAACTGTTCTGAACCCTTATCCCACTATGGCCAGCGTGAAAAACGCCGCCGCACGGTTCAACGTGACACCCGAATACGTCCGCAAGCTCTGTCGAACGGGCAAGATCTGCTACACGGCGATCTCAAGCCGAAAGTGGTTGATCAACATGGACACGCTGGCCCAGTTCTTCGCACAGGGAGAGCCGGTCAGAGAGGATTCGCAGCAGGTCACGAACGGCCTCGTGCTGGACTCAGACATGCTGTGGATGACCTGATCGACCGCTGGTTTGAGGAATACGCCAACAAGCAGCTGAAGGCCAAGACGCTCTACGATTATAGAAGGATGCGAGGCCGGATCAGTGCCAGACTCGGGCATCTCAAGGTGTCCAAGATCAAACCGGTGCACGTGATGGCGTTCTACAACAATCTGGAAGAAAAGGGTGTTCGCCGGGACAGCACCTACACCGCCACGAAAGCCCTTCTGAAGCTGCTCCCACGTGGAACCCGGGTGAACTGGCGAAACAGGCCGGGATCGGTCAGGACACCATGCGGATGGTCTATGCAGGTAAGAACGTCAGCCGAAAGATGGCGGAAAAGGTGTCCGCTGCAGTGGGACTGGCCTTCTCAAAGGCGTTTGTGGAGCATACCAAAAAGGACGGGAAGCTGAACAACAACAGCGTCATTCGATACCAGGCCATGCTCTCCAGCATCTTTAAGAAAGGTGTCCAGTGGGGATTGATCAACGAGAACCTGTGCTCCCGTGCAGAACATCCCAAAGTCGAGGAAATCGACATTCGGGTACTGACGGAGGAAGAGATTCCAACGCTGCTGGATGCTCTCTCGGATGCACCGCCGCAGTACAGTGTGATCACTCAGCTGGCCTTGCTGCTTGGTGCCCGGCGGGGTGAGATCTGTGCCCTGCGCTGGTCTGACATTGACTTTGAGAAGGGGACGCTCTCCATCAAGCGAACAGTCCAGTCCATCCCCGGGATAGGCCTTGTGTTCAACGCACCGAAAACCAGACGAGGCAAGAGATGCCTGCGCATTGGAGCGGATTGCGTGGAACTGCTGCAGGAGTACCAGCGATACCAGAAAGCGGAGAGGTTTCGGATCGGTTCAGCGTGGGTGCGCAAGGTCACACTGGAAAATGGCAAAGTGGTGGATAATGATATGCTATTCACGAAATGGAATGGAGAGCCGATGGACCCGGATATCATCTCGTCCTGGTTCCCGAAGTTTCTGGAAGCACACGATCTTCCGGACGTGAATTTCCACAGCCTCCGACATTCGAATGCCAGCATCCTGATTGCGGCACATGTACCGATCACAACGGTCTCCGGGCGGCTTGGACATGCACAGACCTCAACCACGCTGAACTACTATGCATCGGCCCTCCAACTCGGCACACATCTTCTCCACAAGGAAGGGGTCGTCCGTGCAATCGGCAGGCTTGTCCTTGGTGGTCAGGATATGAGCAACCTTGTGGAGCGTTTCGGTTTCACTGCAAAAGGCCCCACACACCGGCACTGGTCGGCATGCAGGGCATATTTGCGATTTGAGGGGAAATTACCGGGCGATCATTGCGTTACAGGTGTCAGCTCATACACATGATCGAACTGCGTACGGCGCTCCGCCGACAGGTGGTGACTGATGAGGATCAGTGTCAGGTCGGGATTGGTAAGCAGGCTCTTTTCCACAAGGTCGGCGTTTTTCTGATCCAGCGCACTGGTGCCCTCGTCCACCAGCAGGATGGAGCGATTGTGAATCAGGGCACGGGCAATGGCGACACGCTGCTTCTGACCGCCGGAAAGATTACTGCCATTCTCACCTACAACGGTGTCAAGGCCATCGGGCATGGCGGCCAAATCTGCGGCAAGGGCACTGCCCTGAATGGCCGCATGCAGCTGCTCTTCCGAGAAATCTTCACCCAGTGTGATGTTCTCCCGAATCGTAGTATTGAACAGGAACACATTCTGCTCAATGTAACTCATCTGTTGTTGGAGCTGAGCGGGTGTAACGGTGTGAATGTCCACATCGTCAAACGAAATCGTACCGGTGTAGTCCGGCAGCCAGCCCAAAAGCAGCTTGAGCAGAGTGGATTTTCCGCAGCCGGAGGGGCCTGTCAGGGCATACTTTTTGCCCTTTTCAAAGCGGAAGGAGGCATCTCTCAGGATGGGCTTTTTCTCATCATAGCAGAAAGAAACTCTATCTACCGTAATGGAGTCTTTCAGCGGTGACATAGGAGCAATCTCTTCCGATTTGGAATCAGTATCGACCGTTGGCAGCTTGCAAAAGTAGGGCTTGCTGGCTGAGAGGGAGAGGCGCAAACCGGCCAAACTGTTAAAGCCGTTTGCCACGCCTCCGATCAGATTGACACCACCTGCAAGTGTGCCTGTGGTGACAAGCCCCATGCTGGTCAGCACAGCAATCAGCACAAGCGAGCCGAGCTGAAGTGCGACGTTGATAAAGCCAATCAACGCCTCCATGCGAGATTTGCCATAGCTCAGCTGGCAACTGGGCTTTTCGATGTCATCGCTGATCCTATTTCCCTGCTGGAGAAAGAGATTTCCTCTGCCAAAAAACTGGAGTACGTCAAAGCCTGTCAGAAGGTCCTTCAAATGGTTGATGGCGGCAGTCTGCTGCACACCGCAGCTTTGCCCCAGTAGTTCCAACTTCTTCTGGAACAGTTTTGGGGAGAGCCAAAGGACAACTGCTGTGATCACGGAAAAAACAACCAGCGACCAATGCAAAAAGGCAAGTCCCAAAATGCTGAACACGATCTGCGCAATTCTGCCTACACAGCCGAAGAAGGGAATCCACGCAAGCTGTTCTAATTGCTTCATATCATTGGTCAGCCGGGCGAGATATTCTCCGGTGTCGGACTGATGAAAATCGGTATGGCTCTTGCGCAGGAAGGAGTGATACAGCCCATCTCGCACCGTATTGTTCAAAGCGCGAATTGTTTTGGCCTGACAATGCTCCTGTAAAGCAGTAAAAAGAAAATAGCCTCCCCAGCAGGTCAGATCAACTGCCGTCCAAAAGATAGTACTCCGCAGATCCAGCAATACCACGGCATCAAAAACCTTCATCAAGCAAGCTGAATCAGAGCCTGAGCACCATAGGCGATGATGGCAAACAAGCAGGTGAGGGCACTGAGCCTCCATTGCTTTTTCAGATAGTGTATCATTGTTTCCTCCATGCGTATGTCGAAGAGCTTAGAATGCATTTCATGTGCCTGTATCTTATCACAAAAGGTTTCGATTGACCATATCTCTGGTGTAATAAAAAATTACATGGGACGACAGGTTTGCACAAGAGACGCTTGCACACATGTACAAAATCTAGTATATTACAATTATGGCAATACTAAAGTTTGGAGGGAGCTGCTAAATGCAGAATTACAAATTGGGGGAGTATATCCGCCAGCGGCGTTTGGATCTCGGGTTGACACAGGAGCAGGTTTGTGCAGGCATTTGTGAATCTGTTACATTGTCCAGATTTGAAAACGGAAAACAGACCCCCAGCCGAAATCGAATCAATGCGATTCTGCAGCGCCTTGGTCTGCCGGATGATCGATATTATGCGCTGGTAACACCGGAAGAACTGGAAATAGAAGCACTCAAGAAGGAAATTGTTTCCTGTAATGCGCTAAAGTGCGTTGAGGAGGGCTTTGACAAAATAAGTCGGCTTGAGAAAATTGCAAAGCCAGATGATCAAATCACACAACAGTTTATTCTTCGATCGAAAGTCCTTTTGGGAGGATTGGATAAAAGATATTCAAATGACGAGCGGATTCAAATGTTGTTGCAAGCCATTCGGATGACCATACCGGATTTTCAACTGGACAAAATTGAAGACTTTCTCTTTACATTGGATGAAATGAAACTGGTCAATCAAATTGGAAATGCGTATTCTTTGAGCGGTGACAATGAAAAAGCAGCCGATATTTTCTATCGACTGCTTCAATATATAAGAAGGCATCTTCCGGAAACGGTTACTTCAAACAGGATGCTTCCCTTGGTTTTGTATAATTTTGCTAGATCGTTGGATTTGTCGCAAAAGTATGAGGAAGGCGCAAAGGTGGCAAGATACGGAAAAGAAGCATGTATAAAATATGGACATTATCAGGTGCTTCACTCGTGTTTGGAAATCGAAGCTGAATGCGACTTCTTTCTTGGAAAAAAGGAGGAGAGTGTCGAACGCTATCGGGAAGCTTTTTACATTTGCAAAGTCATGGGATATGAAGATGATTTGCAGATTATCCGCACAGAAGCAGAAAAGTATCTGAACATCTTATTTTGAATATCATGTAATGTCGTCCTGCGGTGTGGCGGCATCTGCGGATGGAGTAGGACATTCCGGTTTAGTCCTGTATGTAAACGGTGAATATCGGGATGACTCTGACATTGGCAAGCTGATGCACGACTTCAACTGTACCAGCGCCGATGATATGAATTTTGAGATCCTTGCCGAAAAGACCCGGTATCTGAAGGAAAATCCGAAGGGGGTGAGCGAAATGTGTAAAGTGATGGAAGACCTGAGAGATGAAAGCTATGCAGAAGGTCATGCAGAGGGGCGGGAAGAACAGGCTCAGATGACGGCGAAGAACCTCTACGAGCAGGGTCTGACGATAGAGCAGATTGCAAGAGCGATTGGCTTCAGCATGGAGACAGTGGAAAAGTGGCTCACGCAGAAAGCCGGATAAGAGAATAACCGGAATGGCCAGTGTATTGTACGATTTGCGTATGATACGCTGGCTTTTTTGTTTGGCGGAAGTCAGAGGCAGTCAGAAGTGGGGTGGGGGTGGTTAAAAATCTGGAGCTGGGGGTCATTCTGGCTGAAAGGAAGAGTTATTTGTTCTCCCCAGTCCGGGATAAAAGAGACCATTCCAATAATTGTGTAAACCTCCGGACAGAACTTTTCGTTTCATCAGCTCGTCTTTGACTATTCCGTAAGCGTGTCCATACAGATAGCCACGAATCGGCTTTCCATCGGTAGTGCGTCCTTTGATATAACGCCCCTCCCAGCGGCCGTCCTTTCACTTATGGATGTTTTCTCCTCGTTTTGCTATCTGAATGCCTCCTTCTGATTGACCCTTGCTTGACCCCTTATGCATAGACATACCAATTCTGAAATTACTGTAATTTGCAATTACTGGATGAAATTGGATAAGATGCCGTGAAAATGCTGGTTTTTATCCCAACAACCCGTGGCAGCGCAGGGTATTTCTATTGAAGTACTGGTAAATTTATGATAAAATAAAGCGAGAATTGGCACAAGAACAAAAATTAGCGGTATCTTCCATTACTCAGATGGAGGATACCCTCTCTTGCGGAAGGGAGGGACAACAGGTGACATTGCGGTTATTCGAACATAACGAGAAAGCCTATCGGGTAGAAACCCGGATGATGGAGCAGTATGGCAAGGCCGCCATTGCCCACCCGACCGGAACAGGAAAAAGTTATATTGTGTTCAAACTCATCGAAGAACACTCGGATTCGGTCATTTTCTGGCTGTCCCCCAGTGTGTATATCTTCAAGACGCAGATCGAGAACCTGAAGCGGCAGGACCCGGACTTTCCGCTGGAAAATGTCTGCTTCTGTGCCTATGCAAAGCTCATGTGTTGCACGAAAACGCAGTTGGCAGAGACCCCTTCCTATATTATATTGGACAAATTCCACCGTACAGGTGTCGAGTGCTGGGACGAAAGTACGGTGGGCTTATTGAAGTTATGCAAAAATGCGAAACTGCTTGACCTGACGGCAACCAATGTCCGATATCTGGATAATAACCGGGATATGGCGGAGTTATTCGACGGCCATATTGCAAGCGAGATGACCCTGGGCGAAGCAATCGTCCGGGGAATTTTGTCTGCTCCGAAGTATGTGACGACGGTCTACCAGTATCAAAAAGACCTCGCAAAATACCAGACTCGGGTGGACAACCTGCACACTTCGGCATTCAGGATGTGAACCAGAAATATCTGGACATACTCCGCCGGGCACTGGAACAGGAAGACGGTCTGGATAAGGTTTTTGCGCATCATATTACGGACAAGTCGGGCAAATATATTGTGTTCTGCGCCAACAAGGAACATATGTTTCGCCGGAAAGGTGTGCCCTTGGCAAATGGGTCAGACGGCAGCAGTATGCCCCCCGGAAATCAGAAAAGAACAGGGCCGATTTGTCACCGGAACGCATTGCCTTGCTGAATGCCATTGGAATGCAGTGGGAGAAACCTGACCCGTGGCAGCACCGGTATGAACTGGCGCAGGAATATAAAAGATGCCATGGAAATCTGGACATTCCAGCAAAATACAAGACAGCGGATGGCGTCTGGCTGAGCCGGTGGGAGTACAACCAAAAACGGCTGCTGCAAAGCGGGTCGGGGGAAGCTGAGTGAAGAGCAAAAGAAAAAGCTAAAGGAGTTATTGGGGTACTATGTCAAAATTTCAGCACGATGTAATGCTAAAGTTCGTGAAAGTGATTGATCTGATTATGATCACGATTCCGTTTGCACTTTGTTGGGAGCTGTATTATTCGTATCAGGTCTATGCAAAGTTTGGTTGGAAGGGCAACTGGGCATGATCGGTCTGTTTGCGGTGTTGTTCTTCCTGCTGGGAAAAGTCTACGATGCGTTCTGGATGTCTTTGCAGCGTATTTCGGAGTTGATTTATGGGCAAGTGCTGGCGGCAATGGCGACAGACGGCATCCTGTATATCGTGATCTGCCTGATGTCTCGGCGGCTCTGCAATATTCTGCCGGGTATTGCGGCGATTGTCGGACAGGGCGTGATGGCAACCCTGTGGGCAAGATGCGCCCATACCTGGTATTTCCGGACTTTTCCGCCTCAACCCACCGCAGTGGTCTACGATGTCCGGCATGGACTGGAAAAGCTCATCAATGAATACGGCCTCTCGAAAAAGTACGATGTCAAGATGACATTGAACGTTGAAGAGTGCCTGAACGACCTGAAGCCTGCCTGGATGGAATGCAGAAGCGTGTTCATCAGCGGTGTTC
>ENA-OQIR01000739-OQIR01000739.1-human-gut-metagenome-genome-assembly--contig:-NODE-739-length-12999-cov-1.911358_pt1 | contig 12999 bp, 19 predicted proteins | sample MGYA00242580_ERZ504745 | MGnify/ENA primary metagenome ERZ504745 (study PRJEB26092, sample SAMD00036214) | human gut metagenome | host: Homo sapiens | study: EMG produced TPA metagenomics assembly of... | reverse complement strand
CAATGACGGTATACTCCTTCACCAAACCTTCCAGCACGGTACCTGTCACGTCATAATTGGCACATACAATCGGGAAGTTGGCCATCTTGAACAAACGGGCCATATTGTCCAGGCCAAAATCGAACTCATGATTTCCAATCGTACCTGCATCATACCCCATCTCGTTCATCATCTTGATTTCCACCTCTCCCTTAAACAAATTATAATAAGGACTTCCCTGAGAAAAATCCCCGGAATCGAACAGCAACATATCTTTGTGCTCACGGCGCTGTTCTTTCACAAAAGCCGCCCGACGCAACACACCCGCCTTTCCGGCCAGTACCGTATCAGGGAAATAAGAAGCAAAGGGTTCGATACGACTATGCATGTCGTTCGTATGAAATATATACAATTCTTTTACCGACTGCGCGGCCACCACACTCACCAGCAGGCACGCCAGACATAAACAATATATCTTTTTCATCTCTTTTCTATTTTTCAATTGGACGCACTTACTTTTATTCTTCCTTCTACCTGCGAAGTCACAAATTGTCCTTTCTGCTCACACTGCTTTACATAGTCAAGCAACAAATTACGCAACAACGCATCTTTCGGGAATATTTTGGAAGAAGCCCGACGGAACGCTTCCATCTTATCATTTCCCTCGGCCAGATAATCTATGGTAGCTACCGTATAGGTTCTCTTTGCATCAATCTGCCGGCCATTCACTTTGCTTCCAAGCAGGTTTCCCTCTCCATCTATTTTAAAGCGGCGCCACTAATTCCCTCGCCATGTACAGAAGCTATTTGTCCGAACAACTCCTTCAATGTGGCCCCGTCCATTGTCAGCACACACAAGGCATTCTCAAACGGAGCAATCTCATACACCGTTCCAAAGGTAATTTCACCTTCAGGCATTGCATTCCGGATACCCCCATATTCATGACAGCTACATCAGCCGGCTTACCAATCGCCCGCACTGCTGCCTGACGAAGTACATCGGCCATCAGATTAGACAGCGGAGACTCCGGACGGTATGCAATCAGGTTCTTTGCCGAATGTCCGATAATCGGCGACATAATACTATCTACTTTCTGCTGATAAGGTTTCAAGATATTCAACGCTTCGGCATCCGGTTTACGGTCGTACACATCAGTAATGGCCACCCTTCCGCCTTCCACACCTGCCAGCGAATAACCTGAGCTACAGCTGGCCAGCAGCCACCCGGCCAACACACCGGCAACTGCACTTTTTACAAGTCTAACATTGAGATAATTCATAAAACAAGGTTTATTTGCAGTCAAAATACGGAAAAAAGGAACATGCTCAAAGAATGATAAAAGCTATCCAAAAGACTTCTCATTTTTTAATAAAATAGGTAGAAAACATTTGGCTAGCTCGCAGAAAAACACTAACTTTGCCCCGCTTTCGCGCAATCGCTGTCAAAGAAGAGTTACTTGATATGTTGCGTTGTAACGATCAAACAATTTAATTTATTACAAAACATGGATTTAATTAAAATTGCAGAAGAAGCATTTGCTACTGGCAAACAGCATCCTTCATTCAAAGCTGGTGACACAATCACAGTAGCATACCGTATCGTTGAAGGTAGCAAGGAACGTGTACAGTTGTATCGCGGTGTTGTTATCAAAATTTCAGGTCACGGTGAAAAGAAACGTTTCACTGTACGTAAGATGTCAGGAACTGTAGGTGTAGAACGTATCTTCCCTCTGGAATCTCCGGCTATCGACAGCATTACTGTCAACAAAGTTGGTAAAGTACGTCGTGCTAAATTGTACTACTTGCAGTGCTCTTACTGGTAAGAAAGTAGAATTCAGGAAAAACGCGTTAACTTGTAATACTGAATCTATTATTCCTTACATTACAGAAAACCGATTCTCATTATGAGAGTCGGTTTTTTGTTTTTCTCCCTTTTATTCATCGAAGACTGCAAATTTCTCACTCAATCTGATTGAAATTCAACATCACAGCTGGTCATATTTCTCCAAAAACATCTTGAAAAGTCTGGAAAAACATCATCTTCTTTTCGAAAAATTTGTACGAATGTCTGTTCCTTTTGTACAAAAAATACATAAAACAACAGCATATTTTTTGAATGAATCAAGTTTTTAAGAATGATTCGTCCTTATATTTCCAAAGAAATCCTTTGCTATAACCATGAACACACTGATAATTCGTACAAATTTCACAAAACACACAGCCATATATATCAGCAAAAAGCTTTGTCGGGAAACAAAAAAATCGGACGGTTGTTATCGTCCGATTTTTTTCGCGTCGTATTTTCACGGCCGTTGCCTGCCGTGTTCCCGTTTCCGCCTTTGCAGGGCGAGCAGTTGCCGCAACATGTAGGCATGGTTTTCCCCCACGGTATGCCCCGAGGGCATCAGGTAGGGACTTGCGAGGCACTCCCGGCATTGGCGTACCGCCTCTTTTAAGTCGGTAACGGTTATTTCCGCTCCCGTGATGTCTTTAATCTTTGTTTCCATTCTTGTCCTGTTTTTTTGGTTCGTACCAACTGTCCCGGTAATTTTCTCCCACGAGCGAGAAAATTCCGCTCATGCCGCTTTCAGCGGCGAAATTTTTGGCTTCCCATATACCGGAAAACTCTCCCAGCAGCCGGTAGCCGATGAATAATTTGTACTTGCGCATGATTTTATCGTTTTTCCAGGTTGATAATCGGTGTGTTCTTTTGCAGCCATTCCTTCACGCTGTCCATGTTGTATTCGGATGTGATAACCGCCGTTCGGTCGTCGATTTCGGTGAAGCGCGTAGTTTCATACCCGTCGATCCACTGCTTCAGCGTGGCAACGCCCCACACCTGCGGGTCGTCGAACATGGTGTCGAGCCGCCCGATACCCTCGCCGAAGGTTACGAGCAGCGTTTCATAGGAGATTTCCTTGTTTACTTCATTCGTTTTCATATTCTCGCTTTTTACGGGCGGCTTTTGCCGCCCCGAAATTTTTTAATCAGACAAGTTCCACTCTAACCCTGCTCATGTTCGCCCAGAACACGCCGTTGCAGTAGTAGGCGTAGCCGTTATGCCAGTTGCTCCTGCGGCGTATCACGTCCTGCTCGGGTGGTCGTATCTCGATACTCGTGGTGTAGATGTTGTGTCCCACGGTAATGACGAGGTTGCACCTTCGCCATATCTCGGAATGGGTTTTGAACCCGTTTTTCCCCTCGACGAGCGCAAGGGCCGTCTTGACTGCTTCCCGAACTTCCCAATCCCACTCCCCGAAGGGTTTGAGCGGGCGTGCCATGTAGCTTTTATAGATGATTTTCATTGTTATGTTTTTTTTGTAGGGCGCTTTCGCCGCCCCGATTTTATAATTCGACAATCCTTTCCACTCTGCCGTACAACATGGAGCGTATGCTCGTCTTGTCCACGCCCTTATATTCCGTGTAATGCCCGTACTGCTTTACCACGAATGTTTTCAGTACATCGACAAAGTTGAAACGATACCCTAAAAGCAGAATGGAGTCCTTGAAATAGGTGTTATGGTTTACCTCACGGGTAATCCAGTCTTTCTCCTCACGGGTGAGCGTTCCCCCGTCATTGAGCCGTTTGCGTAATATGTACGCTTTTGAGCCTGCAAGGCTTTCGAGTGCGGGAACGTCCCACGACACGAATTTATATGCTATTTGGTTCATTCTATTTTGTTTTTGCGGGCGGCTTTCGCCGCCCCGATTTTTATGCTGTCATTCGTTTCCGTATAAGGGACATGTTCCCCTTCATCAGTTTCAGTATTTGCCCGTGGTATGGGGTATTCTTGTTACACACGCCACGGCTCTGCACGACCTCCATGCGTTTTAGGGACACCTCTATCGTTTCGATACGTTTGCCGTCGATTGTGGCCGAGAGTATGAGCGAGTCGGCTTTCAGATAGTATTCGTTGGTAAACACGCAATGGTGCATGGCCTCGCCCTCCTGCCGTATGGCTTCAACGCTGTCCAATACCTTGATGCAGATTTCCCCGTCGGAAAACTCCACTCCGAAAAACCGCCCTTTGGCTTCGACAAACGAGGCTTCCTGTTCCAACGCCTTGCGCCGTTCCTCCTGCCGCCGTTCCATTTGCATGTGCCGCCGTTTTTTTGCCATGTAGAGGTCATGCGCTGCGGGCAGGTCTGCGGGACACACGAAATGGGCGTTATGCAGGTCTTTCCCGAAAAATCGCAGCAGGTCGATGTAGTCGCACCATTCCGTCGGTTTCCCGATAGCGTACCCGTTACGGATGGCGATACGGATGGCCGGCCAATAGTCTGCGATATTGCGGGAGGAACGGGCGAAAAATCGCACGAGTGCCGTTTGTCCCGCTTTAAGCAGCGTTTCGGCCTTGTTCTCCGAGAGCAGCAGGTGGATAAGGTCGAAAGGGGTTACATCGGGGAGTTGTTTACCGTAGCCGCTTCGGCGCAGTTCGGGGATAAGCCGTTGTCGGGGATAGATGCGTGTGGGCGTGATGTTGTATTTCCCGTCGTTCTCCGCCCGCAGTTCCAATGCGCTCGACCAACTCCACCCGTGAACGAAGAAGCCCATCGGGCGCAGCCGTGCGAAGGTTGCGGAGCGTCCGTCGGGGGCAATCCACCGCTGTACGGCTTCGATATGGGTGTAAACGGGCGTCTGTCCCACTTTCGCCCAACACTCGATATAGACGAAGCGCAGGACTTGAAAACCCTTGCAGCGGGTTACGATGCACAAATACTCGTAATCGTTGAACTTGCGGCGCAGGGTGGTTTCCACTTTCAGCGTGGTGTGGCAGTGCGGACACTCGCACCCTAACAGATTGTCCGTGAGTTCTCCGTTTTCGCTCTGCCACGTGTGGCCGCACTCGGTGCAGGTGATAAGTCCTTTCGGCGTGCGGCGTCCGATATGCTCGATGCAGTTCTTGTACCCCCATTCGATTTGTGCGGGGGTAAGCGGCGGCAGGTGTTTGCTTGCCGCCACGACGCTCTGTTGGAATTTTGTTCTCGGTTTCATAACTAAAATAGACTGGGCATTAGTTTGTTATCTTCGATTTTCTTGGGTTTGGACTTGGCTTTCGCCAACTTGGCGTAGGCTTCGCTCTCGGCCTTCCGTATGGCGTTCCGCCGTGCCTCGGCTTTTTCCTCCTCGGTCAGTTCGACGGTGTGATTGACCACTACCTTGCAACTGACGGGTTTGCCGATGTCGATGTCCTCCTCGTCGTAATAGTGGAGTGCCATAGAGTATATTTCCTCGTCGGCAAACCCGTTGCAACCGCTCTGCCGTACTTGGTTGATGATGAAAGTGCAGCAATCGTCAATGTTCTTTTTCGGGTTGGCGTATCGGGGTGCGAAAAGTTCGTCCTCCCGTGCCCGTGCGTCGAGATAGTTCTGTATCGTCAGTTTGAAATAATCTGTTCCTTGTGCCATGATTTTTTGGTATTGTGGGGCGGCGAGCGCCCCGTGTTCAACATTTATTCGTCCTTTCCGAGAAGCCGTCGCACCTCGTCCTCTTTGGTCTTTTGGAAAATCCATCCCGCTCTCTTCTGCCCGTCATGCGTCAGCCGTGCGTTGAAGCGTCCCCCGAGTGCGTGAAGGGCGTCCTTGACGGGCTTGGTGTCCCCGAATACGGCTATCGCCTTCTCGGAATAGTCCACGATGATAAACCCGCCTTGCACGCTCGTTTCAGTGCGTTCCGCCCGTTTTTCGTCTTTCGGCTCGGGCAGACATATATTCTCCTCGTTTCCTGCGATATATGCCAGCCTGTCGATGTACCTTCACGTGTGTAGTGGGTCAGTTTGCAGACACTCCACCGTATTTCGGACTTTTGCCGAGCGTGAAAACGGGATAGCGGTGTTCGTTCTTGGGGTCGTATTCGGAGAGGTGCGCCGTTTGCGGGAAATTGGCCGCCGCCTTTCTCAACTCCCCGAAGCCGTTGCGGGAGGTGGCCGAAAAGCCGAGAATGACGGTACGCACGCTTCGGGTGGTCGAACACTCGTAAGAGGGGTCAGTGTATTCCGTTTCGTTGAGTTCGGCGATGATTACGCCCTGCACCCCTTCGGGCATGATGCGGCGTAACCTCTGCGCTCCTATTTCCGCTATGCGGTCATGCTCGGCTTTCTCTTTGGCGGCGGCGATGGCCTGCGCCGTGGCTTGCTCTTCCGCCTGCCCACGAGCAAAGCCACCTCGAAAGCGTCCATGAACTCGGGGTTCACGTCGTCGTAGTACCTGCCGATACCGAATGTTTGCGAGAGGGGTCGCAGAATGTCCGTTTGGCTGATTTCCTTTGTTTCGGTATCGACCATGTGGTACACGTAGCCACGGGCGGTGTGTTCCACCTTGTAAACGACGTAACGCTTTCTGCTCGCACCCGCACCGATACCGATGATTACCTGGTTTTCCTTGACTACCTGCACCCGTGTGTCCGTGGTAGTCGCTCCGAATAATGAAATGTACTTTGTCATACCTGTAATAATTTAGAAGATGTGAGTGAATAGGAAATAGAAAAAGCCGGTTAGAGCCACGAGAGAAACAAGGCAGGAGAAAATGCCCCGCAGGATGTCATAACAGAACGTGAAGCCCAAAACGACCCAAATAAAGTCGATACCCCACACGTGGAAGCCCAAAGCCACCGCCCCGACCTTTACCGCCAACCCGACCTTTGCCTTTATGCCAAGTGGAAGGTTGGAGGATTTCTGTTTCCATTTATTTTCTCTTCGTTTCTCATAACCTTTGACTTTTTTTTATGCCGTAGCGGAGCCGGTATGGATGGAATCTGTTTCGGTAGCATCAAAAGGTGTCGGGGATAGCTGCTGCAAGATTTTGTCGGAAAATACGCTCGCCCGCAGGAAAGAGGAAGATTTTGCGGCAAACCGCCCCGCGGCCCGATCTTGCAGCAGCGTGAGCCCCGTAACTACCTTTGCTACTGACAACAGATTTCCATACCGCGCTCCGCGGCATGAAAAAAAGAGAGGAAAAGGTTATGGGAGAGAAACGGGGAGAAAACGATATGCCGTGAACGCTCGCGAAAGTCGGTTCACGGCTCACCCTGCATGGAATGATAAATCGCCCGCGAACATTTCCTTTCACGGGCGATTGGCGTATCGGAGCGTGCCGATCCCGTATCGGCGGAGGATCGTTTCCGCCGGACGTGGCGCCACTCGCTGCCACTTTTAAGACGGATACGTCCATATGCCACTGGCTGATAACAAGATACTGTCCATTTGTGTACTTTTGGGCATCCGGGAAACAAAAAATGAAACAGAACATGGAAATAATAAGTATGGACGTGAAGGCTTTCGACGCGCTGGCAGGCACGTGGAAGCCATTGAAAGAAAAGCCGAGGCGTTATGCCGCAGGCAAGAGGACGTGAGTTTGAAAAAATGGCTGGACAACCAGGATGTCTGTGACGTGCTGGGGATATCGAAACGTACCCTGCAAACCTACCGGGAGAAAGGGTTGCTGCCTTTCAGCCGCATCCGTCACAAAATCTTCTACAAACCGGAAGATGTCGGGAAACTGCTGCAATCGTCGCACTATCCTAATACCGCCGCGTTATGAGCCATTATTTCATCGACAAGCACGATCCGCGTGTGGCGGATCTCTTCCGGCGTTTGGAAAAGGCCGGCAAGGCACTGGATAAACTGGAATCCTCCGGAGGCCGGACACTCAAGGGAGAGCGGTTCGTCACCGACGAGGAATTGTCCCGGCTGCTGAAAATCAGCAGGCGTACATTGCAGGAATACCGCACGGTGCGGATCATTCCCTATTATTTGATTCAGGGCAAGGTACTATACATGGAATCCGAGATACAGAAACTTCTGGAAGATTCCCGGAAGAAATGTATCGGGGGACAGGAATGGGTATAAAAGAAGAACGGCCATCACGGCCGTTCTTCTTTTTCAGTTCAATATCGTGTTCATGCCGGGGAGCTGCCAGACGACGGCGGTCGTCGTGGCCCTTCGGACAAGCCACCGTCGGAAGGCTTCGGCATTCCCGGATTTTAAGCGGAAAGCCAGCGCGGCGATCATTTCGAGCGAATACAGCTCGACAATACCGCCGTCACGGTTGCGCTCCCGGCGGTAAACCCGCTCCTCACGGAGTATGCCGCTTTTGAGTATGGAGCGGATGTTGCTCCCCACGGCAGGAACGAAGACTCCGAACAGGTCGGCAATCTGGTGGCGCGTGAGCCATACACGGTTCTCCGGCGTGTGGATTTCCACCCGCCCGTTTTCAATGCTGATAGGTTCTCTTGTCGTCATAGTCATACAAATTTATCAATTTTTGTTATACTGTTCAACCGTTTACCGTTATAATATCTGCCGTTTCCGGTTCGTCCTCCTCGTAGAGATTTATTTTCCGGCCTTTGGTCTGTTCTTTCAGACGTTTCATGTCCTCGTCCACCTTGCGGTCGGTCACTTTGGCGTAAATCTGCGTGGTGGAAATGCTCTTGTGTCCCATCATGCGGCTGACAGTTTCGATAGGCACACCCAGCGAGAGCGTGATATGTGTCCCGAAATTGTGCCTCGCCTTGTGAAAGGTCATGTCGAAGCCGTATGTCCGTCCCAGTTCTCTGGTGAGCTTGATGAGATACCCCCGGCAATAGAGGTTGAAAATCCTGTCGCTTTTACGCTCGTGGCGGTATTTCTCGATGATCTGCAACGGCACGTTCAGCAGGCGGATGGCCGAGGGCGTTTCGGTCTTCTGGCGCCGGATGTGTATCCAGTACGTTCCGTCGTCCGACTGCGTGATGTCTTTTTCGGACAAGCGTTTCAGGTCGGCGTAGGACAACCCCGTGAAGGTAGCGAAGAGAAACCAGTCCCGCACCCGCTGGAGGTTGGGTTTACCGACGGGAGTTTCCATCAGTTTTTTGAGGTCTTCGAGTTTCAAATGGCGGCTCTTGCGCCGGGGCAGTTCCGGGTGCAGCTTCCCGTAAGGGTCGCGCCGGAGTGTACCCTGACTGACAGCCCGCTTGGTCATTTTCTTCAACCGGTAAAGATGCTCGTGTACTGTCTTGGGTTTCATTTCACGATCTGTACGCAGGAATATTTCAAAATCATCGTAGAACTCCCGGTCAAGGCTCCGCAACGCTACATCCTCCTTTTCCTTCCTTTTTTTCACGAAGGAGGCTAAAATATTATAGGAGTTCTCGTAACTTTCATAAGTTTCTTCCTTGCGATCCACGCCGACACGCTTGCGGAACTCCTCGTTATGCTCGCGGAACAAGGCAAGGAGGGTGAACGGTTTCTGCCCGATTCCTTCCACGGCGTTTTTGACCAGCTCGGCCGTCACGAAACCGAGGCTTTTACGAATATGACGGTAATGTCCGGTGATTTTTTCGGTCAGTTTCTCTATTGCCTGGTTTACCGTTCGGGCGTTCTCGCTTCGTCCGTTCGCCCTTTTGGTTTCCGGATTCCAAAGCGATGGATCGACAAACGCGTTGATATTGATCGGGGCCGACTTGGCGTCGATGCTTACCTTGCATAACAATTTACATGTTCCGTCCTTGCGGACTTTCGTGCGGTTGATGTAGAACAGCAGGGAGAACGTGCTGCGGCGTTTTATCTCTTTATTATTCGTTTCCATAATCGTTGTGAATTTGATTGTCAATGATAGATTAAATAGCTACGGAGAAGCGGCCGGCAATCTTTTCCTCTAAAGACCGGGTATCCATGTCGATCTTGTCATCGGTCACTTTGGCGTAAATCTGCGTCGTGGAAATGCGGCTATGCCCCAGCATTTTACTGACGGTTTCAAGCGGGACACCATGCGAAAGCGTGATCTCGGTGGCGTAGGTATGGCGTCCGCAGTGAAAGACGAGCTTCCGTTCAATCCCGCAAATGGCGGCAATACGTTTCAGTGTCCGGTTGAGTTCGTTGTTGCTGTACATCGGCAGCAGTTTTCCTTCCGGGGCCATATCCCGGTACTTGTCGAGGATGAGCAACGGTATGTCGAGCAACGGCACTTCATAGTCGATTTTCGTCTTCTTGCGGGCGGTCTTGATCCATACCTCACCGTCCTCGGCCACTTCCAGATCCTCCGTCGTCAGGCGGCACATGTCCCCGTAAGGGATACCCGTGTAGCAGGAGAAGAGGAACAGGTCGCGGATATGGTAGAGTTTCGGGTCGTGCAGGGGTGTGGTCATCAGCCGTTGTAACTCTGCGGCGGTAAGGTATTTCTGTTCCCGCTCGGGATGTTCGGCTTCATACCCCGCGAACGGGTCGGCAGTGATAATCCCTTCCGCGATGGCTTCCCCGACAATCGTGTTCAACCGTGTGACAAGCAACACGATAGTTCCCAGGGCAAAGCGGCGCTCCGTGCGTAGGTAGAGGTCATAGTTGTCGATGAATGAACGGTTCAGGGCCGTGAAAGGAACATCCGACAACTTGTATTTCTCCTGGATGAAAGCAGCCACACAGTTACAAGCATAGCGGTAAGATTGTGCTGTTCCCTTTTCCCGGTTCACGCCGACACGTTTTTCGAAATGTTCGATGAACGTCCGGAAATAACCCAACAGGGTTTCCTGCCCGAAAGCCGTCCCCAACAACAGATTCCTTATTTCTTCAGCCGTTACATTCTCACGGGTGGCTGACAGTTCGTCATAAATGGAAATGGCTGAAGCTCGCAAATCGTCCAGTTGCCGGTTGATTTCCCGCGCGGCGTTACTTTTACCCGTGGCACGTCCGGATGCCCACAGTGCAGCGGGTACGGACATTTTCGCACTAAAAGCCGCTTCTGAAAATTTGCCGACAACAAGTTTCGCCATGACCGGGCAATGTCCCTCGTCATTCATTTCGCTCTTTTTGAGGTAGAACGTAACCGTTACATCCGTCTGTTTCATAACTCTATTTTTTATGTTGCAAAATTACTTGATATAGAGTTATTTACAGTTATGAAAATTATAGCGGAACAAAGAATAAAACCCCGGATGCCGGTAACATAACCTGTATTTCCATGAAAAACGGAAAAAAACGGTTATCTTTACGGGCAAAATATAGGGTTCTTTGCATGGTGAACGGTAAAACCGCAGGTGGTCAAGCGTTATTTTGCCGGATTATCCGGGGCTAAAAAAGGCAACGGATAAGTAGCAAATCTTTCTCTTAACCTTTCATTATCCTGCATTTTAGCGATTTGGAAAGGTATAGAAGAATTTGGCTTAACTCTCCTCAATACCAAACACTTACTTTATTTATCCAAATTTTGCCGTTTTTTTGTCGAGTTCTTTATATTTTTGTACCAAGATTCCAACAGATTAAATGAAGATTTGCAACATAAAAACAGTAGAAATATGAAAATAGCACTTGTTGGTTATGGAAAGATGGGGAAGACCATCGAACAGATTGCCTTGAGCAGAGGTCATGAAATTGTATCCATCATTGATATAAATAACCCGGAAGATTTCCAGTCGGATGCATTCAAAAGTGCCGATGTAGCCATCGAATTTACTACCCCTGCAACAGCGTTCAACAATTATATGAAATGTTTTGAAGCCGGTGTTCCGGTTGTTTCTGGTACAACGGGCTGGTTAGATCGCTTGGGTGAAATAAAGCAGATGTGTGAAAACGAAGGTAAAACATTCTTCTATGCTTCTAATTTCAGTATTGGCGTGAATATTTTCTTTGCCTTAAACAAATATCTGCCAAGGTCATGAATAATTTCCGAATTATGATGCCGGATGACAGAGGTTCATCACATTCACAAACTGGATGCGCCCAGTGGTACTGCTATTACCTTAGCAGAAGGAATCATTGAGAATCTGGACCGAAAAGATCGTTGGACACTGGAAACAGCCGAGAAACCGACCGATTTGCCAATCCACGCTATCCGCGAAGGAGAAGTACCGGGTATTCATGAAATCATTTATGAATCAGACGTAGATACAATCAGCATCAAACATGATGCCAAGAGCCGTGCTGGTTTCGCTTTGGGTGCTGTTGTAGCCGCTGAGTTTACAGCCGGAAAGAAAGGCTTTTTAGGATGAATGACATGTTCCATTTCTGAGATTTTGAAAGCATAATATCATCAGAAGTATGAAGAAAATAGAGAAAAAACAATATATCAAATTTGCCATTGCTGCCGTCCTGTACGGATTGTTTATCCTATGGATGCAAAACGGATGGCTGGCATTGGGATATATTTTGCTGGCAGATATTTATCTGACAAAATACATTCCGTGGGGTGCCTGGAAGAAGACAAACAATCCGACTCTAAAAAGTATTTATGACTGGATTGACGACATTATCTTCGCGCTAGTGGCTGTCTATTTCATCAATCTGTTCATTTTCCAAAATTATCAGATTCCCAGTTCATCCTTGGAAAAGTCTTTGTTGTAGGTGATTATCTGTTTGTCAGCAAAGTCAGTTACGGACCTCGCGTTCCGAATACACCATTATCTTTTCCGCTGGTGCAGAACACCTTGCCGATACTTAACTGCAAATCGTATCTCGACTGGCTTCTTGGGATTACAAACGTGTGGCTGGTTTAGGACAGATACAGCGAAACGATATTGTCGTATTTAACTTCCCGGCTGGGGATACGTAGCTACTCTTCAACAGAATCCGGATTACTATACATTGGTTCAGATGTACGGGCGTGAAGCTGTACGCATGAACAAACAATCGTTCGGTGAGATCATTTACCGGCCAGTTGACAAACGGGAAAATTACGTTAAGCGTTGCGTAGGTCTTCCGGGTGACAGTTTGAGTATCCGGAATAATCAGGTTTATATCAACGGAAAGGCTGCTCAGAACCCGAAGAATATGCAGCTGAACTATTTCGTGGAAACGGAAACACCGCTTACCGAAACCATGTTCCGCAACTGGGGATCAGTCGTGACGATTATATGCCTTACGGGCAACCTTGTACGGTAACAGATCCGGAAACCTTTCTTTCCTCGGATTCCAGCCGAATGCGAATGGAGCTTATAACCTGGTTTACCGTTTCCCCGATGACAGAAGCCACGGTAGCACAGGTAAAGAAGTTACCATCTGTCAAGAAGGTGATCGTCGAGCCTGAAATCATTGGAGGAACCATGTATTATCCG
>ENA-OQIR01000738-OQIR01000738.1-human-gut-metagenome-genome-assembly--contig:-NODE-738-length-12999-cov-3.233530_pt1 | contig 12999 bp, 15 predicted proteins | sample MGYA00242580_ERZ504745 | MGnify/ENA primary metagenome ERZ504745 (study PRJEB26092, sample SAMD00036214) | human gut metagenome | host: Homo sapiens | study: EMG produced TPA metagenomics assembly of... | reverse complement strand
GTTGTGGAAAATAATGTGGGCAATGTGATTTTTGTACCAGGACTTGGTTGTGATGTAGGGCATTATTCACAAAATCAACAGTTCTATTTTAAAATAAATGGTCTTGATTAAATGTTTATGTTACAATGTGTAAGTAACTTAAGGAGAAAAAACACCATATGATAGCTCAAGATATTGAAAAAGTTTTATTAAGTGAAGAAGAAATTGAAAATCGTTGTGTAGAACTAGCACATCAAATAGAAGCAGATTATAAAGAATCTGGAGATACTCCAATCATAGTTGGATTATTAAAGGGTAGTGTTCCTTTCATGGCTGAATTGATTAAGCGTTTTGAATTTCCATGTGAAATTGATTTTATGTCAGTTAGTTCATACGATGGAACAGAATCTATTGGCGATGTTCGTATTTTAAAGGATATGGACTTATCTTGTAAAAACCGTTCTATTTTGGTTGTAGAAGATATTATTGATACAGGTAGAACTTTGGTTGAAGTTAAGAAAATGTTTAAAAATAAAGGTTGTCTAGATGTGCGTTGTGTAACATTATTAGACAAACCAAGCCGTCGTGTTTGTGAAATTGAGGCGGATTATGTTGGGTTTGAAGTGCCAAATGAATTTGTGGTTGGATACGGATTGGATTACAACCAAAAGTATCGTAACCTGCCATTTATTGGTGTTTTAAAGCCGGAAATTTATCAGTAGGAGGAAGATTATGAAGAAGTGGTTAAATTATTTACCGACCATCTTCATTTTATCAATTGTATTATCATTAGTTTTTTATAGTTCACAGGGCAGTACTGTACAAATGAATTATACACAATTTGAGAAAATTGTAGATGAAGTTGATTTTTAAAAAGAGTTCCATGACAATTAGTTCCACTGTAATCCATTTGGAAGGAACTTATGAGCAGAATTCAAAGACAGTTGGATACAAGGTTATTGTTCCAAGAACAGAAAAGAATATTGAAAAGTTAGAAAAGTCTTTACAGAGAAATGGTGGAAAATTAACTGTAGAAGATCCTAATCAAGGTAGTGTATGGATTTCGATTCTTTCTCAAATTATTCCATTCTTAATTATAGCGGTATTCTTCTATTTCATGTTCGCAAAAATGGGTGGTGGAGGCAACAATAAAGCCTTCGAATTTGCGAAATCAAAAGCTCGTGTTGAATCAAATGTAAAAGTTCGTTTTAAAGATGTTGCAGGTTGTGAAGAAGAAAAAGAAGAAGTAAAAGAAATTATTGATTATTTGCGTTCACCAAAGAAATTTACGGATATGGGAGCACATATTCCTAAGGGAATTTTAATGGTAGGTCCTCCAGGAACTGGTAAGACATTACTTGCCAAAGCTGTAGCTGGAGAAGCCAATGTTCCATTCTTCTCGATTTCAGGTTCGGACTTCGTTGAAATGTTTGTCGGAACAGGTGCGAGTCGTGTTCGTGATATGTTTAAAACAGCACAAAAGAGTGCACCATGTATTATTTTTATTGATGAAATTGATGCCGTAGGACGTCAGCGTGGAGCTGGTATGGGCGGTGGAAATGATGAGCGTGAACAGACATTGAACCAATTGTTGGTTGAAATGGATGGTATGACAGATAATGCGGGTATTGTGGTAATTGCAGCTACAAACCGTCCTGATGTATTAGATCCAGCATTGTTACGTAGTGGTCGTTTTGATCGTCGTGTTACGGTTAGCTTGCCAGATATTAAGGGCCGTGAAGCTATTTTACATGTGCATGCTCGTAATAAAAAATTGGCGAGTGATGTTTCACTTGCAAACTTGGCAAAACGTACGCCTGGATTCTCTGGGGCTGATTTAGCTAATGTCTTGAATGAAGGTGCAATTTTAGCGGTTCGTAAAAATGAAGCTAAGGTTACTATGACAGATTTAGACGAAGCGATTGACCGTGTTATGATGGGTCCTGCGAAAAAGAGTAAGAAGTATACTGAAAAAGATAAAATTCTTGTGGCTTACCATGAGGCAGGACATGCCGTTATTGGTTTGAAGCTTGAAGATGCAGATATGGTTCAAAAAGTTACAATTATCCTCGTGGAGATGCGGGTGGATATAACTTGATGACACCTCGTGAAGAAAAATACTTCCATAGAAAATCTGAATTTATTGCGCAAATTACTGGTTTACTTGGTGGGCGTACAGCTGAGGAAATTCAATTTGGAGAAATCAGTGCGGGTGCTGTAAATGATATTGAAAAATTGACTGAAATCGCTAAGAACATGGTTCGTGTATATGGTATGTCTAGTTTGGGCCCTATTCAATATGCGGATCCTCAAGGAAATGTCTTCTTAGGAAGAGATTATACAAAGGGTAGTGATTATTCTGCAGGTGTAGCGGCTGAAATTGATAAAGAGGTTCGTGCAATTGTGGATGAGTGTCATGAAAATTGTCGTAAGATCTTAACAGAAAACAAAGATTTGTTGGATTTGATTGCGAATAATTTATATGAACATGAAACATTAACAAATGAAGAAATCACGAACTTAATGAATTATGGGCAGTTAACAGATCCTAATGTTGAAACAAATGAAGAAGAGGAAAAACCAGAACAAGAAGAAGTTCAAGTTCCAGAGATTCCAGAAACTTCAACTGGTGTAGATCAAAAGGATTTGGATGATGCGTTCAATGAATTAACTAAGAAAAAAGATTAATTACATACTTAAGCCATCGATTGATGGCTTTTAGTTTGGCTTGAAATGGATACAAGAATTCAGTAGAATGGTGCTAGTGAATTTTTGTGGAGGATATTATGAAAGATCAACTATTAAAAGCTCTTGTTTTAAATGAGCATGTTCGTTTATATATTGTGCGCACAACTGATTTAGTACAGGAAGCGCAAGATCGTTTTGATTTACATCCATGTGCTTGTGCAGCTTTAGGAAGAACGTTGTCCGTAGCGAGTATGATGGGTGCTATGTTGAAATCTGAAGAGGAAATGTTATCAATCACAATTAATGGACATGGTCCAATTGGTTCGATTGTGGTAGATGCATATGCGAATGGAAATGTTCGTGGGTTTGTTTCAAATCCACATGTAGAGGATGTTTTGATTCGTCCAGGCAAATTAAATGTAGGGGCTGTTGTAGGTACAGATGGAACTTTAACAGTTACGAAAGATTTGAGCATGGAAGAAAACTTTTCTGGTTCGGTTGAGTTACAAAGCGGTGAAATTGGGGATGATTTTGCTACTACTTTACTTTATCTGAACAAACGCCAACAGCGGTATCTTGTGGAGTCTTAATTGGTACAGATGGTCGTGTTGCTAGTGCAGGAGCTATGATTCTACAAATGCTTCCAGATGCAACAGAAACAGATATTTCTATTTGTGAACACGTGCTTGAAGGGTTGAAACCAATGAGTACTTTGATTCAGGAATATGATGATTCAAGTTTAGAAGCTTTGGCAAATGATATGTTTGAAGATGCCAAGATTTTAACAACACAACCAGTGGCATATGATTGTCCTTGTTCAAAGGTACGTATGGCTAGAGCTTTGGGTACTATTAAAAAATCAGATGTGTTAGAAATGGCCGATAAAGAACATGGTTGTGATATCACATGTAATTTCTGTAATGAATCGTATCATTTTACAGAAGAAGAATTAAGAGCGATTGCGAGTAAGATGCATGATTAAGATTGGAAATGTTGAAATTGAAAATCCTGTAGTCATTGCGCCGATGGCAGGTATTAGTAATATCGCATTTCGAAGAATTGCGAAACGTTTTGGTGCCGGTTTAGTTTGTAATGAAATGGTAAGTGACAAGGCATTGTACTATGATTCATTAAAGACGAAACAAATGTGTGCCATTGATGAAAATGAGCATCCAGTATCTTTTCAGTTGTTTGGTCATGACATTGATACGGTTGTGTATGCAGCTAAATATTTGGATACACAAACAGATTGTGACATTATTGACTTTAATATGGGATGTCCTGTAAATAAGGTAATCAAAGCTCAGGCAGGAAGTTTTTTGATGAAGGATATTGACTATGCCAAAGAGCTTGTATCCAATATTGTCCAAAATGTAAGTAAGCCAGTAACAGTTAAGATGCGTTTAGGTTTTGATACGTATCATATCAATTGTGTCGAAATGGCGAAGGCTATGGAGAGTGTAGGTGTTAGTGCTGTAGCTGTGCATGGACGTACACGTAATCAAATGTATGAAGGAAAAGCCGACTGGTCTTATATTAAACAAGTAAAAGATGCTGTGTCGATTCCGGTTATCGGAAATGGGGATGTTCGCAGTGTAGAAGATTTTCATCGTATGATGAATGAAACAGGGTGTGATGCCGTTATGTTAGGTCGTGGAATTGTTGGAAATCCATTTTTGATTCAAGAATGCGTGGATTCGATTACAGGTCAGAAACATGAATTTTCAATGGAAGATCGCATTGAGATTTGTATGGACCATGCCAAAGGATTAGCGGATACAAAAGGTGAAAAGGTAGCTATTCGTGAAATGCGAGGTTTGGCTAGCTGGTATTTAAAGGGTCTTCCAAGTTCAAGAATCTTTAAGAATGAGATGTCACAAATGAATACATTGGAAGATTTAGAGAATATATTACATCAATTCATGGAGGTGCAACGATAGTTGCATCTTTTTGTGTATTGGTAAGCGTTTTCAAAATCTAAAAAATCCGCTTTAAGTTTCTTGCGTTCCGGTATAAAATATATGTACGGAGGTTATATCGTTATGGATCAAAGAAAGACAAAAGCCTTTTTTGAAGGGCGTGATATACATGCATATAATATTTTTGGTGCACATTTAGAACGGGATGGCGTTCGCTTTCGAGTATATGCTCCAAACGCAAAAAATATATCAGTAATTGGGACGTTCAATAATTGGGACGACCAAGCTAGTAAAATGAAAAAAGATAAACGTGGTATTTGGGAATGCTTTGTGGAAGGTGCAAAGAAGCAGGATTCTTATAAATATCGTGTATGGCAGGCAAATGGTGAATTGGTAGATAAAATGGATCCATATGCTTTTTATAGTGAATTAAGACCGAATACGGCAAGTATCATATCGGATTTAAGTTATGATGGATGGACTGATAAAGAATGGTTGAATCAAAGAAATAAGGGTTTTGATTCTCCTGTAAATATTTATGAAATGCATGTTGGTTCGTGGAAAAAAGAGGATGAAAACGAAGAATTTGTACAATATCATGAAATTGAAAAGGATCTAATTGAACACTGTAAAAAACATCACTTTACACATGTAGAAGTTATGCCGTTATGTGAATATCCATTTGATGGTTCTTGGGGATATCAATGTACGGGTTATTTTTCAAGTACATCTCGTTATGGAACAAATCATGAATTGATGCACTTTGTGAATGCTCTTCATGAAGCTGGAATCGGTGTTATCATGGACTTTGTTCCAGTGCACTTTGTGAAGGATAATTATGCATTAGGCATGTTTGATGGTACTCCTTTATATGAATATTCAAAACCAGAAGACGCCAACAGTGAATGGGGAACAGCTAACTTTGACTTATGGAAAGAAGAGGTTCGTTCATTCTTAATGTCTGCAGCTAATTTCTGGATAGACGTTTATCATGTAGATGGATTGAGAATGGATGCGATCAGTAATGCGATTTCTGGCATGGAAATAAAAATAACGGAGTAAATGAAGGTGCATGTGATTTCATGAAGCGTATGAATTACTTGTTGAATGAAGAACATCAAGGAAAAATCATGTTGATTGCAGAAGACTCTAGTGATTTCCCTAATGTGACGAAACCTAGTTATGCAGGAGGCTTAGGATTTGACTACAAGTGGGATCTTGGATGGATGAACGATACATTGTCTTATTTAAAAAGAGATCCAATTTATCGCAAGTGGCATCACCACGATATTACATTCTCAATGGCTTATTTCTATTCTGAAAGATTTATCTTGCCATTTAGTCATGATGAAGTTGTACATGGTAAGGCAACCATTGTAGATAAGATGTGGGGAAGCTATGAAGATAAATTTGCCCAGGCAAGAGCTTTATATGTATATATGTTTGCACACCCTGGTAAAAAATTGAATTTTATGGGTAACGAAATTGGTCAATTGCGTGAGTGGGATGAACAAAAGAGTTGTGACTGGTTCTTATTGGATTATCCAATGCATGATGCGTTTAAACGCTTATGTGAAGATTTAGGTAAGATCTACACAGAAAATGATGCATTCTTTGATCAGGATTATGATCCGAGTCGTTTCTGTTGGATTGATGCAGATAATGTTGGACAAAATACATTCTCATTCATTCGTCGCGGTTCAAAGAAAGATTATGTCATCATTATGAATTTCTCTACAAATCCATATGATCACCAACAATTTGGTGTTCCTTGTAAAGGTAAATATAAGGAAATCTTAAATACAGAGTGGGATAAATATAATGGAAATTTAAAAGACCATACGCCTCAAGAAGTACAAGCTATGCGTCTTACAAGACATAATCAACCATATATGATTGAAGTCAACGTACCTAGTTTGGTGCTATGATTTATGAAGTTGAAAAGTGAGATTAATTTCTCACTTTTTTGTGAATTTCTTCTTTTTTTTACGTATAAGAGAGTGTAGAAAAAAAGGAGATTATAAAATGGAAGAATTAGATGTAGAATTTGAATTGTTTCGCAAAAGAGTGTACAACTTACAGGTCCGTGATTTTTATTTACTTTTAATGAATCGAGGATGTGATATTGATACACTAAGGAAATTATTTTTAGATGTAGATGAAAAACTTTCCTTAAAATTGGATGGGATGTTTTATCATGCGTATTCAGATGTGATTCAAGAAGTGTTAGAAAGAGTAATCAAACAAGAGAAGGCAAATGCGAGAATGGATTGTTTTAAAAGACTGTATGAAAAGGGGATGGATGTGTTTGAGGTTTTAGAATTGCTTGGAATTTCACAAAATGATATAGAAATGATCAATGAAGCAGCTTATGTTTGGCAAGATATGCATTTGTGAAATAATTGATTTTTGAAAAGGGTGTATTGTGATGAAAAGTTTGTTATAATGTATGCGCAAAAAGGAGATAACTTAAATATTATGGAAAACAAGGAACTTGCATTGCACGCAAAAATATTCGTAGAAATATTGTGAAAGAAGTGTATAGTGCCCAAAGTGGACACCTGGTGGAAGTTTAGGTGCAACTGACATTTTGACAGAGTTATACTTTGAAGAAATGGATATTAATGAGGAAAACTTAAATACATTAAATCGTGATCGTTTTGTATTGAGTAAGGGACATGCAAGTCCGGCTTTATATGCAGTACTTGCTGAAAAAGGATTCCTTCCAGAAGAAGAATTGACTACTTTCAGAGCTATCAATTCACGTTTACAAGGACATCCTAATATGAATTATGTAGAAGGCGTAGATATGTCTACAGGTTCTTTAGGACAAGGTATTTCTTGTGCTGTAGGTATGGCGTTGGCAAATAAATTAGATAAAAATGATCATCGTATTTATACTGTACTTGGAGATGGCGAATGCCAAGAAGGACAAGTATGGGAAGCTACAATGTCAGCAGCTCACTATAAGTTAGATAATTTATGTATTATTGTTGACAACAACAACCTCCAAATTGATGGTCATGTAGATGAAGTTATGAGTGTTTATCCTTTGGATAAAAAATTCGAAGCTTTCAACTGTCACGTAATCAATGTAGATGGTCATGATTTTGATCAATTGCGTGCTGCACTAAAAGAGGCTCGTGAAACAAAAGGAATGCCAACTGTAATTGTTGCGAAGACAATTAAGGGAAAAGGTGTTTCATTTATGGAAGATCAACAAGGATGGCATGGAGTAGCACCAAATGAAGAACAATACCATGCTGCAATGAAAGAATTGGAGGCAGAATAATGGCAAAAGTAGCTACACGTGTCGCTTATGGTGATGCTTTAAAAGAATTAATGGTTGAAAATAAAAATGTCGTTGTATTAGACGCGGACTTAGCTGGTAGTACAAAGAGTGGAGAAGCTAAAAAAGTAGATCCTGCTCGCCACTTTGACATGGGAATTGCTGAAGGAAATATGATGAGTGTTGCAGCTGGTCTTGCAGCTAGTGGAAAAATTGCATATGCATCAACTTTTGCAATGTTTGCGACTGGACGTGGATTTGAACAAATCCGTAACAGTATTGGATATCCTCAATTAAATGTTAAAATCTGCGCTTCTCACGCTGGAATTAGTGTTGGAGAAGATGGCGCTAGTCACCAATGTATTGAAGATGTTAGCTTAATGCGTGGTATTCCAGGTATGAAAGTTATCGTTCCATGTGACTATAATGAAGCAAAACAAGCATGCAAAGCTGTTGCTGAAATTGATGGTCCTTGCTACGTTCGTTTAGGTCGTAGTGGCGTTGAAAGCGTAAATGGCGATGACTATAAATTTGAACTTGGAAAAGGTGTTGTCCTTCAAAAAGGTGAAAAAGTGGCTCTAGTTGCGACTGGATTGATGGTACAAGAAGCATTAGAAGCTGCAAAGAAAATGGAAACAGCTCCAACTGTAGTAAATATTCATACAATTAAACCAATTGATAAAGAATTGATCATTGAACTTGCAAAAACTCACGATACTATCGTAACTTGCGAAGAACATTCAATTATTGGTGGTTTAGGTAGTGCTGTTGCCGAAGTATTAGCTGAAGCAGGAACGGCATGCAAACTTGTTCGTGTCGGTGTTCAAGATGTATTTGGTGAAAGTGGAAAGCCAGCTCAATTATTCGCAAAATACAAGATTGATGCGGACGCTATTGTAGAAGCTTGTACAAAGTAGTATGCACACTATTTCACAAATGATATTGTAAAAGATGCACCAGAAGAAATTACGATACATTTTCGTGATTTTACATATAAGTTAAATTCGAATGCTGGAGTTTTCAGTAAAGATAAGCTAGATGAAGGAACACGCATCCTATTAGAAACTGTATTAGACAATCAGTCAGAACCAGTTTCATGTTTAGATCTAGGCTGTGGAATTGGTCCTATTGCGCTTATTTTAATGGAATATTGGAAGCATACCGAAATGACAATGATTGATGTGAATCAAAGAGCTTGTCAGCTTGCTGATTCAAACATGAAAAAGTATCGTCGTAAGGCAAAGATAATATGTCAGTCTGGTATAAATGAAGGCCAGTATGCTTGCATTCTTTTAAATCCGCCGATTCGTACGGGAAAGGCAATGATTTATTCATTGTTTGATCAATGTATGGAACATTTAGCTACAGATGGTCATTTCTGGATCGTAATGCGCAAGCAGCATGGTGCACAAAGTGCAATCAATTATTTACAAGAAAAAGGCTATGAAGTAGAGAAAGTAGCTCGTGATAAGGGCTATTGGGTAATGAAGATTTCAAGATAATGATTCTGCATTACCTTTTTTTATGGACTTTTTGACAAATGTCATTTATCATCATAAATACAGTAGAGGTGTTAATAAATGAAACAACATCATGTATTTAGCTTTTTGCAAAGAATGGGAAAATCCTTTATGTTACCTATTGCAGTACTTCCTGTAGCAGGTATTTTTTTGGGTGTAGGAAGCTCTTTAACCAATGAAACAACGATAGCTGCATTGCATTTAGAATCGGTATTAGGGCAAGGAACCTTTTTATATAGTGTTTTAATTTTATTAAAACAAGTGGGCAAAATTTTATTTGATAATCTACCATTAATTTTTGCGGTTTCTATTGCCTTAGGAATGTCTAAGCGAAGAAAGGAAGTCGCGGCACTTGCAGCTATTATGCTTTTTTTGTGATGCATGCCACAATTAATGCGTTACTTTGTTTAGATGGAAGTATAGTGAATGGTGTAGTTTCAGGCCAGGCTTTAGATGGATCCATTACTTGGGTATGCGGTATGTTGTCGCTTGAAATGGGTGTGTTTGGCGGAATTATAGTTGGACTTGGCGTGAGTTATTTACATAATCGGTTTTATCAGATTCAACTACCAAGTGTGATTTCTTTTTATGAAGGAGAACGCTTTGTTCCAATTGTTTGCGCTGTTACATATGTATTTGTAGGTGTGCTTATGTATTTTGTTTGGCCACCATTACAACATGGCGTTTATAATTTAGGCCGATTGATATCGGATTCTGGCTATTTTGGAACTTTTATTTATGGAGTTATTAAGCGTAGTTTAGTTCCTTTTGGCTTGCATCACGTTTGGTACATGCCATTTTATCAAAGTGCTCTAGGTGGTGTACAAATGGTAAATGGTTCAATGATATCTGGTGCACAGAATATTTTCTTTGCGCAATTATCCGATCCAAGTGTGACTCATTTTAGTGTGGATGCAACTAAATTTTTCTCTGGAGAATTTATTTTTATGATTTTTGGCTTGCCAGGAGCAGCCTTAGCTATGTATCAGTGTGCAAATCCAGAAGCAAAGAAAAAGACGGCGAGTTTATTGCTTTCGGCCGCTTTAACGAGTGCATTAACAGGAATTACAGAGCCGATTGAATTCTCTTTCTTGTTTGTGGCACCATTGTTATATGTTGTTCATGTGTTTTTAGCTGCCACATGTTTTGTGATTGCACAAGCTTTACAAGTTGCGATTGGATTTACTTTTTCAGCAGGTTTACTTGATTTTACGTTGTTTGGAATATTACAAGGAAATGCGAAGACAAATTGGATAACTGTTGTTTTGCTTGGCTTAGTATACTTCTTTGTGTATTATGGGGTATTTAAGTTTCTGATTGTTAAATGCGATTTAAAAACACCGGGAAGAGATGAGAGTATTAAGGTGTTTGATAAGAAAAAGTATGATTTTAGTTTTGATAAATCTTTGATTGATCCAAGAAGCCAGATGATTGTTCAAGGCTTAGGAGGACGTAGTAACTTTACCGATTTAGATTGTTGTATAACAAGATTAAGAGCGACTATCAAAGATGATTCTTTAATTGATGAGGGGGTTTTAAAAAAATCGGGGCTGCAGCTATTATGTGCCAGCCAAATGCGATTCAAATTATTTATGGTCCACAAGCTTCAAATATAAAAACAAAATTGGATGAGTATATGTTGAATGTGCCGGAAAGTTATGATTTTGATGATAAAGAAGTTGTTTTGGAAACAAAAACACAGTTTGAACTTGAATGTTTAGTAAATGGGGAAGTAATGCCTATAGAGGAAGCATCGGATTCTATGTTTGCCCATAAACTAATGGGTGATGGAATTATGATTCGTCCAAGTGATGGTGTGGTTGTAGCACCTTGTGATGGTGTTATTTCAATGGTTTATCCAACAAAACATGCGATTGGTATTACAATTGATGATAATACGCAGATTTTAATTCATTTTGGTACGGATTCGGCAAAACTTAATGGCAAGGGATTTGAATTGTTGGTAAAACCAAACCAGAAAGTAAAAGCTGGAGATGTATTGTGGAATGCAGATCTAACGTATATCAAAGAAAATGCGTTGGATGAAAATATCATAGTTGTATTCACAAAAATAAAAGATGGTGCTGAATTAGAAAAGAAATATGGAAAAATGCAATGTCATGATATGATGTTAAGAGTAAAGGGCTAATGGATATGTGTGAAATTTTAAAGATTTTGAATCATAATACAATCTTGGTTTTAAAAGAAAATGAAGAAATAATTGTGATGTCTAAAGGAATTGGATTTGGTAAAAAGCAAGGGGAAAATGTGGAAATCCCGCGAAATGCAAAGCAATATAAGATGCAAAAGTCATATCAGACGAAGCAGAAGTCAAACAATATTTTTGATTACATTGATCCAATGTATATTGAAATTTCATCTGAGATTATTACTTTAACAAAAGAGAAATTTGGTAAAGTAGAACATGATATCTTATTATCTTTAGCAGATCATATTTATTTTGCGGTAAAAAGAATTAAAGAGAAAGATTTTCCATCCAATCCATTTAATATGGATATTCAACTTATGTTTCCTGATGAATATTCAGTGGCATTAAAGGCAAAAGATGTTATTGAAAAATATACGCATGAAGAAATTAATGCAGATGAAATTGCGTTTATAACCTTACATATTCACTCGGCTATATCGGTAAATAAAGTAGGAGATTCGATGGAAGTTATGCGTGTGATTCGTGAATTCTTCAAGAAATTACAGGCCGATTTAAATATTCGTATTGATGCGAATTCATTGTCATATATTCGTTTAATGAATCATATTAAGTTTTTGTTGTTGAGACTGAATAATGATGAGGAATTGCAGATGGATATTACAGAATTCACAAAAGAAAAGTTCCCATTCGCATATGAACAGGCTCGTGTTTTATGTGAACAATTGAGCCGTGTTTTACATAAAGATTTGCCGGATTCAGAGTTGGGTTATTTGGCTTTGCACTTGGAGAGAATCTTATCGAGTACGATAACTTCTTGATTTTATTGTTGACAACGCTTTCAGATGGTGGTACATTTTTGATGTAAAAGTGAATATTCAATAGCGTGTAACTGGTTAGGCAGGCATTTACTATTTTAATTGAAGATATAATCTTTATTGGTTTATTGTATATCTTCAGTTTAAATGTATATGTCTGTCTTTTTTTGCGTATTGAATTTCAAAGAAAGGATGAAAATATATGGTAGGAATTATTCTTGCAAGTCATGGTGAATTTGCGAATGGTATCTTCCAGTCAGGAGCTATGATTTTTGGTGAACAAGCCAATGTAAAGCCTTGTACTTTGATGCCTAGTGAAGGACCTGAAGACATTCGAAAGAAGATGGAAGATGCGATCGCTTCTTTTGAAAATCAAGAAGAAGTATTGTTCTTAGTTGACCTATGGGGAGGAACTCCATTCAATCAGGCAAGTGCCTTGTTAGATGGTCACGAAGACAAATGGGCAATTGTCACAGGATTGAATTTGCCTATGTTGATTGAAACGTATGCTTCTAGATTCTCAATGGAGAAAGCACACGAAATTGCAGCACACGTAATGCAGACTGCACAAGAGGGTGTACAGATTAATCCAAAAGAATTAGAACCAAAAGAAGAAAAG
>ENA-OQIR01000737-OQIR01000737.1-human-gut-metagenome-genome-assembly--contig:-NODE-737-length-13006-cov-3.715816_pt1 | contig 13006 bp, 14 predicted proteins | sample MGYA00242580_ERZ504745 | MGnify/ENA primary metagenome ERZ504745 (study PRJEB26092, sample SAMD00036214) | human gut metagenome | host: Homo sapiens | study: EMG produced TPA metagenomics assembly of... | reverse complement strand
GGTTTCGAAACACTTGTTGAAGCTGGTTATGATCCAAGAAATGCATACTTTGAATGTATTCATGAAATGAAGCTGATCGTAGACCTGATTTATCAGTCAGGATTCGCAGGAATGAGATATTCTATCTCCAACACTGCTGAATATGGTGATTACATCACAGGACCTAAGATCATCACAGAAGATACAAAGAAAGCTATGAAGAAAATTCTTTCTGATATCCAGGATGGTACATTTGCAAAAGATTTCTTACTTGATATGTCTGATGCAGGTGCACAGGTTCACTTCAAAGCTATGAGAAAGAAAGCTTCTGAGCATCAGTCTGAGAAAGTTGGCGAAGAAATCCGTAAACTTTACAGCTGGAATGGCGAAGACAAACTTATCAACAACTAATCTGAATATGATTAAATTAAAATCCCCTGCTGAATGGCAGAGGATTTTTTATGTTATAGGAGCGTGCCCAGCAAAGCCGGGGCACACCAATCGGTGTAAGTCCGATTATGGTAATCAACAGAAGCGACCCGCCGCAGGCGGAGAATCCTGCAAGCAGGATTCTTTCTTGTATGTACTGACTCAATGATGGTTGTTTGTTCTGTATTATGCAATTCTTAAGATTATGCATAATATAACAAGATGCAAATCAATCTCAGCATTTTATAATTCGACAATCTGTCCTTTTTCTACGTCATATCTGCAGTACTTACCATTTCCGGAAATAAATGGCTGATATGTATCTGTCCTGTTATCTTTAAGATATACAATTCCGGTAGCGATCATCTCCACTAATGAAAAGCGTTCGCTGAGACTGGAAATCCACTTATATGTTTTGTTCTTTGATGAACTTGCCATAACCATATTGTAGGCATGTCCGTCTTCGGTGGCTTCCAGAGAAAAATATACTTTCTCTGCCTTATCAGGAGCATCAAAGACCTGACTTGTAATATAGGAAGAAAAATTGGTGCTTACAAAATTTCGGAAAGATTTTATATCATAAGTAATTCCGGATACTTCGTCTGTGATTTTATCTCCGCGTTCCAGACGTGTTTTAATAATCTTTAGTACCTCTACAGTCCAGTTGATAAAAGAGATACTACTGTAATTCATACTTTCCATCAACTGTTCGATCAGTTTGCGTGACAGGATATTGGAGCGTATTGCCTCATCATAAAGTTCTTTGTTCATGACATTTTCCCTCTTTTTTGATTATTTGTAACTATTCAGCAGTCTACTATCCCGCGAGGTGTTTTGGCATGAACATGCCAAAATCCCGAGACATACAAGTCAAAATCCCATCGCCGAAGGCGATTTTTAATGGATTTTGACTCGTAACTGTGAAGGTACTGAACAGTTACGATTATTTTATGTTTGTTATAGTGTTTCCGCACATTTCTATGTTATACTGATTATAAATCTGTTTGTTGTAAAATGCAACAAAAAACAGACGAATAAATAAAAATATTTGTGAACAGTAACGAATATATTGCTGCCGGTATTTTTATTTTTGTTTCCGGAACGATAATGAGACATAAGGAAAATTGAGGAGAGATAAAATGGAGATAGAGGAAGAATTTATTTCGGGATTTTGCAGAACATGTAATGGAGGGCAGACTGTCTGCTGCGAATATACGATGGAAGGAGATAAAAGAACCCTCACATTTATGGATTGTGCACATGACAGATGTGTGAATTATGCTGCCTGTGAAATCTACAAACAGGCACATGAAATGGGACAGTAACCCGCAAATGCTGTAATTATCGGATTAACCGGAGTTGGAATCAAACATATATGAAAAATAGGCATCTTTGAATGCAGAATAGTTATTTCTGGAAATAGGGACAGAGGAAATGCCGGTAGTGACCATAGTTCTTGTAAACTGTTTTATGTGTGATAGGTTTACAATATAGCTTCGGTGACATTTAAAGAATCCTTTTGCCGGAGTAAAGACCCCTTCACACTTTACAAATAATTCGCGGATTTTTAAAGTAGTTCCATTTGAAAGGCAGACCAGAACCTGTTTATTCTGAGCTTCCAGATAATCTACATCATTGAGTGTAATTGAGCAGAATCCGTCTGCAGTATGTGCGACGAAAGTTTCCGCCGGAACATGATAAGTTTTAAAAAAATCATCCATAACAGAAAAAAGTTTCAGAGTATTTACTGGCTTTAAAAGATAATGAAAAGCTTTTACATCATAGGAATCCAGGGCAAATTCTCTGGAAGAAGTCAGAAAAATCACAGGAACAGTCAGTCCCATGCTGCGTATTTCTTTTGCTGTATCTATGCCATTTAATAGTGGCATGATGATGTCGAGAAAGATCAGATCTACCGGAATTGTCCGGAGAGCTGTTAACAGATCATCACCGTTGGAATATGGATACAGGGTAAGTGAAAAATCATTTTTTTCCGCCCAGTGAGTCAGAAGTGAACTTAATTCCCGGGTAAAGAGTATTTCATCATCACAAATTGCAATATTCATAATTTTTATCAAAACCTTTCTGTGAGTGAATAAATGTTATGTATTGTATCCGGCAGTGGAAATCCTGTGTCAGATGATAATTCGCAGGACAAAGCAATGGTCCACGATAGAAAAATGACATTGTCCATGCAATTGTTCCACATAATAAATAATACTCCTGACACCGATTCCATGCCCGTTTCTGGTAGAAACCGGAACTCCATCTACAAATGCCGGAATTTTTTCTACGGGATTTTCCAGTTGGAACAGAATGTGATTCTTTTTCTGTGAAAGAGTAAGCCGGGCCCATTTTGAAGGTGATTCCAGCTGCTCCAGTGCATGCATGGAGTTTTCCAGCGCATTGGACAGGATTGTACAGAGGGACAGATCGGAGCATGGAAGTTCTTTTCCTGTAGAAACATTGCATATAAGAGACAATCCTCTGTCTGTGAAACGGGAATGATAAATGGAAAGCACAGAGTTCAGCATTTCATTTCCGGAATAGGCGGCGATGATCGTATCGTCATATGCAGAATTAATTTCATGGATGTATTCCTGTGCTTTATCCGGATGTCCGTTTTGCAGCTGGGTCAGAATAATACTCAGATGGTGGCGCATATCATGCCGCAGGATCGCCAGTCTCTGGCTGCTGATCTTTACCTGTTCAATTTCGTTTTGCATGGATTGAAGCTGCATTTCACGAAGATTGCTGTATTGCGTTATCTCCTGTTTATTCTCATATTCCTGAAAGTAGATGATGAGAAATACCAGGTAGGCAATGCAGAATGCAAATCCCATGAACTCAACAACTGCTTTATTTCCGGAATAAAGTAAAGTTGAAAACTTGGTGGAAGCATAATCAAAAACGTAATATACAAATGGCAGGAAACCGATGATGGAAAGCTCACGTGCATTCTTTGTAAAAATTGTTTTTGTAGATCGAAATACATATCGATAAAGAAGGACAAAAGTTAAGGTTGTTGTTAAGATCCGCACAGAATAATAACACCACTGTAATCCTGTTATTGCCAAAGCGAATAATCCGGTCCAGTTGCTTATCTGGCAACACAGATAGGCAGAAAAGACGGAAACAGCGGAAGAAATCAGAGGGTACTTATAATGAACGGAGAGAAATAAAACCAATGGGAAATGTACGATCAGAGGATAGGACATATTTGCAAGAGTTTCCCCAAATAATGCCAGATCAATTACATATAACAGTCCCTGCCCTGAAAATAACAGAAACATAGTCAGGATATTTTTTCTGATCGGTTTGATCCCAAGAAAAAATGCAGAACAGTAAATTCCAAAGAGCATGGTAGTGACACCATGAACAGCAGATAAAATCTGTTCAGACATAACAGCACCTCCGTCTGATAAGGATTAATAAAATTTGTCATCAAAATGTTGTATATATATCAAGTATAAAAGATTTCAAATTTAAAGACAACCTTTTTCCATACCATTCACGCCATATAATTACTGTTCGCGTGAAAGAGAAAAAATGTTGTTGTTCTGTGTTATAATCAGTCTATAAAGGAATATCGAAAAAACATACGAGGAAGGAGATGAAAGAGAGACCATATTTAACGATATACCGGCGTTGGATGAAAAAAGAAAAACAGAAGAAAAACAGACCTGATGGAAAAGTACCATGCAGGTCTGTTTTTATATCATTCTTTCCTGTTTTTACTTATTTACATCAATATAACTGTACAATGTATATTTGGAGATTCCGAAATAATTTGCAACCTTATCTCCGGATTTGGTAATAAGGAAAGCACCTGCATCATTTAAGAACTGAATAGCAGTAACCTTATCCTCCTTATTCATTAAAGGAACAGGTTTGCCTACCAGAGCTACAGATTCTTCAATCAGATGATCAAGAAGATCATTGACATTATGAGTGATCTCTTTGGGCTTCTCTTCCTTATTTTCCGGAGTGACAAGAGAATGAAGGCAGATTCGATCATAGTAAGCTTGGTAATGTCATAATTGATTCCGAAAACATAATGAAGGGTACCATCGTCATCATGAATGTAGGAAGTGCTGCACTTCAGGATCTTGCCGTCTGCTGTTTTCATCAGATAACCGGTATGGTCTTCGGGGGTTGCTCCTTTTTCCTGATTGCGGATCGCATCAAAAACAGCATTGGATGGTCCGTCTCCGATATCTCTGTTTGTAACATGACCATTTACGATGTAGACGATGGAATGTTCCGGCTCCGAAGTTTTCAGATCATGGATTACTACTTCACAGTCAGGTCCGAACTGGGAAGCAAGATCAGCAGCGATTTGTTTTAACACAGTAAGTCGTCCCATTTGATTTCCTCCTATTAATATAACTTTTAAACGGATCATAACCGAATCAGGCAGGGGCTTCTATAGTCTGAGCAGTAACAGTCATTCGATTATGAGCATGTAGTAAAGCGGATAAATTTATCGTCAAAACGTTCAGTGCAGACACATGGAAACTGCACATTTTTATATTCTATCATAAAAAAAAGGAAATAAAAAGAGCCTAAAAAAAATAAATGTGAATACCTTAAAAAATTTGTGATTATAATCATAAATCATTGAAGTGATATAGGAATCGTGGTATATTTTAAACATGAATATAAAAGAAAGGGGTGTCAGAAACAGTGAAAACTTTACTGAAGAATGGTACAGTAGTATCGGGGGATATGTCTGTCAGAGAAGATGTTCTTATAGATGGAGAGAAGATTGTAAAAGTAGGCCGGAATCTGGAAGCAGAGGATGCACAGGTAGTTGATGTAAACGGTAAGCTGCTTTTTCCGGGATTTATAGACGGACATACACATTTTGACCTGGAAGTGGCAGGAACAGTGACGGCAGATGATTTTGAAACAGGAACAAGAGCTGCCATTGCAGGAGGAACAACTCTGGTGATCGATTATGCGTCTCAGGATAAAGGTGGCCATACGCTGAAGGAAGGCTTGAGAAGTGGCATAAGAAAGCAGATGGGAAATGTTCCTGTGATTATTCTTTCCATATGTCTGTTGTGGAATGGAATGAGGAAACTGAGAGAGAAATACAGGATATGATCAATGAAGGGATTACCAGTTTTAAGCTTTACATGACTTATCCGGCAATGATCGTAGATGACGGTGACCTTTATAAGATTATTAAGAAATTAAATGAATACGGATGTTTTGCAGGGGTACATTGTGAGAATGCAGGGGCAATCGATGCGTTGATCGCAGAAGCCAAAAAAGAGGGACGTCTGGGACCTGAGAATCACCCGTTGGTGCGTCCGGATATTATGGAGGCAGAGGCAGTTCACCGCCTTCTTGTGATCGCAGATGCAGCAGATGCTCCTGTAATGGTAGTACATCTTACCAACCGGAAAGCATTTGAAGAAGTGATGCGTGCCAGAATGAACGGACAAAAGGTATATGCGGAAACCTGTCCGCAGTATCTGCTTCTGGATGACAGTGTATATTCAAAACCGGATTTTGAAGGTGCCAAATACGTGTGTGCACCTCCAATCCGTAAGAAAGCAGATCAGGACTGCCTGTGGAAAGCACTGGCGAATGATCAGATCCAGACGGTTGCAACTGACCAGTGCAGCTTTACAATGGAGCAGAAAGCTCTTGGTAAAGATGATTTCACGAAGATTCCGGGAGGCTGCCGGGAGTACAGACGAGAGGAACTCTGCTTTATACATACGGTGTACGCACAGGCAGGATCACGCAGGAACAGATGTGCCGTCTGTTAAGTGAGAATGCAGCTAAACTTTACGGAGTGTATCCCAATAAGGGCGTGATACGAGAGGGAAGTGATGCAGATATTGTTGTATTTGATCCTGAGAAGGAAAACGTTATCTCTGCAAAGACACATCTGTATCATACGGATAATAATCCATATGAGGGATTTAAGCTTCATGGAGATATTGACAGCGTATATTTAAGAGGAGCTCATGTGGTGCAGGATGGAAAAGTAATTCTGGAGAAAACAGGAAAATATATTAAACGCGGTAATAAGCAGTGAATATAAAGAATAACAAGAGGTGACAGAAAATGAAACATGAAGTAAATGCAATGGGAAAACAGTGCCCGATTCCGGTAGTGATGACAAAGAAGGTTATTGATAATGCGGCAGTCGGTGATGAGATTGAAATTCTGATCGATAATGAAACCGCAGTGAATAATCTGAGTAGACTTGCAAATAAAACAGGCTGTACGTTTGTATCTGAAAAACTGGGAGACAAAAAGTATCAGGTGAAGATGGCAGTAAAGACTGAACAGACAGGTGGTACCTTGGAAGAAGAGGAATTTGTCTGCGAAGCACCGCATAAAAAAGTGACGGTAGCGGTAATCTCCTCAAATGTTATGGGAAATGGTGATGATGAACTGGGAAAGATTTTGATCAAAGGATTTATCTATGCCCTTTCTCAGATGGAAACACATCCGGATACAATCCTTTTCTATAATGGAGGTGCAAAACTTACAACAGAAGACTCTGAAAGTCTGGAAGATCTGAAAAAGATGGAAGAAGAGGGCGTGGAAATCCTGACCTGCGGTACCTGCCTGAAGCATTATGGACTGATGGAGAAACTGATGGTTGGAAAAGTTACCGATATGTATACGATTGCAGAGCGTATGACAGGTGCAGATAAGGTGATTCGTCCGTAAGAAAATGAAGGCCATCATATCTGAGAAAAAAGACAGATATGATGGTATTTTGAACTTTTATTGCAATTTCTGTTCTCTGATATTGTGGTATCTGGCATATCCGGTAAGAATCAGAGTCAGGGCACCATCGCCTGTTACGTTACAGGCTGTCCCAAAACTGTCCTGAAGGGCAAAGATAGTCAGCATCAGAGCTGTAGCAGAATCGCCGAATTTCAGGATACCGGTGATAATACCGAGAGATGCCATAACAGTGCCTCCCGGTACACCCGGAGCACCAATGGCAAAAATTCCAAGCAGGACACAGAAAAGAACCATGGCCCCCGGCGCAGGAACTGCACCATAAAGAATTTTGGAGATTGCCATACAGAAGAATACTTCTGTGAGGACAGAACCACAGAGATGAATATTGGCAAACAGCGGAATACCAAAATCTACCAGATCCTTTCGGAGAGGTTTTGCCCTGTGTGCGCATTGGAGGGCGACCGGCAGTGTGGCAGCAGATGACATGGTACCTATGGCTGTGAGGTAGGCGGGACCATAATGTTTCACAACTTTCAGAGGATTTTCTCTGGAATAAATTCCTGCAAGTATATATAGAAGAGCTATCCAGATAAAATGTCCGATCAGAACAATGACGATTACCTGAAGGAATACAGGAAGCTGTCTGGTGATTGTTCCTTCGTATGCCAGTGAACAGAAAGTCAGTCCGATGAAGTATGGGAGAATCGGAATAATGACTCTTGATACAATAGCCAGTATGATCTTCTGGAATTCTTCAAGAAAAGAAGAAATCAGACTGGCTTTTGTCCATGCAGATGCAAGTCCCAGCATAATGGCCAGTACAAGTGCACTCATGACAGGCATTATCTGTGGAATGGAAAGTTCAAAAACTACATCCGGCAAAGCTTTGAGATGACTGGCAGTGGAGCTGAAGGACAAATGTGGGATCAGCAGGTATCCGGATAATGCAGAGAATAAAGCAGCTCCCAGTGAGGAAGCATAAGCAATACTGACTGCAACACCTAACATTCTGGAAGCATTGTTTCCGAGTCTGGTAATAGATGGTGCGATAAATCCAATGATGATCAGCGGAACAGAAAAGCTGATCAGCTGACCAAGAATATACTTCGATGTTATAACCACATTCAGTACTGCAGTCGTAATGGCAGATTCATCTATTATATTAAGAAGAAGTCCGATACAGATTCCAAAAGCCACGCCGACAAGCAGTCTGAAGGGCAGACTGTGTAGAAAATAGTTTTTTTTCATAATAATCCCCCTTTTTCTGTCAATTATAATATATAATGATGTCATGGTCAAAAGGTATTTTATATCGAAACAGGAGAGAGTTATGTACAGAAAAATTTATCAAATTTTGGAAGAAACAGGAAAAGTAAAAACAGCAATGGTTTTAAACGGGAATCATAAGGGCGAAAAATGTCTGATAAAAGAAAACCATTGTTTATCATTCGATGAAAATACAGCAGATTTCTGGAAAAAATATGAAGCTGATCTGGCGGAGTGCCAGGAGACAAAAGTTGTTCATATGGGAGATGTAGATTTCTTTGTGGAAATTTATGTGAAAAATCCGCAGCTTATCATTTTGGGAGGTGGACATGTTTCGCAGCCTGTTGCAAAAATCGGAAAAATGCTGGGATTTCATGTGACTGTTATGGATGACAGAGAAGATTTTGTGACTTCAGAGAGATTTCCGGATGCCGATCGGCTGATCAAAGGCAGCTATGATGAGCTTTCAGACAAAATACCGGCCTATGAAAATGCTTATTATGTGATCGTGACAAGAGGTCATTTCGGAGACAGTGCCTGTGCAGACAGATTCTGAGACGCTTATACTTATCTGGGAATGATCGGCAGTAAAAATAAGGTAAAACTGACCAGAGAAAAATTACTCGGAGAAGGTTTCAGCGAAGAACAGCTCAACAGTATCCATGCACCGATTGGATTGCCGATCGGAGGACATATGCCGGCAGAGATTGCTGTAAGTATTGCTGCGGAGATCGTTCAGGAAAAGAACAGGTATGATGTTTCTTATATTGATGGAGCTGTGGAGGATGCTGTCAGGAAAAAAGAAAATGGAATTATGATCACGATCATATCCAAGAGTGGTTCTTCTCCAAGAGGGACAGGAAGTAAAATGTTTATTGATAAAGACGGGAATTCATATGGAAGCATCGGAGGCGGAAATGTAGAATTTCAGGCTTTGAAATATGCACCAGAAGCGCAGCATGGTGAAATCAGAAAATATAATCTGTCTAACCAGGGCGGTGCGAATCTGGGAATGATCTGTGGCGGCGAGGTGGAAGTCCTTTATGAATTGTTGTAGATAAACACAGAACCTACAGTGTTACTGTTCACATATCATTATCCCGCGAGGTGTTTTGGCATGAATATGCCAAAATCCCGAGACATACAAGCCAAAATTCCATTGCCACAGGCAATCTGGAATGAATTTTGGCTACGTTACTGAGAACGGAGTGAACAGTAACCCTGCAGCAATTCCGCGCAAATGGAAGAAAGCAGACAAAGCAGGACAAAACGCATACTTGAATTATCTGTAAGAATCGTGTATATTAATACATAAAGCGAACACAGAAAACACGAGGGGACAGAGCGTGTTTGATAAAGGAGGAAACTACTTATGAAGAAATCACTTTGGCTGGTTCTTGTACTGGGACTTGCATTTGCTGCTCAGGGATGCGGATTTGATCCTACTATTGATTCCAGCGTTATGATCGTTAAAGTAACACCAACACCGGAAGTCACACCTACTCCTGAGGCTTCAGAGGCAACACCAACACCGGAAGCAACACCAACGCCGGCAGCAGAGCAGACAGCCAGTGGTGTAAAAGTAGAAGTGAAATCCGGTACCTATTATGCGTCATCAGAATTAAATCTTCGTTCTGATGCAAGTTCAGATGCAGATCTGATTTCAAGTGTGGCAGCCGGAACTCAGCTGAACAGTACAGGTGTATGCGAGAATGGATGGATTCGTGTGGATTATAATGGACAGACTTGTTATGCAAGCGGAGATTTTGTGACAACAACAGCTCCGGCAGCAGACGCAGGTGAGACTGCAGCAGATACATCAGCAGATACGTCTTATGATGAAAGTGCAGAATAATCTGATGATATAAAAATTTGTATCAGTCCTCTTTGAATATATTTCTATGAGAGGTACAATAAAGGCTTTTTTGGAAAAATGTTGACAGAAATGTATAAGTAAAAGCAGAAGCAGAAGCTGCAGGGGATAATGACCTGTCAGCTTCTGCTTCTTTTGTCTGAAAAATACGATAGAAATCTTTTTCGGTGTGTTGTTTATGAGGATTGCTATAATACTGTAGAATGTTACTGTGGATAAATAAGTCTGTCCGGCTTGATATCATAAAGAACTTCATCCAGAAATTTTCCTGCCAGATATTTTGCCATAGGCAGATTCATATCCAGATAATTTCCGCAGTCTTTTGCAGATGCTCCCGGAACTTCACCTTCAAAATCACGTATAAATTCAAAAGTCTCGATCATAAGCGGAACGATATCCTTGGACTCATAATCTCCATTTAAAAGAAGATAATTACCTGTGCGGCATCCCATCGGTCCCCAGTAGATCATTTTAGAGCCGAACTCTTTATGATTTCTCAGGAATGTTGCTGCCAGATGCTCGATCGTGTGAAGCTCAGCGGTATTCATCACAGGTTCTTCGTTAGGAGAAGTCATACGGATATCGAAGGTAGTGATCATACTGCCGCCAACTGGATCCTTACGTGAAACATAAATTCCAGGCTGTAATTTGATATGGTCAATGGTAAAACTTGTTATTTTTTCCATTTTGGATTCCTCGCTTTCTTTTGCAGATATATTCTGACTGTTCATCAGTCTGTTGTTCCGGTTTCACTGCAAAAGGAAGGTACAGAACTGAACAGCCATATACATTTTAACAGGCAATCAGAAAGAAGTAAACACAGGAAACATTCACAATCTGAACATTTTGTGAAAAGAGTTGTTTTTTTCTGAGATAGGTTATAATCAGATTGTTGTAAATGATTTCGGAGGTAAAGGAAAATGAAAAGAAAATTACTGGCAGCACTTTGTGTTACAGCTATGTCAGCAGGTTTACTGGCAGGATGTGGCAGCAGTGATAAAACAGAAGAGAGTACAAAAACAGAGGAAACAGCGAAAGAAGAGACTTCTTCTCAGGAAGAGACAGAGACAAAAGCTGCTTCTTCTGACAGTGATAATGTAGCAAGTGAAGAAGAGGCAGAAAAAGCCGGATTTTCTGATGGTTCTGATGAAAAGAGTGATTCTGCTGATACAGATTCTGAAAATAAAGATTCTTCAGACAGCAGTACAACCAGTGTGCTTCTGGATACTTCCAAAGAACTAACAGGAATTCATCACGCAGAGATTGAAGTAAAGGATTACGGTACGATTGATGTGGAACTGGATGCAGATACAGCACCGATCACAGTGACAAATTTCGTGAAACTCGCACAGGAAGGTTTTTATGACGGACTGACATTCCACCGTATTATGGATGGATTCATGATCCAGGGTGGTGATCCCAACGGAGACGGAACAGGTGGATCAAAAGAGAATATTAAGGGTGAGTTCAGCAACAATGGAGTAGACAATGATATTTCCCACACAAGAGGGACTATTTCCATGGCAAGAGCCAGTGATCCGGACAGCGCAAGCTCGCAGTTCTTTATTGTTCAGGCAGACAGTACATTCCTGGACGGAGATTATGCAGGATTTGGCCATGTGACAGAAGGTATGGATATTGTTGATAAGATCTGCGAGGATGCAAAACCGACAGACGACAATGGAACAATCCCGTCAGATCAGCAGCCGGTTATTGAGAAGATTACCATTACAGATTAAGTAAAACAGAAATCGAAGTATAAGTGCCCGGAGAACAAACAAAAATTGAAGAAAGGCATAACAAGAAGCAGCAGGAGAGATATGAAAAATCTTTTCTGCTGCTTTTTGGAACAGATACAATTAATTTTTAATTATCAGCACTGGTATCGGTGGGTTGTTGGGGCGATTATAATATTCGCTTTTGATTACCAGATATTGATGGGAATCAAGGTTTTTCAGCCAGTCAAGGATCTGATCCCGCTCTTCAAATCCGGAATCGCCGCCGCTGTAGATGCAAAGAGAAATCATTCCGCCTTTTTTCAGAAGGGTTAAAGCCTGGGTCAATGCCTGAATGCTGGTTTCACCTCTGGTTGCAAGTGAATGATCTCCACCGGGAAGATAACCAAAATTAAATACAATGCAGCTTACACTGTCTGGTGTGGCATATTCTGCCATATTTGCGTGAGATTCCAGAAGCAGTCTGTAATTTTTCGGAACATGTCCGGCGTTCAGTCTCTTTTGGGTTGCAGTCAGTGCCTGCTCCTGAATATCAAAGGCAAGAACCTTTCCTGATTCTCCGCATAGCTGTGAAAGCAGAAGCGTATCATTTCCGTTTCCCATTGTAGCATCAATACAGAAGTCTCCTTCCTGTACCTGCTGTCTGATAAAAGCTGCGCACCATTGCGTGATCTGATAATTCTTCATATATTCCTATATTCCTCCACAAAGTCATGCACCGGATTTATATGTTGATATCAGTATATTATAGTGATCCGGTCTGTCAGTTAAGTCAGGTAGAGTCCAGTGTAAATTATGGATATCTGACTGATTATTATTATAATGCAGGAAATCTTTATAAACAACGGTTAAGTGTAATCTTGCTGAGGTTACCGTTACTGTTCACACACCACTATCCCGCGAGGTGTTTTTGGCATGAATATGCCAAAATCCCGAGACATACAAGCCAAAATTCCATTGCCGCAGGCAATCTGGAATGAATTTTGGCTACGTTACTGTGAAC
>ENA-OQIR01000735-OQIR01000735.1-human-gut-metagenome-genome-assembly--contig:-NODE-735-length-13111-cov-1.996765_pt1 | contig 13111 bp, 13 predicted proteins | sample MGYA00242580_ERZ504745 | MGnify/ENA primary metagenome ERZ504745 (study PRJEB26092, sample SAMD00036214) | human gut metagenome | host: Homo sapiens | study: EMG produced TPA metagenomics assembly of... | reverse complement strand
CTAATAGATTGACTGTTACTAATTGAAGTAGAGTCGCTCTGGCTTACAGAAGTTGAAGTAGATTGTGATCCACTAATTGATTGACTATTGCTGATTGAAGTCGAATCGCTTTGACTTACAGAAGTACTTGTTGATTGAGAAGCACTAATTGATTGACTATTGCTGATTGAAGTCGAATCGCTTTGACTTACAGAAGTTGAAGTACTTTGGCTAGCACTGATAGATTGACTATTACTGATTGAAGTCGAATCACTTTGGCTTACTGAAGTGCTTGTTGATTGTGATCCACTGATTGATTGACTGTTGCTGATTGAAGTAGAGTCGCTCTGGCTTACTGAAGTTGAAGTACTTTGGCTTGTGGCAATTTCTGTACTTTCTAATAACGAATGACTATTGCTTCTTGATGCTATATCAGAATTTTCTAATGAAAGACTTGTTGATTTTGAAATACTATCAGAAGTAATTGAATTAGATTTACTAGTTGATAAACTTAAGTTTTCACTCTTGGATTGACTATTTTTTATAGAATCACTCTTGTGTCTACTTTGTTTTTCAGACACACTCGTAAATTCACTTCTTTGTTTATCGTACTTTGTTTGTTGCTTTTCAAAATCTTTAATAGAGAAATATGATTTACCTTTAATAGTCGTACTGCTACTTGCATCAATATTTAAATCATCCTCTACTTCTCCAAAGTATGGGAATACATGTTCCCCATTCTTTTGTGTCTTTACAGTAAATGTATAAGTTTTACCTTTATATTCAAATGTTATTTCACTTCCATTTTCAGACTTAATATCACCTTTACTAAAAGATTCTATTTCTTTGAAATTAGGAACATATTTCGAATTCCAATAAGATCCTATATTAGATTCTTTCTCTGAAAAAAATGCATGAATTTTCCCGTTTGCATCTTCATAATAATAAAACTTCTTTTCACGATCTTCCCAATTATTACCACTATAAATTGGTGCTTTTTCAATAACTACAATTTGAACTACATCTAATGGATCTACTTCATTATATTGAACAAATTCGTATTTAACATTACCGTAGACATCTTTTTTCTCTTTTACCGCAACCCAGTCAAAATAACCCGTGTATTCTTTATTATCTGCTGTCTGATATTTCACAAAAAAGTTATTTCTTTTATAATTATCCTCTCCTGTATAGTTACCATTATTATCATATTTTAAACCACTATTATTGTATTGATCACTTATCTCCGTAACCTCACCAACGCCATACTTCTGGTAGAAATTATATTTTGCTAATAGTTTTGCCAAATCATCAGCCTTTTACGGTAATCATCCCCTAAATTCTGTTTATTCAAAATTGCCCTCTGTCGAATTTCCTCTAATTCTTGTTTGGCAGTATTGATTTGTCTAATTAATTTTTCTAATGTTTCATTCTTTTGAGATTCAAAAGATTCAGAAGCACTTGTAAATTCTTTTGATAAACTTTCTGATTCACTTGTATAAACAGAAGTTTCTGTAGATGTACTCAAAGATGTACTTGTTGAAAGACTTTCAGATTCAGATTTAAAATCTTCTGTACTAGTGCTTGTTGAAAGAGATTCAGACAGGCATTTCACTTTCAGCTTCACTTCCAGAAATACTTTCACTAGAAATTTGTGATCCAACTTCTGAAATAGATCCTGATACAGAACCAGATACGGATAAAGATGCAGCTTCTTGTTCAGCACCATTTTCACTAACCGCTTTTTCATTTCCTGTCTCATCAACAGTCATGATATTTTGTTCATTATTAAAGAATCTTGGTGCACGTTTAACAAATGCTTTTTGATTTGCAGTATTACCTTCAACTGCAGAAGTTGCAGCAGATGCTTCACTTTCAAAACTACTAGTTTCTGATTTAGCTTGAGATAAAGATTCTGTTGTTGATTCAGAAACAGATTGAGATTCAATAATTTGTTCTTCTGAATGAATAACACCTTGTTCATTTTCAGCAGCATAAACGGCGTTGTTGCCCGCAAAAATAGTTCCGCCACCAACAACAGCACCAGCAGCAGCCATCCCCTTTAAAAGATTGTTCGATTTTTTTCTTCTTATATTCTTTTTCTTTTTCGACATTCTACTCATTCCTTCCCAAAAAACTTTTATATTTCTATATAGCCCATAAATTAGAAATAAAAAATCAAGCAGAGCACACGAAAAGATGTACTCTTCCCTTACTAGGTTTAATAGTAAACGGAAAGCTTGATTTATTCAAGTGAAAAACACGATTTCTAACCAATTCTTTTTAAATAAATCTACATTTGTTAATATGCATGAACATATATTAAAATAAGCATATAAATAATATAACCAGTATGCTAACCAGAGTTATATTTAGATAAACTCATCTAATCCAAAGCCATGATTGTATCTACAAATAATTTCTTAGTAAAATAGCCATTATTTATTAAATATTGTACATGTTTTAGATTCGAAACCATCTGATTATAATTATCTTCTGTACAATTTTGAATCATCTCATTAGCCTCTTCTAGACTTGAGACTACAAATCCAATTCCTTTTTCTTTCACAAAATCTGCATTTGATAAATAATCAGGAACTATAACTGGAATACCTGCTGATAAATAGGAAGCTAACTTATACGAACAATTCATCTTATAATATACTTTTTCATCTTTTGGATCTTCTTGATTACCCAACCAATCCAAAACCACCCTTAGATAATTCCAGTAACAATTCTGTTTTATTTAACCATCCACCAAAATGCACTTTAGAATAATCATAATCTGAATTATGATTACCAAAGGCATGAAGAGGTGTATCATATTGCCAATTCTGGAAAAAAGGAAATCTTGAAACATCCCCTAAAAAATAGAGTTTTCTTTCAAAAGAAGGTGTGTGTAAATCCATATGCACATTAAAATCCCACATCTTCTGTACTACATATTTCTTAACAGTTAACCCTTCTTCTACAAGTCTTTGATACATTCTTTCAGAAGGAACAATGACCAATTCTGCTTTATTGTACATATCAATAAAATAAGGCATTAAAAAATAATTATTTTCAAATTGAATTGGAGGAACATCCTGAATAAAAAATACTACTTTTCCTCCATACGCCTTAATTCTATCAACTAAACCATTATCCCAATCCACTATATTCCATGTAGGTGATTGAAAAATAACGACATCTCCAGGCGTAACTCTAGCTATTATCCCATCATATCGCGAAGATAATTCATTTTTTGGTTCTTTATCGTAAGAATATACAAACAAACCAATTTCGCTATCGCATAAATCTTTTAAAATATCCACCACTTCATGTTGCGATAATTGAACCACTCTTCTTGGGCTAAACCCATAAACATTTGTCACATGTATTCTCATAAACATCCTCCGATTTTCTAACTATAATACATATCCACCTTGTACATACGAAAGTAAACATCTAACATCAAAGAAATCAACATTATAATCCAATCCTATTGATTCCAAATTTTGAAATGCTTTTCCACCATCTATTACCGTATCTACGATGATAGTAATAAATGTCCCTCATTTGTGTCTATTATATTCTTAACAGCTTCAAAATCTTCTGCCACATGAATCGTATGAAACAAAGGTTTTACTTGATTAATTAAACGAATATTACTTCCATAATATATATTTATATTGTTCACATCTGAAACACGTGTAAATAGTTTCTCAAAAATTTCTATTTGAAAATCCACCTTATAAATTGAACGATTCAAAAAATCAAATGGGTCATTGGACCAAGGCGTATTCAACAATGTTTTATAATACAAATAATCCATTTCTGTCTGACTATTTACAGTACATAATGTTCCAACATAATGATACACCTTATTTTTTAATTCTCTTTCATCCGCATGACGTATACTTTCCGCAAAATAATTCCAATTCTCATCAATCAACAAAGTATCATCTTTGTAAATCACATTCAACGCATCTTGATCCGGTAAATCTGATTCTGGATGTTCTTTCAAATATTCAATTGTTTGCGTATGCAAATCGCCTTTTTTTCGAATATTTTCTAAGTTCATATATAAAACACCCGAATTAAAATATTTAGATTTTTCAATCACTTTACCTCTAGTGGGATATGTCCAAATATAGCCTTTTTTCACATTCAAATCCGGCACGGCAGCCAAACAATAATCATTAATATCTATATCCCATAATTCTTGAATATCTCTATTGAACAATAAATCGGCATCTAAATAAATAATTCGATTCAAATCACTAAGAATTTTTGGCAACATTACTCTAAACATAGCTCCAACCGTATAATTTCCCATTTGAGCATTATATTCTTCAAACAAATCATCTGATAACGAATAAAACTTAATACGATCATCAAACTTTTCAACAATCTCAATCAATTTAATTTTATTCACATTACTCAAAGTAGAATCATGTAGTATATGGAAACAAACCTTTGAATTTGTATGTTCCAATATAGACTGAATTGTCACGCCAACCCAAGACGTATAATCCCCTGTTTTATCATACAAGCCAAATCCCACTTGTATTTCATTTTCAATGACACGATTACGCATACAAAGTAATGTATTCTCAACAAAGCATAAACGCTCAATAGCATCCATCAAACACTTCTTTGTATGACCATAATTTGAATCTAAAAATACACTACAAAAACCACGATTCTTAAGAAAATGGTAATTCACATTTTTATTTACAATGATAGAATCTGCTTTTTTTAAAAGATTTAAATAACTAGAATCCAAACACTCACCATGCATATAAATAATTAATTTTGTACGATACGCCAAGATTTTTGCCAACAATAAACTATCATATTTATACCCATTTGATGTTGGTAACTGTAATACAACTATATCACCAAATCCCAAAGCCGAAATTATTCCATCCAAGCGCTTTGACAATTCTACATCACTATCACTATCAACAGGATATGTATAGATTCCCATTTCATAGGCCCCTAATTCAATACCAACCTTAGAAATTTTTGTCTGAGCATCCAACAATTCTTTAGAAGCATTAAATCCATTAATATTAGATATGTGTAACTTCATAATAACCCCCTACATAAAACCACCATCATTAACCGAAAAGAATCTCGCGACGACAAAGAAATCTTTTCCATTTTTAAAGCCTAGCTCTTCTAAATTTTGTATTGCCCTACAATCATCTGATTCCCAATTGACAAAAATAATGATTGGACTCTTTTCATTCTTCAATACAGACAAGTCTTTACATGGTAAAATATCATATCCCATATTTTGAGCATATTCTAATACTCGATAATCACCTTCCTTTAGATGAATGCGATTATAAAGTGTTTTTAAAAGCTCATTCTCTTCTCCATAAAAAATATGTTTAACATCTGGATTACTTAATAATTGAAACATATTTTGATACTGATACACCCGATCATTCATTCTACCAAAGCATTGTTCAAATCGATGATTCATTTCATAATCCAGCCATGGAGTTTTACAAATCGCTCTAAAATATTCTAAGTCAATTTGACTATGCGAATATAACATTAATAAAGTAGCTGCATAATGAAAAATGGCTTTATCTAACTTTTCAACATTATTCTTTCTGTGCATAAAAACAAATTGATTCCAACTACCATCCAAATATAAAACTTTATCATGAAATAACACGTTTAAAGCATCTTGATCTGGTAAATCCGCTTCTGGATTATCAATCAAAAAATCCATAACTAATTTTTTTAAATTTCCAAATTCACGAAGCTTTTTAAGATTCATATAAAGTACACCCGCATTAAAATAAGATTCTTTTTTTATTTCAGGATATTTATTTAAAATCCTAGGATAATTATGAACAGCCACACCTTCATCTGCAACTCCAGCCAAATAATATTCACGAACATCGACATCCCATAATTCTTTTATATCTCGATTCACAAATAAATCGGCATGCAAGTAAATAATGCGATTTAAATCTGGCAATAATTCTGGTAATGAACACCTAAACATAGCACCAATTGTAAAACGACTCATCTGATTTTTTACGACAGAAAAATCATTCTCATCTATTTTATGAAATTCAATTATTGAAGATCCACTTCGCGCCACCTTTTCTAACTTATACTTATTATCAATGCTTAAAGTCTCATCATGCAAAATATGGAAACAAATTCTAGAATCCGTATGCTCAAGTATAGACTGCATTACAGTACCAACCCAAACACTATAATGACCATCCTTATCATGTAGTCCAAATCCTATATGAATGATGTCCTCATCCTGTTCATTTAATACAGATTCTTCTAATTGATCTTGTGCATCTATTAAATACTTCTTGATATAAAAATCTGAAGATAAAATATTTGATGAATTTGAAATCATTGAAAATTCGTAGTTAATATTCTTCTTATAGAAAACATTGGAATAATTATGTTCCTTTAAATAAGCATGTACCTCATTATTTGTAGGCATGATCAAATCAACAGCATTTAATACATACTCATATTCAATTGTTTGATGTAAAAGAATACAAACCTTTGTATTATAAGCCTTAATTTTATTGATAAGTAAATTATCATAATGTTCACCATTACCAGTAGGCAATTGTACAAACACCAAATCATTAAATTGAAGGGATGAAATGATTCCATCTATTCTTTTCAACAATTCATTCTCCGTATCTGTACTCACATCAAAATTAAAGATGCCCATCTCTTTAAATCCCAACGCATGAGCTGCATCCGCATAAAGATTTTGTTTCTTTCTTAAATTTTGATCATGTATAAACCCATAAATATTCGTTATATGTACATTCATTACCCTTTTATCCCTCTATAAAAAATGGACATGTCCTCAACACATCCATTCTATCACACTATTCAATTAAGGTGACTCCCACTTTCCAGATCTGATTCAAGAAACTAAGATTCAACGTAGCCAAACGATTATGCTTATCATACTTCACAATATAATCATCCATATTTTTTAGTGGACCTTGAGTCACATGAATCTTATTATTCACTAATTCACCATACGACATTCTTAGAACCTTTTCATCATCCAACAACATATTCAAAATACGAATCTCCTCATCCGTTAAAGCTGAAACTTCCTCTTCATATTTCAATTCATGAATAAAAACACTCTGCAAAGGAAACTTTTTAAAGATCGCATCCACTTCAACTTGAGAAAGTTTACTCACCACAAATACATACCCACCAAATAAAGCTCTTTGTTGAATCTGTTTTGAAACTCTATGATAAAATTCCATCTTCGGACTAAAAGCGTAAATACCATCATTCTCATTCAAATATTTACATACCTCTCTTCCTTAGAACGAATGGTCAATAACACATACCAATGTTCATTATTCATACGTAAAACCCTTTCAATACATACAAAAATTATAAAATGGTTAATTCATTGTGTCAAATCCATTAAAAAGGCAAATCAATCTCTGGTTCTTCCTCCTCTTTATCCACTTCTTCTTCAAAAGTCGGTAAGTTATCTAAATCCAATTCATCCAATCTATTGTAATCAAAAAAGGCTCTTCCATGATTGGATCCCAATTCATACAATAGCTATACACATAATTTACTTGTGCATCCGTTAAACCACTTAGTAATTCATCAAACTCTTCTTCCTCACGCAATTGGTACAACCACTGTAAATCATACGCACTATGACCTGCATCTACCACATATGAAGTCTTTCCTTCTCTTTCTTTGTGAGTTTATTTTCTTTTTCAAATTTTCTTAATTCATTCTTACGAATTCTATATTTACTCTTCTTTTTCATACACCAAAAAAATAAGGGTACACATACGCATACCCTAATATCTCCTATAAACTTTTTAATTCTTCTGTAATCGCATTGATTGCTTCATCAACCTTGGAAGCATCCTTACCACCGGCTTGAGCCATATCTGGCTTTCCACCACCATTACCAGAACAGATTTGAGCCGCTTTCTTAACCAATTGACCCGCATGTACACCAGCCTTTACAGCCTCTTTACCTGCACCAGACACAAAGACAACCTTTTCACCATTGTATTCACAAAGAATACAACCATCTTGTCATCATTAGCCTTTAAGTTAGAAACAATATCCTTTAATGCACCTGCATCCATGCCAGAAACAGACTTGATCAATACATTGACTTTTCCAAAATTTTTAGCTTCTAAAGCCCACTCTTTAGACTTCAAAGTAAAGATTTGGTTTTTCAAGTTATCAATTTCCTTTTGCATATCATGCATCGTCTTATATGCAGCCTCAACCTTTGTATCAATATTCTTAATACCCTTTTGTTTTGCACTATCCGCAATATTTTCTAACATTGCATGTTCAGACGCAAAATCTTGGTAAGCCGCAAACTTAGTCTTAGCCGTAATACGACGAGAATCTGAACCAATACTTTCCTCACTAATGATCTTGCATAAACCAATCTGAGCTGTATTTTCTACATGACATCCTGCACAGAATTCTTTCGATACATCCCCCATTGTTACAACACGAACTGTATCTCCATACTTTTCATCAAATAATGCCGTTGCACCAGACTTTTTAGCCTCTTCAATCGGCATAACCTCTTTAATAACTGGATAAGCCGCACTAATATATTCATTCACAATACGTTCAACTTCAGCCAATTGTTCAGCAGTAACCTTTTCATAATGATTAAAGTCAAAACGCAAATATTCTGGACAGTTGAAAGATCCAGCCTGGTGAATATGATCCCCCAATACTTTAACTAAAGCCGACTGCAATAAGTGTGTACAAGAATGGTTCGCTGTAGTTGCCAAACGATCTTTGACATTCACTTCACCATGTAAAGACATACCCTTTTCTAATACACCACCATTGATTTTAACTGTGTGGATATGTTGTTTATTACGCGTCTTTTGAACATCTAATACTTCAACATCTACACCATCCGCACTAAATGTACCTTTATCGGCAACCTGTCCACCACTTTCGGCATAGAAACAAGTCTTATCTAAAATGATCATTCCTTCATCTTCTAAAGAATTCACCATTTTACCTTCTACATTAAATAACGCAATGATTTTACCATCACAAGACAAGTGATCATAACCAATAAACTCACTAGGCTCATTGAAGTTCATCAACTCTTCATTTTGAGACGCAAAAGAATCCTTTACATTACGCGCATTACGAGCACGCTCTTTTTGTTTATTCATTTGAGCATCAAAATCTTCATGACTCACTGTAATTCCACTTTCTTCCGCAATTTCTTGTGTTAATTCAAATGGGAATCCATATGTATCATACAATTTGAAGACAACTTCACCACTAAGCTTTCCATCTTTAGCCTTGCTGATCTCTTCGTCTAGTAATGCTTGACCAACCTTTAAAGTCTTCTTGAAAGTTTCTTCTTCCACCTTAATCAATTTTTGGTTGAATTCAACATGCTCTTGTAAGTAAGGATAGAAATCTTTCATTAAATCCGCAACAACAGGAACTAATTTATATAAGAATGGTTCATCCAAACCTAATTTTAAACCATAACGAACAGCACGACGAAGTACACGACGAAGTACATAACCGCGACCACTATTTGAGAAGTTAGCTCCATCGCTTAATGCGAAAGTCACTGTACGAACGTGGTCCGCAATAACACGATATGCCATCTTATATTCCCCTTCATAAGGATGTTTAGCCATTGCTTCAGTCGCATGAATAATAGGCAAGAATAAATCAGTATCGAAGTTTGTTTCACCATCCTGAACTAAGGCAACTAAACGCTCAAGACCCATACCTGTATCAATATTCTTCTGAGGAAGTTCCTTATATCTTTACGATCAATACTTGGATCACAATCATATTGAGAGAATACAACATTCCATACTTCTACATAACGATCATTTTCCATTTCATCAAAGAATAATTTTTCTCCTAATCCTTCAGGATCATATTTTTCTCCACGATCAAAGAAAATTTCACTATCTGGTCCACCAGGTCCCTTACCAATTTCCCAGAAGTTATCATCTGTCTTTAAGATATGACTTGGATCTACACCACAAATTGTAGTCCATACTTCATAAGCACGCGCATCATCTGTATATACAGACACATACAATCTGTCCTTATCAATACCCATCCATTCTTCGCTTGTTAAAAATTCCCATGCGAACTGGATCGCTTCATCCTTAAAATAATCTCCAATTGAGAAGTTACCCAACATTTCAAAGAATGTGTGGTGACGAGCCGTACGCCCAACATTTTCAATATCATTTGTACGAATTGACTTCTGCGCATTCGCAATACGATTTGAAGCTGGTTTTTCACTACCATCAAAATATTTTTTCAAAGCCGCAACACCCGCATTGATCCATAATAAAGTTGGATCATTGTGCGGAATCAAACTTGCGCCCGGTTCAATCATATGTCCTTTTGATTTAAAATAATCCAAGAACATCTGACGAATCTGATTACCAGTTAATTGTTTCATCTTTCTTTCCTCCAATAAAAAAACGCTCCTATTTCTAGGAACGTATAATTACGCGGTACCATCCTAGTTCATTTTCCAAAATAGAAAAATGCCCTCAATTCACTCGTTAACGCCGACTACGTTTCAACTCCAAAGTAGCTTCAAAAATAAATTTCTGAAAGGCTTTCACCAAACGCCCTCTCTCTAGACAAGAAAATTACTTCCTACTTATCTTCTTCACTGTCGAATCGCTAAAATTTTAACACTCTTTCACCAATTCTGCAAGACGAATCACACCATCTTTCATCAATTCTTTATCCATACTCGCAAAAGATAAGCCTATCCCACTACTTGAATAACTAACACCCATTAAATTTGATTCACACAAAGACTTGAACTTTTCCATATCCACATCCAACTCAATCCAATACGCCATATACGTTTCATCCAATATATAAGAAACACTCAGATATGTATCCAATAACTTCTTTAAATACAAATGCTTCTCTCTATATTCACGCACCAATTTCCTCAAATGCTTCTGTAAATACCCATCCACAATATACCGCTAAAAGCCACCTGCTCTAATTTACTTGCCGTAGGGCCAAAGAAAGAAGCACAATACTTCTTTGTATATTCCTCATTTAAGATCATATATCCAATACGAAGACTGGGAAGTAAAAGTCTAGAAAAAGAAGAAAAATAAATCACATGATTCGACATCGAACATAAACTCGTCTTAATTTTAGAAGCATACACAAGCTCCCCATTATAGTCATCTTCTAAAATCAATATATGACTTAGCCCAACCAACTCTTTTCTCAACTTTTCAGACATAGACTGACGATTCTTACTAAAACAAGTTGTATTCACATACACAACATCCACACACTTCGTTTGAATATCTTCAATAAAATGATCTGGATCTAAATATTTCACAGAGAAGCCATAACTTAAAAATACTTGTTTAGCTTGTTCATCCACCAAAGTTGACAAGCCAATCACCTTTTGTTTATCCAACATCCCACAAAATATATACAACAAAGACTGATAGTTAGAACCAATCACCATCTGCTCAGGAAAACACAATACATTTCGATTTTGATATACATATTTACACAAAGCCTGTCTTAAACCATACTCACCCTGAGCTAATCCATAACTTGACATTAACTTCTTATCATTCAATACATCCTTTATATATCGTTTCCAAATCGATGTCTCAAATGAATCAATCGAAACCGATTGGATTCGAAAATCATAATCATATTCCTTTTCTTTGTGACTTGAAGAATAATCCAAGATTTCATGATGCAATAAAACCCTTTCCGGATTCATACTCACAACATACCCAACCTTTTCCTTACTTGAAATAAACCCATCTAAAACAAGCTTATTATAAGCTAGCTCCACCGTTGTCTTAGACACATTCATCTTCTTGACACATTCACGAATCGAATCGACACGATCCCCATATTTTAAGATTCCAGAAAGAATCGACTCCCTATATGTATTATAAATCACTTCATATTTCTTCATCATCTGTCCCCTATTTATTTTTTATGATTGTATATTTTTTTAAATACAGAAACAAGTATAATAGTCATTAAGTTGTAAGAAAGAAGGAAATGATCATGAAAAATAAACAAACCTATGAAATCGTATTAACAGGACTTGGCATGGCACTAGTCTTTGTGGCAACCATGTTTATCAAAGTTCCAAACGCACTCGATGGATATTTCAATTTAGGCGATGGATTCATCCTATTATTCGCAAGCTTTTTAAATCCATTTGAAAGTTTCTTAATTGGAGGACTAGGAAGTGCATTAGCCGATGTAGCCGGAGGATATGGACACTACTTCTTCTTTACCCTAGTCATTAAAGGACTTGAAGGAATTGTCGTATCTCTACTGATGAAAAATTACTCGAAACCGAAACAAATCTCAAGCTACGTATTAGGATCTGTCATTATGGTCTTTGGATACTTCATCGCCAAATATATGTTGAAAGGAAACTGGATCGTTGCCGCTAGTGAAATTCCAGCTAACATTGTACAAGGTGTAGCTGGTATTGTGATTGCACTAGTCGCCTATCCAATGGTTAAAAAATCGTGCAAGATAAGTTAAACTAAAGCCTGGAAATTCCTCGTTTTTTTATTTCCAAATAAAAAAGGATATGCTCAACACATACCCTAATATCTATGCTTCTACATTCAAATATTTTAAGCCACCATATTTAACTTGAAACTTATAAATATTACACTTCAATTGAAGCCATTCCATATCCGTAATCGCATTCTTTCCAATACATTCTATAATCAAATCTTCAGAGGCCTTTAAACAATCCAATGTCTGCATCCATTTATTATAATTTTTACTATTTGGTTCAACCGCCATGTCTATGAGCTCATCATACTTCACATTAATAGCCTTATAAATCACTCGAATATTGTCAATCGTAGGCTTTTCAATCGTGTCAATATAATCAAAAATTCTCATAATAAATCATCCCTTCATTTTTTTATGGTTTTATAATACACCTCGAAAAAACGTTTGTATAGAAAAACACCCAAATAAATGCAATATTATATAGCTAAAAAAGCGGTTTCTTTAAGAAAATAACTAAAATTTTACGATATTAAAACAATTGCTTTTTTGCGGTATTAACCATATAATGCATATG
>ENA-OQIR01000734-OQIR01000734.1-human-gut-metagenome-genome-assembly--contig:-NODE-734-length-13131-cov-3.809443_pt1 | contig 13131 bp, 7 predicted proteins | sample MGYA00242580_ERZ504745 | MGnify/ENA primary metagenome ERZ504745 (study PRJEB26092, sample SAMD00036214) | human gut metagenome | host: Homo sapiens | study: EMG produced TPA metagenomics assembly of... | reverse complement strand
TGTCGATTTGAATCGTATGGCGGGAGGAACATCTGTATGTTCCGCCGTTGTTCTCGGTAGATGATGTCACGACCATGATGAGTCTGTTGTAGAGGAGTTTGGAAATGGCGTATAGTGCCGTTGGCTGTTAATCCATTGTCCTATGAACGGATATATGGATGAGATTCTGTCGAGCCAAAGGTTCAGTTTTCGTGAAATGATGCCGGGCTGGCATCCATCAGCCCCATCCGTCCATCGTCCAGACAAAAGGCTTCGATCCAGAATCTTGAAGCGGAATAAACCGTTCTGATGCCGAACGATTTATCCGATTCATTTCGATATCGACTCATTCCAAGATCCGCGGCCATAATATTGAGCAAGTCGTCATGCTTCATTGGCTGCGTCCTTGTCGATTCTTCTGAGAAGCCGTTCGGCTCGATTCGTCTCATCTATGTTTTGGCGAAGATCATCATTCTCTCGGTCCGGCGAAGGCATAGACCAGAATGAGCAGATGATCGATTGTCCATTGCTGGAAATCGCTCATTCCTTTTCTTTTTTGCTGCTCATCTGTTTTGGCGCTGTTACGTCGAAATGCCTCGAGTATCTTGCATGGAAGCACGAGCGCGTTATTTGGCAGCGTGTCTTGAAGATTTTCGTCCAATGATTCCTTGTTCTTGGGCTTGAATTCGACCTGCTCAATATCGGACAAGTCTTTTGCTTTGTATTGGGCCAGCATCTCATCCGATGGATCCTGCATGAATCCATCGGTCGGTACATAGAAGATACGTTCCCATAATTCCGGCGCGAGGAGCTTGAGGTTTCCTCTCGCTCCGATGGGGAAGACGATGGTCTTATCGGTTCCCGATCGCACGAGGGAGAATAGAAGTCCTTCGTTCATGGTGTCGATGATATTGTCTATCACCAAGACTGTGCAGTCTACTTGATTTGCCTTCTCCAACACGGTGTCGGCGTTGGTCCAATCAATTGGCACTGCGACATGGTAAGCGGGTTTGCCGGATATCGTGAACGACAACGAATTGGCAATGCTGCAGCAGAATGATGAATCCATGGCAAGGAATCTGGTCGCTGCCATTGTTGCCAGTAATCCGTCTGATAATTTTTCCGTGCTGATTTCCCCGATTGCGTATATACCGGAATCCTCGAGATTGTCGATGAGCGTGCCGCCCGCTTCTACTCCCGGTTCTGCTTTCTTTGATGCGCCAGACAAAGGCAGGGAGGGAATCGAACCGATTGGGCTGTCGGTGGCCGTTGGCATGTTCCGAACGACACTTCGTAGCCCGATTTTCAGAGCAACGTTTTTTTCCAGTTCTTTCAGAACCTCGTCCTCATTTCGACGCGTCATCTTTATCTGTTGGTCGAGTTGGGAAAGCTCCTCAACAGACTTCGAATGTTTGGCTTCGTCGTCAGCTTCTCGTTGTTTTAGCGAAGAAAGCATAATGTTCTTTTCGCGTATACGATTCTCGATTTGCTGGAGGGTCTTGTTCTTTTCCTCGATTTCCTGGTCCTTGCTTGTAAGAACAACTTCAAGACATTTACGATGGAAGCTTTCGTCTGCCGCTAATACGTGGATGATGATCCGATTCATCAAATCATCATCAGCATGTATCAGCCTTTGTACTACGCGCGAGTAGAGCTGTTCATCGTGCTCATTGAGAGGTCTTCCTGCATAGGTTTCCAGTGTGGTTGGTGAGCTGATGGTCTCCTTGAACAACGCTGCGATTCTTTGACGCTCGTCTTTGGAATAATTGAAGCCGGATTGGTCGCAATACCATTTCAGATAGTCGTCAGCATAATCCTCAAAAGGCCTGATGGGTATGGTGCCTTTGGAATCCGGAAGAGTGGCTTTTGAATAAAGCATCCGTGCGGTCTTTTCTCCGAACTGTCTAGGCAGTACCAGCACGTCGTCTTCATTGATGATGAAGCAGGGTGCCGTCACTTTTCCGTCATGCATGTATTTGCGCAGCTTCGCTCTTCCATTCTGGAATTCAAATTTGCTGCTCTGGAGCATAGTCGCTTCCAGCATGTTTTTCTTGTGGCGCTTGTATACGAGGAGAATACGCTCTGCTGGTCTGCCTTGGTATTCGAATCCGACAGAAAGCATCTCAGAAAGCGCGGCGTTGTTGTCTGTCAGATAGACCACCTCGATGAGGCCACGCGGATTGGTGTCATAGGACGAATTATGGAAATCAAAAGGATCAATTACAGTCGGTCTGTCTGGTTTTGAGGGGTTAGGCCTCCACCTCAGGCGTACGAAATCGCTGCTGAAACGTTCACTATTGCTAGTGATGCTCATCGAATACAGCGTTGCTGGGTCATCCGGATCGTTCTTATCGATCCAACGACCGGGATCCAGCCACAGGAAAGGGATATCCTGCGCTTGGGAATCATAGTCGGCAAGACGGAGATAATTGTTGACTGTGCCGTCATGGTTGTATCGAACCATGCAGATTGATTCTCTTATGTACTCTTGTCCCCATGCCATTTTTATTCCCCTCTCCTTGCTTGGATTAGTATTTTGTTTTTTGATGCGCTATTTTCCCTGGTTGTGATGCCGGCACGTCTCATTGCAATTGACATGCCGTGACTTACTTCTCGCAGTCGTGACTTCGAATCAAGCCCAGTGACGGGGCAGGACGCTGACTTCACTGTCATATCGGCATTGTTTACGCATAGCAGGAAAGACCTTGGGAATGCCTTCCTTGCCGATGCAACCAGAACCAGATCCTTCCGCTTCGTAGGAAGCGTTTCCTCGCTTGTAAGAAGGCTCTCGGTCTGGACGTTCCCTGTCCTCGAACGTATTTCCACGTTCACAGGGAATGAGCAAGTCAGATTCGGCTTGTCATCTGATGCCAGGATCACCGACGTTTCGTCGCACTCCGATGCCGAAAATGCTGACAAATCGATTTGATCTTGGCTGATCATTCGCCATGTGTGGAATTCATCCGGTCGGGACACCAAAAACCGGTGTCCAATTCATAAATTGGGCGTTCATGTTTGCCTGTTCCAATATATCCGAATGGAGATATGTAGTCGTCTCCCAGCGCATAGATTTCTGCGGGATGCGTGAGTTGAACGGTTCCATTATCCTTGTGGCTGCCGGTTCCCTCGGTTCGTGATATATGACGGATGTGTTCTCGAACAATGGCTGATCGATTCCATTGGAGGTGAGAGATGGAGGCCAAAGCAAATCGACTGTTCTTTCCTTGTCGGTAAGACGGCAGCCGAAATGGGCGAACATATTCGCAGCGGTCTCTCTTTTGGAGGATGACGCGGCAACAGACACACGCCAAACAGTGAAACAGCTGTTTGCTGTAAGGACTCCGACTTTTTTCGCCGTATCGAAGGATGTGGCAACCGATTTGGACAGTTTCGGCTCCCTTGAATCGATTACAAGATAATAACGTCGTCCCACATACACGTCATTTCCACGTCGGATTCGGATTCCGATATGGTTGGCATGATTTGGCGGAGCGCTGTCATAGTCACTGGTGAATACCATGCCGGATCTGCAATCTTCGGCTTCTCCTATTCTTCTGCGTATGGATTCAGGAGCCATTACCGTTATCTCATTGCTTAGTTCCAGCGTTGGAAGTTTCCGAATGGGAATCCTCAAAGACTCAGCTGCCATCTGCCATAACGGGTATGTTCGCCCATTGACTGACATGTAAGCCTCTGTGGTCTTTTTGAGATCGCTGCGCAGTCTTTTTCCGATTCCATACAGTCCCGTCTTCAGCACGTACCGTTTTGTGGATTCGCCTTCGAGATCAAGGAAGATGGGAACGACAGGATTCCTCATGAGGAGGTTTCCGGATCCGTTACTGCTGACATACTCATCACAGAATTTGGCCAGTTCATCATTTCGGTGATGCTTGAAATAAGTTGTGACTTTCGTGGAATCCAATGCGGCGAGATCAACTGGACGACCACAGTAAGGGCACTTGAAACGGGCGCCATGAGTGACGCGCTTTCTCCCCTTACTGCTGAGATCATGCGCGAAGACAGTTATCTCTCTGCCATCTTTTAATGTCTTCGCCCGATCCATCGTTTAATCTCCTGTGGTTGATGATGAACGCTGAATGGTCATGTCCTCACTGACCTTTTCATTGTAGGAACGGGTGGAAAGATTTTGTCAGATTTCTAAAGGGTGTGTTTCCGGAATTGGACGAAAAGAATGAGGAAAAGCAGAGGGTTTCCACCCCTAATGGCATACAATATATGCGAAAACATTGGGATTAAGAGCATATGGGGGAGCACATGGCGATGAAGCATGGCGCGCATTCGGAACGAGAATTGCTCTCTCCGGGCATGAGGGTTCTGGTTCGCGGCCAGGAATGGCTCGTGGATAAGGTCGAGCCGAACAGCCTCGGGAATCACGCCGTCTCGTGCACCGGCATCTCCGCTCTGGTGCGGGATATGACGGCCACGTTCCTTGATGATTTGGACACGATCACGCCTGTCGATCCAGTGAAGACGCGTTTTATTCCCGACACCTCGGCAAGGGCCGCAAAATCGCACTTGTTTATCGAGAGTCTGCTGCGCGCCACAGCGCCGACTGATGCGAGGATTCATGTCGCAACAAGGCCGCCATGGACTCCCTGCCGTACCAGCTCGTTCCGGCGAAGAAGGCGCTCGCCCAACCGCGCCAGCGAATCCTCATCGCCGATGCCGTCGGTCTTGGCAAGACCTTGGAGGCAGGCATCCTGATGTCGGAGCTCATCAAGCGCCGCAAAGGCCGCCGCATTCTCGTGGTAACGGCGAAAAGCATGATGGTTCAGTTCCAGAAGGAGATGTGGGAGCGATTCACCATTCCACTGATCAGCTTGGATTCCTCACGTATCCAGCAGATTCGTTCCGAGATTCCCGCGAACGCCAACCCGTTCTCCTACTACGACAAGGTGATCATCTCCATTGATACGTTGAAGAGGGACATCCAATATGGCGCGGCACTCGATGCCTCGTATTGGGACATCATCGTGATCGACGAGGCTCAGAATGTCGCCGACCGTGCCGCCAACGGTCGCAGCGCACAGCGCGCCAAGCTCGCCAAACGCCTTGCTTCCCGTTCCGATACGTTGATTATGCTGTCCGCCACGCCTCATGACGGCCGTGCCCGTAGTTTCGCTTCGTTGATGAACATGCTCGACCCAACCACTCTGCCCGATCCGGAACAGTACGACAAGCAGGATGTCGAACACCTGTACGTCCGCCGTTTCAAGAAGGACGTGATGGCCGAAGTATCGGGCAGCTTCCCGGAGCGCAAGGTGACGCAGGAGAAATGCATGGCCACCGCGGCCGAGGAAGAGGCGTTCGATTATCTGACCGATATGAAACTCGTCATGGATATGCATCAGAAGAGAAGCAATTCCTTCTTGTTCAAGACGATGCTTGAGAAGAGTCTGTTTTCATCGCCGGCAGCGTGCATTAAGACCATCGACGAGCGAGTGAAGCGGCTTGCCAAAAAAGATGCGTCCGATCAGACCGGAGACATCGACAGGCTTGAAGCTCAAGGCCGCTTTGGAGGAAATCGGTCCGATGCAGTTTTCCCGATACCAGAGACTGCTACAGCTTCTGCGCAGTGCCGATTACGGTTGGCATAACGGCGAAGATGCCGATGACCGTATCGTGATCTTCACGGAACGCATCGAGACGAAGAACTATCTTAAGGAGCGTTTGCGGCAGGATCTCAAACTGCCGAAGAAGGCTATCGTCTCCATGGATGGCGGCATGAGCGATGTGGAGCAGCAGAAAATCGTCGAGGATTTCGGTACGAAGTCCTCGCCTGTACGCATTCTTGTGGCCTCCGACGTGGCCTCTGAAGGTCTGAACCTGCACTATCTGAGCCACAGACTCATCCATTTCGACACTCCATGGTCGTTGATGGTGTTCCAGCAGCGTAACGGACGCATCGACCGTTATGGGCAGCGCAAACAGCCTGATATTCGTTTCATGATGATTAACTCGCGTAATGCAAAGATTCAAGGTGACACGCATATCCTCGAGATTCTGCAGCAGAAGGAAGACCAGGCGCGTAAGGATATCGGCGATCCGTCCTTGCTCATGGGCAAATTCGACGTCGATCAGGAGGAAGATTTCACCCGCGAAGCGATTGAATCCGGCGAATCAGCGGAGAATTTCGCGGCCAGACTTTGTATTCCCGATGAGGACATCGATCATTCGGACGAACGTTCCGGAGACGTTGAGACTGTGGCGGATGACGATGTTTTCGATCCATTGAGTTTTTTCAACCTCACTACGCTGGATGGTTCCGATACTACGAGCACTGAGGAAAACGAGTCGCAGGGGAGAGCGTGACTGGGAACGCCGACGATGGCGGCATAGTCGATTCCTCTACGCTGATGTCGGATTACGAGTATGTGGATGAGGGGCTCTCCTGCGAGGAGTTCCGGCAGTCGGCTGGTCTTAAATCGAAACGTCAGTTGCGTGATGCTCATGGATTCGCGGTGGAGTTCCAAGGGGATAGCCCGTTGCACGCGTGGCTGCGCAGACGTGTGCCGAACACGCAGGTGTTGCGAGACAACATCGCTGAATGGAGTGATGACGCGAAATACTGCGAAGACCAAGCCAACGGTCTGCTGGCCCGTATCAACGACGAGTCATGGAGTCGGGTCCAATACCTGTGGGAATTGAATCCAATCACGGAATGGGTCGGGTTGAAGGCTTCCTCACTGCTGTACCAACGTGACGAGGCCCCGATTATTGGCGTGACCAACGGAAACCTGCATGCGGATGAGACGATTATGCTGATGAACGGCATGGTCGCCAACAGGCATGCATCCCCGGTGATCGATGAATGGTTCGGTGTACGGTATCTCAATGGCGAATGCATGGGCATACTGCCACTTGAGGAAGTGTGGCGTATCACCGGATATCGTGGGAACTTGATTCCGGGAACCACTGAACGTCGTTATGTGAATCGAGAGGATTCCGCGGCCAGCTCCGAACAGATAGATGCGGCACAACTGCTGTTGGAGGATGCGGTATCGCGCGGCAAGAGCATGCTCAGCGATTGCGGTGAACAATATCGTGCGCAGGCAGATGAAGAAGTGACTCAGCAAATGGACCGCATCGAGCATTGGTCCCATACACGCAAGGCACTGTTGCAATCCCAAGGCAAAAACACCAAGGAAAACACAAAACAGGTTGATCGGATGCTCGAACAATATGCCGACTGGGTTCAGGACACATTGGACGCTTCCGGTGAGCCGGTGATCCGCATTGCGGCCGCATTCGTAGGTAAGGAATAGAGGGGGAGACCATGGCGAAGGAACTGAACGAGACATTCCCGGGCATCGAGCGGTCAACGACTTCTACACGCCGTACTACATGAAGGAATACTTCCCGGATGAAGTGAAGAATGCCTCCGCACCTTGGAAACAGCTTCCTCCTGAGAAACGCCCAGCGCGACTGCTGAAGGACATGCGCCAGTCGTTCACCGAAGTCATCAACAACAACGAGAACGATCTGTTTCCAGCTGAACGGGTACGGATTTTCATCGACGGCATGCTCGCCGCACTCGGCTATACGCAGGAGGGGAATCAAGCCAAAGACGAGGGATTGCCCGACCGGATTTCAGGGAAGTCTGTTCCTGTCTACTATCAGGTCAATGATTCCGATGGGGCTCCGCGCTTGCAAGTTCTGATGAGCCTGTCCGATAATGCGGAGGCAGGCGTTCTGGAAAGCCATCGAAGACGGCTCTGGCAAGGACGACACCTCCTGTGAGGAATATGCACGTATGCTGCTTGCCGATTTCGACGAGCCGGCACGGTGGATTCTTCTCATGGGGTTGCATCAGATAGCGTTGATCGACCGCCGTAAATGGAATGACAAGAAATGCATGCTGTTTGACCTGGACGAGATCTTCAGCCGGCATCAGGATCATGTGTATACGGCGATGGCTGTGCTGTTACGTCGTGATAGTCTCTGCCCGAACAAAGGTGACAGTCTGCTTGACACGTTTGATGACACGTCTGCGAAGAACGCGGTTGAGGTGTCTGACAATCTGCGTTCCGCGTTACGTGAATGCGTGGAGATACTTGGCAACGAGGTCATCCACGACTGGACCTGCAACAAGGGGCGGAGCATCGACGAAATCGACGCGGGCGACCTGACAGTGCAGGCGTTGCGATACATGTACCGTCTGCTGTTCCTCCTGTTCATTGAAGCAAAGCCGTCGCTCGGCTATGCGCCGATGAAATCCGACATCTACCGTACCGGCTATTCGCTGGACAGCTTGCGAGATATTGCGGAACAGATGCGTGGCCGCATGGATGAGGCTGGTGATTCCACCTATCTGGCGGACACGTTGCGTCGACTCGATGATCTGGTGTTCAACGGATATCCGAAGACGGACAAACAGTTCAGGGGATTGTCCAGCGAGGAAGCCACCAATGCGGTGTTCATGGTGCCGCCGCTCAAGGCGCACATCTTCGACCCGGAACGAACCGCGCTGATCGAACATACCACGCTCCGCGACAGCGTGATGCTGCGCATTATCGATCTGATGAGCGTTACCAAGGCGGGTAAGGGGACCAAGCGCAGGCAGCGCATCTCCTACGCGGCCCTGGGCATCAGCCAGATGGGTGCCGTGTATGAGGCATTGCTGTCCTATCGTGGTTTCATCGCCAAGGAGAAGCTCTACGAGGTCAAGCGAGCCAAGGATTCCTACGATCCATTGAAAGTCGGCTACTTCGTGCCGGAACGAGAACTCGTCAACTATTCGGAGGACGAACGCGTCCGCTACCCGGACAAGAGCCCGCATGCCGGTGAACTGCGGACCTACGAGCCGGGTACGTTCATTTACCGGCTCGCAGGCAGGGAGCGCGAAACGTCGGCCTCCTTCTACACGCCGGACAGTCTCGCACAATGCCTGGTGAAGTATGCGCTCAAGGAGATCGAGCCACGTATCCACCAGGCCACCGACATTCTGGATCTGAAAATCTGCGAACCGGCCATGGGCTCCGCGACCTTCCTGAACGAGACCATCAACCAGCTGGCCACCATGTATTTGAACCTCAGGGAGAAGGAACGGGTCGCCGAGGAAGGCCAACGGGCGGCGATCCCCGCGGAACGCCGGCAGGCCGAGCTGCAGAAGGTCAAGATGTACATCGCCGACCACAACATCTACGGCATCGACCTGAACCCCGTGGCAGTGGAGCTAGGAGAAGTGTCCCTATGGCTCAACACCATCTGCGAAGGATCCTTCGTACCATGGTTCGGCACTCAGCTGCAATGCGGCAATTCGTTGATTGGCGGCCGCCGTGTCGGATATCTGGAGTCGGATCTGACCAGCAAGACCAAAAACCGCCACTGGTATGAGGTCGAGCCCAAGCACATCGGGTTCAACCAGAGCTCGTCGTCCGCCAAGCGCATCTACCAGTTCCTGACCGGGGATCCGGACATGTGCAAGTATGACGACAAGACCGTCAAAAGCATCGAATCCGAACATCTGGAAACCATCAAGGCTTGGAAGAAGAATTTCGCCAAGAAGCCTTATTCCCAGACGGAGATTGGTCTGATGAGGTCGTTGTCGAAGACCATCGACGAATTGTGGCGTGGGCAGATCAAGCGCGCAGGCAATTGGAGAAGGCGACCCAGGACGATCTGATCATCTACGGTTTTGATGCGAACGTTTCCAAAAAGACCGCGAAGACTTTGGAAAGCCAGCAGAAGCGGGGGCAGGGCTTGCTCGGCATCGAAAACGACTATTTCCGCGGCAACAACCTCACCATCCGTGAAAAGGATGAGATGCTCCGCATCGCCTACCACTCGGAAAAGGCCGAGAACGCCAGTGAATACGCTCGTTTGAAACTCGCCATGGACTATTGGTGCTCGCTGTGGTTCTGGCCCATCGATCAGGCTAATCTGCTCCCCACAAGATCGCAGTACCTCACGGAAATGTCGCTGATTCTTACCGGCGAGGTTCCACAGGAAGAGGGATTCACGCTGATTCCGATGGATAACGATCAGCCCACGCTTATGGACACCATGGACGATAGTCATGAACGCGACTACATGTATGACCATGCTGTGAATCTCGATGAGCTGTGCAAAGGTGATGGGGAACCTGCGCAAAGGCTTCGCTTGGTGAAGGAAGTCGCCAAGAAGCAGCGTTTCTTCCACTGGGAGCTCGAATTCGCCGACGTGTTCAAGGACGGCGGCTTCGACTTTATGGTGGGTAATCCGCCGTGGGTGAATGTGCAGTGGAAAGAGGCCGACGCTATCTCCGATGTAAATCCCTGCTTTGCAATACATAAGCTCACAGCTTCGGATTTGAATAGACGAATGAGCGAATTGCTAGCTAATAAACACATGCGGGAAGTGTTTCTTCAAGAGTATGAGGGTATTGCCGGATCCCTTGCGTTTTATGGTGCAATAGGCAATTACCCCCTCTTGCAGGGGCGGACTAACTTATTTCGTTGTTTTCTCCCGAATGCTTGGGATTATACGTGTCGACATGGCGGCGTGAGCGCTTTTATACATCCTGATGTGCTTTTTGCTGATGTGAAGGCTACGCATCTTCGTGATGCGTTATATCCACGTTTGACGCAACATTATCATTTTATCAATCGGGAGGCACTGTTCTCCATTGATAGTAAAACCGAATTTAGTCTCAATGTATACAAGAATGAAGCAACAAGTACTTTTGTTTCAATTTGGAATTTAACAAATGTGAAAGAGCTTGAGGAAATTATTCAGCAGCATCAACCATCTGAAACAAAGCGGAATAGTAAACAAGATCGCTTCATTGAAATAGGTTTAAACGAATTAGATTCGTTTGATCGACTGTTTTCGATGGAACGTGGCACTTCAATTGGACATGCTCCTTTGGCGGTAGTGCAAAATCGACAAGCTTTGACTTTTTTGGAGAAAGTTGCTCGGAGCAAGTTTTTCCTCAAAGATTTTGGTGACGAAATAACTTTCTCAAGCATGTGGAACGAAACTATTTCACGTAAAAATGGAATTTTGAAAGATGAGGTTGCATTTTCGTCAGAAGATTTAATATACACAAGTCCGATGCTGGGTGTAGCGAATCCAATCGCGCAATCTGCAAACAGCACCTGTACATCTGCTGAGGACTACACCCCTGTAGATGTTATGGGAATTAATGAAGCATATTTTGCGCGAACGAAATATGCAAGAAAATGCTCTGAGCAACATTATCGTGAAAAGACTGCTCATATGCCGGATGGGACATTGTTCTCTGCTGTATATCGTATTTGCAATCGTGAATTTGTAAGCCTCTCCAATGAAAGAAGCCTAATTGCTGCTTGTGTTCACCCAGGCGCAGCCTGGGTGCACACCATAGCAGGCTATGGTGTGCACCCCGAGCGCTATGCGTTGCTCGCTTTTATGTGCGGCATGCAAGCATCGATTCCTTATGATTTTTATATTCGCTGCATCGGCAAGCCCCATATTAATAAGAGTTCGCTTGCTTGTTTGCCAGTCCCTGAGACGAACCTTGCTCCCGAAATTCGTCTCCGCGGTCTGCTGCTCAACTGTCTGACCAAGTCGTATGCGGATTTGTGGCAATCCTGCTGGGAGGAGTCGTACACGTCTATGAGCTGGGCGAAGGATGATCCTCGACTTACCGCCGATACGTTCACCTCATTGACGGACGAGTGGGATTGGCATACGCCATTGCGTACGGACTATGAACGCCGGCAGGCGTTGGTGGAGCTGGACGTGCTGGCATCCATGGCGCTCGGCATCACCCTGGACGAGCTCATCGACATCTACCGCCTGACCTTCACCGTGCTGAGTGGCTACGAGGATGACACTTGGTACGACGCGAATGGTCGTATCGTGTTCTCCAAGAAGAACTATGGTGATCTGACTTTCAAACGTCTGATTTCGAGAAGATCAAGAATGCGCCTGCGGGCAAGGTGTTCACCCGCACCATCATGGACGACACCCAGCCGGGTGGGCCACGTGAGCGAACCATCGAATACGTGGCGCCGTTCGACAAATGCGATCGCGTAGAGGATTACAAAACCGCGTGGAAGTTCTTCACGCAGAAGTATGGAGATAACAAATGATTCCCATGGTGCTTGCACGGCACATCCAGTCCGGACTCGCCGATTACGTGGAGACCACGTTCCCCATGACTAACAAGCCGTTCCGCGGCTCCATCCGCAAACTCGCCCATCAGGAGGGCATGCTTTCCCAGGAGCCGTTCGTATCGGTCAAACTGCCGTTTCGTGTGGTCGGCAAACATGCGGAATTCCCGTTCCCATGCCTGCACCCCACGTACCGGCCATATGCGCACCAGATGCGCGCATTCGAACGCATCTCCGCCGGTGAATCCACACTGGTGGCCACCGGCACCGGATCAGGCAAGACTGAATGCTTCCTGTACCCGATTCTCGACTACTGTTACCGGCAGCGTAGGCTGGGCCGCAAGGGCATCAAGGCCATCCTCGTCTACCCGATGAACGCTCTCGCCACCGACCAGGCGAAGCGATTGGCCGAACTCATCCACGACAGTCCGGAACTGCGCAACAACGTGACCGCGGGCATGTATGTGGGCCAGATGAGCCAAGGCGGTAGCGACAAGGACAACCACGCCATGACCGCCACCAACATCGTGACCAGTCATGAGGAGCTGCTCAAGAACCCGCCGGACATTCTGCTCACCAACTACAAGATGCTCGATTACCTGCTGGTGCGCCCCAAGGATTCTCGGATCTGGGACAGCATGATCCGGACACGCTCAAATACTTCGTCGTGGACGAATTGCACACCTTCGACGGCGCGCAGGGCACCGACCTGGCCTGCCTGCTGCGCAGGCTCACCGACAGGCTGAACACCACCAGCGACGACATGTGCTTCGTCGGCACGTCGGCCACCATGGGCACCGAAGAGACAGTACGTGACGTCTGTGAGTATGCCAGCCAAATCTTCAACACCACGTTCACACCGGAATCCGTGGTGACCGAGGATCGTCTTCGCATTGACGAATTCTTCGTCACCAGCGACTATGACGACACCATGCCTACTGCCGCGCAGGCCGACCGGCTCATCGAACTCGAAGAGGACGTCGACCCCGACGAATACCTTGCCCATGCGGCCCAAGCGTGGCTTGACGACGCCCCCACAGAGCCGATCTCCACA
>ENA-OQIR01000733-OQIR01000733.1-human-gut-metagenome-genome-assembly--contig:-NODE-733-length-13136-cov-1.800676_pt1 | contig 13136 bp, 18 predicted proteins | sample MGYA00242580_ERZ504745 | MGnify/ENA primary metagenome ERZ504745 (study PRJEB26092, sample SAMD00036214) | human gut metagenome | host: Homo sapiens | study: EMG produced TPA metagenomics assembly of... | reverse complement strand
CTGTTCAAGGTATTAAACGACCAGAGCGCCGCGATCACGGAACGAAAAAGCCCATCCGTTTGACCATCAGTATCCCCGAGGAGCTGCGGAAGGACGGCCGTCACCTTTGTCATTACCGTTGAGCATAACGGCGTCGTGGAATTGCTGAAGGATTTGGACAACGACCCGGCTACCGTCACCATTGAAAGCGACCAATTTTCTGTTTTCGCTCTCGCCTACAGCGACGGACAGGCCGGAGCCTCCTCTGGTGAGGCCGGCTCCTCCAGCGCTTCTGGTTCTTCCGGCGGCTCCAGCAACGATAAATACGTGCCCACCGGAGACGGCTTCCCAGCCGCCGTTGTCAGCGCCGTTCTTTTGATCAGCGCGGCACTGGTTCTTGTGCTTGTCAAGGGCAAGCGGGGCAAGGCCAGCGAATAAAAGAGCTTAAGGCTTAACCGGCCCGTCATTCGGGAAAGGGTTCCCGCGAAACGAATTAAAGAAGCGCTGGACGCCATATAGCGTCCGGCGCTTCTTCCTTTTGACACGGCAGCCAGAGAAAAAGGACAAGCCGGAGAGCATACCGCTCTCCGGCTTGTCTGCTAGTTGTATGGTTCAGCGGCAAAGCCTCCGGTTCTGCCGCAAAGCGAAACCGCTTTAAAAGGCGCGTTTTACAAAGCCCACCTTTTTCATGGCTTTGTCCAGGGTGCGCTGGGAAATCCGCAGGGCGATCTCGGCGCTCTTGGTATAGCACTGCTCCAAATAGGCCTTGTCGCCGATGAGCCGGGTGAATTCCTCCTGGATGGGACGGAGATGATCCACTACCGCTTCGCCAACCGCCAGCTTGAAATCACCGTAGCCCTTGCCGTCGAACTCCCGCTCGATCTCCTCATTGGTTTTTCCAGTCATCACGGAGTAGATCCCCATTAGATTGTTAATGCCATCCTTGCCCTCGCCGTAACGCACCTGAGCGTCGCTGTCGGTGATGGCCCGCTTGAACTTCCGCATAATGTCGTCTGGCTTATCCAGCAAGGCCACGTAGCTGTTGACGTTCTCATCTGACTTGGACATTTTCCTGGTGGGATCCTGCAAGGACATGATCTTTGCCCCTACCTTGGGGATATAGGGATCCGGCACCTTGAAGGTCTGGCCGTAAATGCCGTTGAACCGCTCGGCGATATTCCGGGTCAGCTCCAGATGCTGCTTCTGGTCCAGGCCTACCGGCACCATGTCCGCCTGGTAGGCCAGGATATCCGCCGCCATCAGGCTGGGATAGGCGAACAGGCCAACGTTAACGTTATCGGCGTGCTTCTGGGATTTATCCTTAAACTGGGTCATTCGGGAAAGCTCCCCGAATTGGGTGTAGCAGTTCAGCAGCCAGGCCAGCTCCGCGTGAGTATGAACGTGGCTCTGGATAAAGAACAGGCTTTTGTCCAGGTCGATGCCGCAGGCCAGCAGCAAGGCGTAAGCTTCCAGGGCGTTTTTACGGAATTTGGCCGGGTCCTGCCGCACCGTGATGGTGTGCAGATCCGCCAGGGCGAAAATACAGTCATAGTCATCCTGAAGGCCTACCCAGTTCCGCAAGGCGCCTACATAGTTGCCCAGGGTGATGGTGCCGCTGGGCTGGATCGCGCTGAAAATTACTTTTTTACGCTCAGGAGTGTTCGCTGTTTCCATGGGAAGGGCCTCCTTATATTAATTCGTTTACAAGCTGTCCAAGAATCTTAATCCCTTTTTCCAGCTGCTGGTCGGTGGGCGTGGAGAAGTTGGTGCGGAAGCACTGGCAGGCTCGCTTTCATCGGTCAGGAACGCGTTCCCGGGCACCACGCAGACCTTCCGCAGCACCGCCTGCTTGCAGAAATCAGGCATATCCACCCTTCGGGCAGAGTGCACCAGATGAACAGGCCGCCCTGGATAGGCTTATAGGTGATCTTAGGAAGCAGATACTGGTCCATCAGATCCATGGCGAATTTTGCTTTTTTCCGGTACAGGTCCCGCAGGAACTGGATATGGCCGGATAATCGTATTTGGTCATAAACTCGTTGGCGATCATCTGGCCAGGATGTTGGTGTGAACGTCCTCGCCCTGCTTGCAGACGATCATCTTCTGGCATACGGCTGAGGGCCCGATGCAGTAGCCCACCCGGATGCCGGGCGCAAAACCTTGGAGAAGGTGCCCGCGTACATTACCAGGCCATCCTCGTCGAAGCTCTTGATGCAGGGCAGGTCCTCGCCCTCGATCCGCAGATCGCCGTAGGGGTTGTCCTCCAGAATCAACACGCCGTAGCGCTTGGCCAGCTCATACACCTTTTCCGTTTTTCCAGGCTCATGGTGATACCGGAGGGATTTTGAAGTTGGGAATGGTATAAATAAACTTGGCGTTAGGCTCTTCCCGCAGGGCGGTTTCCAGGGCCTCCAGGTTCATGCCGTCGTCATCCATGGGAACGCCCCGCAGGCGCACGCCGTAGGAGCGGAAGGAGTTCAGGGAGCCGATAAAGCTGGGAGCCTCGCAGATGACCACATCCCCCGCGTTGCACAGGGCTTTGGTGGTTAAATCCATCACCTGCTGGGCACCGGAGGTAACCACCAGCTCGTCGAACTCCCGGCCCACGTTATGAGTCTTTTTCATGTAATCCTTCAGGGTTTCCCGCAAAGGGGCGTAGCCCTCGGTAATACTGTACTGCAAGGCCGCAATGGGATTTTTCTCCAGAATGGACGCGGTAATCTCCTCAATGGCCTTGGTGGGAAACGCCTCGGGAGACGGATTTCCCGCGGACAGGGAAATCACCTCCGGGTCCGCCGCGTACTTGAAAATTTCCCGGATCGCGGAGGGCTTCAAAGACTGTACCCGATTTGAAAATTTATATTCCATTTTCAGCACCAACCTATCATGATATAATATAGAAAATAAGTGAAAGCAAAAGCTCAACGCCTGCAAAACAGAGCTCCCGCCGCTTTTCCGGCGGCCTGCGGCGGGCGGCCGCTGTTTCAGACGGTGATTTACCAGCGCCCAGAAGGTCTGCCGGATGTACCCGAAGACCCGAAGCGGGATTGAAAAACTATTTTTAATTTTATCACATTTTTTACGGTGAATCAATGCCAATCCCTAAAGATAAGCGTTTAAAAGCGGGGGACTCCCGAAACGGGCCTGAACGGTTCGGGAGGACTGTGAAAGCAAAAAGGCTGGTGGTTTTCTACAAATTTTGGGGAAGAGAAAGCGGTAAATTTTTCTGTTTAAAAACAGCAATTTACGCCATATATTAATGAAATATTCACAATAACATGATAGAATAGAATCAACATAAGCATAGAGGAGGCTTACCACTATGAACGCACAAAAATTTACTCAAAAATCTCTTGAGGCCATCCAGGAGGCCCAAAATATAGCGCTGGAGCACAACAGCATGCAGATCGAGCAGGAGCACCTGGTTTGCGCCCTGCTGGAGCAGAAGGACGGCCTGATTCCCCAGCTGATGAAAAAGATGGGAACCGACCCGGACGCCTTGCTTCACGCCGTGGAGCAGCGGATAGAGGGCCTGCCCGGGGTTACCGGTCCCGGCCGGGAAAGCGGGAAGATCTATGTGTCCGGCGACGTGGATCAAAATCTGGCCGCCGCTGAGCGGGAAGCCGGCCGGATGAAGGACGAATATGTTTCCGTGGAGCACATTATGATGGCGGTTCTGGAAAAGCCGAACACAGGCATGAGCCGTATTTTCCAGCAGTTCGGCGTGACAAAGGACCAGTTCCTGTCCGTGCTGGCTACGGTTCGGGGCAATACCCGGGTCACCAGCGACACCCCGGAGGAAACCTATGATTCCCTGTCCAAATACGGCCAGGATCTGGTGGAGCTGGCGAAAAACCACAAGCTGGATCCGGTAATCGGCCGCGACTCGGAGATCCGGAACGTGATCCGGATCCTTTCGAGGAAAACCAAAAACAATCCGGTGCTCATCGGTGAACCCGGCGTGGGCAAAACCGCCATCGCCGAGGGCCTGGCCCTGCGGATCGTCCGGGGGGACGTGCCCAACAACCTGAAGGACCGGAAGCTGTTTTCCCTGGATATGGGCTCCCTGATCGCCGGCGCCAAGTTCCGGGGCGAGTTTGAGGAGCGGCTGAAAGCCGTGCTGGGCGAGGTAAAAAAGAGCGAGGGCAAAATCATTTTGTTCATCGACGAGCTTCACACCATCGTGGGAGCGGGCAAGACCGAGGCTCCATGGACGCCGGCAACCTGCTGAAGCCGCTGCTGGCCAGAGGGGAGCTCCACTGCATCGGCGCCACCACCCTGGACGAATACCGGCAGTATATTGAAAAGGATCCGGCTCTGGAACGCCGCTTCCAGCCCGTGCTGGTGGATGAGCCTCTGTGGCGGATACCATTTCCATTTTGAGAGGGCTGAAGGAGCGCTACGAGGTGTTCCACGGGGTAAAGATCCAGGATCAGGCCCTGATCGCCGCCGCGACCCTTTCCAACCGGTATATTTCCGACCGCTTTCTGCCGGATAAGGCCATCGACCTGGTAGACGAGGCCTGCGCCATGGTCCGCACCGAGATCGATTCCATGCCTACGGAGCTGGACGAGATTTCCCGGAAGATCATGCAGCTGGAAATCGAGGAGGCCGCCCTGAAAAAGGAAACGGACGCCCTTTCCCAGGAGCATCTGCAGGAGCTGCAAAAAGAGCTGGCGGAGCTCCGTTCCCAGTTTAAAGAGATGAAAGCGAAATGGGAAAACGAAAAAGAGGCCATTGGCAAGGTGCAGAAGCTGCGGGAGGAGATCGACCAGGTCAACGGCGAGATTGAAAAGGCGGAACGCAGCTACGACCTGAACAAGCTGGCGGAGCTGAAATACGGCCGCCTGCCCGCCCTGCAAAAGGAGCTTCAGGAGGAGGAGCGGATCGCCGAGGAGGGCCAGAGCAATGCCAGCCTGCTCCACGACAAGGTCACCGAGGAGGAGATCGCCAAGATCGTGGCCGGTGGACCGGGATTCCCGTTTCTAAGCTGATGGAGGGCGAGCGGGATAAGCTGCTGCGGCTGGAGGATATCCTCCACCAGCGGGTCATCGGCCAGGATGAGGCGGTAGAAAAAGTCACCGAAGCATCCTCCGTTCCCGGGCGGGCATCCAGGACCCGGACCGCCCCATCGGTTCCTTCCTGTTTTTAGGCCCCACCGGCGTGGGCAAAACCGAGCTTGCCAAGGCGCTGGCTCAAACCCTGTTTGACGACGAGCGGAATATGGTTCGGATCGATATGACCGAGTATATGGAGAAATATTCCGTATCCAGACTGGTGGGAGCCCCTCCCGGATACGTGGGCTACGAGGAAGGCGGCCAGCTGACCGAGGCGGTGCGCCGGCATCCTTATTCCGTGGTGCTGTTCGACGAGGTGGAGAAGGCCCACCCGGATGTGTTCAACATTCTGCTTCAGGTGCTGGACGACGGGCGGATCACCGACTCCCAGGGGCGGACGGTGGACTTTAAAAACACCATCATTATCCTGACCTCAAACTTAGGCTCCAATTACATTTTGGAGGGCATCAACGAAAAGGGAGAGATCAGCGGGGAGGCCAGAACCATGGTGGATGGCCTGCTGAAGCAGCAGTTCCGCCCTGAGTTTCTGAACCGGCTGGACGACATCGTATTCTACAAGCCCCTGACCAAGGATGAGATCACCAGGATCGTGGATCTGATGATCGCTGACCTGCAAAAGCGCCTGGAGGAAAAGCAGCTCACGGTGGAGCTGACCCAGGCGCCAAGGATTACGTGGTGGACAGCGGCTACGACCCGGTTTACGGCGCCCGCCCGCTGAGGAGATTCCTCCAGAGCAAGGTGGAAACCGCCATCGCCAAGGCTATCATTTCCAGAGACCTCCGGCCCCGCACCCACCTGGTGGTGGATTACAACGGCAGGGAGCTGACAGTGGAGCCGGTGACGATTATGCCTAGGGAAGGATAAGCCTTTCCCCGAGAAAAGAGGAGCCTGGCCTGAGAATGCTCAGAGCGCCGGGAGAAAACAGCGGCCCCGCGGCAAAGCGCCGCGGGGCCGCTGTTTTCCTGCTGGAAAAGCGCCTCCTGCCCTGTCGGAGACAGTCCGGCGCCGCCCATATACGCCATAAGGCGGAAAAATAAAGCCGCCGCACGCGGAAGAGGAAACAAGGGGCTTTAAAATATCGGGCATACCTAGCGGGAAGCTGGCGTCGGCCAATTGGCCAGGCAAGGCTCATCGGCAAATTTTCCATAGCCTTTCCAATTTAATCAAGACGCGGATGGGTTTCTGTTCCCGGCGGCCGCGCGGAAGAGGAAAGAGGCGCGGAGCGCCCGGGCGGCCCCGCCTGAAAAACAGGAAGGCCCTGGGAAGGCTGTCAGACGGCGTCCCAATGGGCGATGCCGGCGCGCTCCACGGCGCCCATGACCTTGGATTTTAAATCCGGATAGTCCTTTTCCAGCCGGGCGATCAGCTCCTTGGTTCTTTGACGGGAGGTGCTGCCGTCGGCGGGGCAGCTGCTTTTCACCACCGGCAGCTGGCAGCGGCTCGCCGCCGCCGCGACCTGGCGCTCCCCGCAGAACACCAGGGGACGGATCAGCAAAGCTCCTTTCGGGAAAGATAGGATTTTGGGGAAAAGCAGTCCAGAGAGCCGCTGTTGAACAGGTTCATGAAGAAGGTCTCCACCGCGTCGTCGTAATGATGGCCCAGGCCAGCTTATTGCAGCCCGCCTCCTTTGCCATATTGTGCAGGATCCCCCGGCGCATTCTGGCGCACAGGCTGCAGGGATTAGCTTCTTTCCGATCCTCGAAAATGATCCGGCCCAGCTGGGTGCGCCGGATATGGTACGGCACGCCCAGCCGCCGGCAGAGCTCCTCAATCTGGGAGTAGTCGGCGGGTTCGCCGTGAAACTGGGGATCCGCCGTCAGGGCGGCCACCTCGAACCGGCTGGGGATAAAATTCCCGCAGGGCCGCCAGGGCGCAGAGAAGCACCAGGCTGTCCTTGCCGCCGGAAACGCCTACGGCAATCCGGTCCCCCTCCCCGATCATATGATATTTTTCCACGGCCGCCCGCATCGGGCCTAGTATCTTTTGCATCCGCGCATCCTCCCGTCCGGCCTGGGCGGCCGGCGATTCCTTTCTATAAGCTGGGTTTTCCTTATTGTGGCACAAAATTGCGAAAAACACAAGTGAAAATGGCGCGTGAGAAAACAGGAGATATCATGAGAAAAACAGAGCATATTGAAGATTGTAAGTATGCAAATTAAAAAAATAGGAAAAAGTGTTGACAAGGCAGGGGCCCTGTGTTATGATAACAACCGTGCACGATTGAAAAATACGTGAAACTTCGAATTATTAGGAGGAAACGCTATGTCCACTTATATGCCCAAAGCCGGTCAAGTCGACCGCAAGTGGTATGTACTTGACGCCGCCGGCAAACCGCTGGGCCGCGTAGCCGTTCAGGCCGCCAATCTTCTCCGCGGCAAGCATAAGGTTACCTTTGCGCCTCATGTCGACTGCGGCGACCATGTAATCATCATCAACGCAGAAAAAGCCGTGTTAACCGGCAATAAGCTGACCCAGAAGTATTATTACCGCCACACCGGCTATATCGGCCACCTCCGGGCTGTCCGCTATGACACCCTGATGGCGGAGAAGCCGGAAAAGGCAATGGAGCTCGCCGTAAAGAGAATGGTTCCCGATACCACCATCGCCGCGCCGCCCTGACCAGACTGCGCATCTATGCTGGCGCCGAGCACAACCACGCCGCACAGAAGCCCGAAGCCTGGGAACTATAAGGATAGGAGGAACGCAAGATGTACGATAAGGCACCTTATTTCTACGGCACAGGTAGAAGAAAAAGCTCCGTTGCCCGCGTGAGAGTATACCAGGGCACCGGTAAGGTTACAATCAACGACCGTGATATCGACGATTACTTTGGCCTGGAGACCCTGAAGCTGATCGTTCGCCAGCCTTTGGTGGCCACCGAGACCGATCAAAAATTTGACATTGTCTGCCGGGTTGCTGGCGGCGGTGTTACCGGCCAGGCCGGCGCGATCCGCCATGGCATCGCCAGAGCCTTGCTCCAGTACGATTCTGAGAATCTCCGCCCGATTCTGAAGAAGGCCGGATTCCTGACTCGTGATCCGAGAATGAAGGAACGTAAGAAGTACGGCCTGAAGGCCGCCCGCCGCGCTCCTCAGTTCTCCAAGAGATAACAGGCTTGTGTTACAAAAAGAGATGCCCTTTCTGCGGGGCTGTCTCTTTTTTATTTCGATGAAAATAACGGCGCCGCCAGGCCGCCTGCCGGTCAATTCCTTTTAGTGCCGGCTTAAGCTCCCGGGCTGCCCGGCCGTTTTGACTTTTCTCCTTGCCGCCTTTTTGATTAGAGACTAAAGGGGAGGGTTCCGGCAGGAAGAGGGAGGAGCTGGGCCTAAATGGAAAGCCGGGCCGGCCCCATTCCTTGAGAAGCAAAAAAAGAGGCATCCGGTTAAAAATGGCGGCAAAGGGCTTGCATTAGAGTGGAAAAGGCTTTGCCTTGAGGAAAAGAGGCAATGATGGAAATACGATACGGGAGGCTGCTATGAGTAAGAAATACGCGTTTTTATTGATGGGAAAGGACTTTAACCCTCAGAGAGACCATGCCTGCTTTCCGCCGGCGTGTGGACAGCTATATCATCACGGTGCGTTCCCCTGAGGAGGCGGTGAAAAAGCCAGAGAGCTGGCGGATGAGGGCTTTGGCGCGCTGGAGGTCTGCGGCGCTTTTGGAGAAAATCTGGCCCGGGAAATGTACCAGGCCGCAGACAGGCGGCTGACAGTAAGCTATGTGGTATGCCCTAAGGATCAGGAGGAAGCCAGCCTTCAGTTTTGGGGCCCGGGGAAAGCATGAAGAAGGCGGCTTTGCCCGCAAAGGACAAAACGCATTTCTTAAAAAGGACGCCTGAGGCCCACGCCGCAGGCGCTCTTTTCTACCGGCGGAAATGTTAGCGGCAGATATTCTGTACTGGCCGGGGGCGGGATCAAAAAACCCGCTCCCCGAGCCGGCCTTTTTGTGTAAAGAGAAGAATCTCAGGAGGAAGGAAAGAATAATTCTTTTTCGCAATTATAATAACAAGGTCTATGGGTATTATTATACTACTGTTTTCGACCATGTTCGTGTGATGTTCATAAGGGGTTTACAAAAGGGTTTTAAAATTGAGTAAATAGGAGCCGAACCGCGGCCGGTCATCGCCGCGGCAAATAATAATAATGAGGTACTCCAAATGGAAAAAATAATGAGAAGAAAAGTAGATCCAATTGGGAAGGATCATCCTGCCGGCAGAATTTCGCACGCGGCTGGGGATCGAAAAGGACAGCGAAATTGAAATCGTCTGCGAAAAGGACCGCATGATTATCAAGAAAGTATCCCCTATGGGGGTTATTATCCCGCTGCCCCGGGATCAGTAAAGCAAAGCCGGCGGCGGTGCCGTTCCTTTGCCAGCCGGGCTGCGGCCCTGGCCCGCGATTGACAAAGGGGCTGGTTCGTGTAGGATAAAAAAGGCCGCCGCGGGCGTCTAAACTAAAAAACAGGAGGCGGTTTTGATGAAGCCGGCTTATCAGACTGTGATCTTTGATATTGACGGAACCTTGTTAAAATCCGACCGGGGCGTGATGAACGCCCTGAAGTATACTACGGAGAAAATGGGAGTGCCCTATCCTTCGGCAGAAATCCGGCAAAAATTTATCGGTCCGCCGCTGCATTACAATTTCCACGACCTGATGGGGATGAACGAGGCGGACACCGCTAGGGCTATCGATCTATTCAACGAGTATTACCTGCCTATCGGCGTATTTGAGTCGGAGCTCTATCCCGGAATCATGGAGCTGGTCACCGGCCTTTTCGATCAGGGAGCGCGGGTGTGCATCGCCACGGCGAAATCCAAACCGATGGCTGACCGGGTGGTGGCTCATTTTGGGCTGACCCCCTATTTAGCGTGTATGGAAACCAAGGCGGATGAACAGCCTACCGGAGATAAAAAGGTGCTGATCCGCCAGATTTTAGAGGACACCGGCGCGAAGCCGGAGGAAGCCGTGATGGTTGGAGATACCTGCTTTGACGCAGAAGGGGCGTTTCAGAACCGGATGCCCTTTATCGGCGTGACCTACGGCTATGGGCTGAAAAAGGAAATGGAGCAGGCAGGCGTCACCCTGCTTGCTTCCACAACAGAGGAGCTTCGGGCGCTGCTGGGACTCTGATGGAAACAAAACAACGCAGGCCGCGCGGAAAATTTGCGCGGCCCTTGCTCTAGAAGGAGAATTGCGGGATTATTTCACGGTTCTCTTTTTTTATTCCTATGCGACAGCCCCCTCGATCACATCAGAGATCTCGCAGTCCAGAATGTCGCAAAGGGAATCCAGGGTTTTTGTTGTAATTGGTTTACCGTGTTTCATCCTGTGTAAAGTGCTGGCGGAAAAGCCCTCTTTAAAAATCAGATGATATTCCGTGATGTTTTTACGCAGGAGTGTACGGTAAAATGGCGCATAAGTAATCACAATTATCACCTCGATAGTAAGAGTATCACACGAGATCTCTTGATTATACTCATTATATCGAGTATAATTGTAATCATGAGAGAGGCTTCCCCTTCCTCATAATACCCCAAAAAGGGCGCCTGCTGCACACAGGCGCCCTTTGCTTTGGCGTAGAATCATTTCCGGTATTCCTATTTTTCACTTGGCGGGACGAAAGCTGAGACGGTTTATTTTATGTCAGCGGAAGATGCTCCCAGTGTGGTTTCCTCTGAAACGGAGACAATGAACTTTTGACAGACCCATTTCCGCAGTATGAGGAGACGCTTTCACCGGAGCGCCCGCCGTGTCCATAGCGGAAGGGCTTTTCACCGCCGCCGCATCGGTTCCCCTTTGGGCGTATCCCAGGCGCAAGTCCTGCGATACGCTTTTGCGGTTCCGGCGCCCGCTTTTCGGAACACCTTCTCAGGAAGCGGGAAAACCGCAGCCGGTCGGCCATTTCTTCGGGCGAAACGTGAAAGTATCTGCCGCCTGCCGCTGCCGCAGCGCCCGGGAAAGCCGCCGCCCGCTTTCCTTCGCGCGTCTCTGCCCCGGCCGGAAAGGGCGGTTCTGGAATTTAGTTTTTTACAGTTCCCGCGAAAAAGACCATATCGAAGAAAATCATTTTCGGTACTTTTTCATTTCTGTCTCATAAACGTTATTTCCCAGGGAATCGATGGCCACAATGGCGGGAAAGTCCTTTACCGTGTACCGGCGGATAGCTCGGTGCCCAGGTCTTCGTAGCAGAGCAGCTCCTCCTTGACGATGCTTCTGGCGATCAGGGCCGCCGCGCCGCCAATGGCGGCGAAATAAACCCCGCGGTTCCGCACAATAGCTTCTACCACCGGGGCGCTTCTGGCGCCCTTGCCGATCATGCCCTTCAGGCCGAGGTCTAAAAGGGCCGGAGTGTAAGCGTCCATCCGGTAGCTGGAGGTGGGGCCTGCCGGGCCTACGGCATAGCCGGGCTTCGCCGGTGCCGGACCCACGTAATAGATTACCTGGCCCTTTAAATCCACAGGCAGCTCCCTGCCCTGCTCAAGCAAGGCGTACAGCCTCTTATGGGCGGCGTCCCTGGCGGTGAGCATAGTGCCGGTAATCAGCACAGGATCTCCTGCCCGCAGGCCGCGGATGGCTTCGTCATCCAGAGGGAATATGATTTTTTTAGGCGCGCTGCTTTGACTCATCTGCTTTCCCTCCTTATAGAACCGCGGATTTATGCCGGGCCGCGTGGCAGCAGATGTTTACCGCCACCGGCATGCCGGCGATGTGGGTGGGAAATGTGAGAATGTTTACCCCTAAAGCGGTGGAAGCGCCTCCCAAACCCGCCGGGCCGTAGCCAAGAGCGTTAATTTTTTCCAAAAGCTCATCCTCGAGAGCGGCGTACCTGGGGTCAGGATTTTTTCAGTGATCGGCAGCATAGCCGCCTTTTTTGCCAACTGGGCCGCCTTTTCAAAGCTGCCGCCGATGCCGATTCCCACCACGATGGGGGGACAAGGGTTCGGCCCGGCGCGGTCTACCGTATCCAGAATAAACCGCTTGACCCCCTCCAGCCCCGCGGATGGGGTCAGCATTTTAATGGCAGACATATTCTCGCTGCCGAAGCCCTTGCCGGAAACCAGGAATTTAATCTGGCTGCCCGGCACGATGTCGGTATAAATTATGGCGGGTGTGTTGTCGCCGGTGTTAACCCGGTCGATCACCGGGTCGCTGACCACGGATTTCCGGAGATAGCCGTCCCGGTAAGCCTGGCGCACTCCCTCTTGAACGGCCTCCTCAAAGCTGCCGTTTTCAATAACTACCTTGTCGCCGTATTCCACAAATAAAAACGCCATGCCCGTATCCTGACAGATCGGGAGCTGCTCCTGGGCGGCGATCCGGTCGTTTTCCAGAAGCTGGCCCAAAACCTCCCGCCCCAAGGCAGAGGCTCCCGTTCCCGGGCTTGGGCCAGGGCGTCTAAAATATCCTGGCCGATTTCATAGTTGCACCGCAAAAAAGCTCCTTTACCGTATCCGTTACGGCTTTGCCTCAATTCTCCGAATTTCCATGGCAAATCTTCCTTTCTTCAATTCTATCATTATAAAATAAAAAGTTTTGAATTACAATAGATACCTCCGGGCTTATGCTATCATAAAAGAGAAAGAAAAACCAAGGAACCACGGCGGGAGGAGGATTTTATGCGGATCTTGATCGACGCCGACGGCTGCCCGGTGGTGAACCAGGCTATCCGGCTGGGAAACCGGGCGGGGCTGGAGGTGATCCTGCTGTGCGATACCTCCCATGTGTTTCAGCGGGAGGGGGCCAGGACCATAACCGTCTCAAAGGGGCGGACAGTGTGGATTTCGCCTTGGTGAACCTGCTGGAGCCGGGAGATGTAGCCGTCACCCAGGATTACGGCCTGGCGGCCATGTGCCTGGCCCGGGGAGCCAGAGCGATCAGCCAGGACGGGCTGGAGTACGGCGATGAAAATATCAGCGCCCTGCTGCTGGCAAGGCATACGGCGAAAAAAATACGAAACGCCGGCGGGCGGCTGAAGGGAAGCCCGAAGCGCGCCCCCAAGCAGGATCAGGCGTTTGAGGAAGCGTTTGCCCGGCTGATCGGGCTGAAATGAGGCAGAGGGACCCGGCGGGCAGCGGGCCTGGC
>ENA-OQIR01000732-OQIR01000732.1-human-gut-metagenome-genome-assembly--contig:-NODE-732-length-13147-cov-5.880876_pt1 | contig 13147 bp, 13 predicted proteins | sample MGYA00242580_ERZ504745 | MGnify/ENA primary metagenome ERZ504745 (study PRJEB26092, sample SAMD00036214) | human gut metagenome | host: Homo sapiens | study: EMG produced TPA metagenomics assembly of... | reverse complement strand
CTTTCTTTTTCGTGTCTGTGGGCGTTCGCCTTCACAAGTTATTACTTTTTCTTCAAGATTAACCGATGAATATACCAAAGAAGTGACGATCGTCGCATGACATCGATGGTTTACCCGGCTTAGAATAAAGGCACAACAGAAGAACGAAGAAAAAAGACAAACACAATACAGACTTACGGCAGCGGCCAGAGGAATGACAAGAAGAAAAGACGCGCCGCCAAGCCAAGTGAAAGGAAACATCATGAAGAACAACACTTTTGATCAGATCATCAACTCCGACCTCGCCTCCATCGACCCGGCTTCGGCCAGTTCGCTCTCGCCAAGGCCTCCGCCGACCTGATGAAGAAGGTCCTCAACAAGTAAGACCGCTTCCTAGACAGAAGGCAAGGCGCAGGCGCGGCAGCACCCCGCTCCGCTTCTTTCCAATCCTTAAAACACATAGCGGGAGGCCGCGGTTCCAAACGGAATCGCGGCTCCCGCTTTTCGCACGCGCACGCATACACACACGCACCTGCCCTGCCGGCAATATTCACCATTCGCTCCGCGTAATCATGCCAATACATCGTTTTCCATCTAACTTCGCACGAACTTAACAGCAAACTTAACAACTGCGAAGTTGCTGTTAAGTTATGTTAAGCTTGTTGCAAGTAAATGGATTTGCGCCAGGGGGACGGTCATGAACGCAAGTGAACTCAAACATCTCATCTTACAGATGCGTCAAATCGGCAACGATACTCAAACCTGCGAAGTCAAGGAAGCACGTAACAAAATACCTGAAAGCATCACCGATACCCTGTCCGCCTTTTCCAACGGTAACGGAGGCACCATCATTCTCGGCGTATCCGAGAAGGAAGGGTTCACGCCGGTGGAATCCTTCGACGCGCGCGCCATACAGGAAGCGCTGAGCGCCAAATGCGAGCAGATGACGCCTCGCGTACGGCCGACGCTGGAAGTAATTCCCTTTGAAGGCACCAACGTTCTCATGGCGCACATCCCCGCAATGCCACTCAAAGACAGACCGTGCTACATCACCACTAAAGGACGCTACCAAGGGTCGTACATCCGCACCGGTGACGGCGATCGCAAGCTCACCCAATATGAAATCGACCGCCTCATGGAAGAACACAGCCAGCCCACATTCGACGACGAAATTGTGGCGCAGGCCACACTAGACGATCTGAACCACAATCTGCTTTCCCAATTCATCAACCGTCAACGTGAATTGCATCCACGTATTTCGGCACTCGCAGTGACGAAAACATCACCATCAGCATGCACGTCGCAAAAAAGGACGATGAAGGAACCATCCGGCCAACGCTTGGCGGCCTGCTGGCACTCGGATCATTCCCTCAGCAATTCTTCCCGAGGCTTAATATCACTTTCACCGCTTTCCCAGGTATCACCAAAGCCGAAATAGTGGACGAGAACCGCAGATTCCTTGACGCACAGACCATCATCGGCCCCATTCCTTTCATTATTGAAGACGCATTGAATGCCGTCACCAAAAACATGCGTACCGGAGCTGTAATCGAGGGAGCATTTCGCCAGGATGTGCCCGATTATCCGCGTAAGGCGGTTCGCGAGGCAATCGCCAACGCACTCATGCACCGCGATTACTCGCCAGACGCCCGCGGATCACAAGTGCAGGTGAACCTATATGCCGACCGGCTAGAAATCCTTAATCCCGGCGGATTGTTCGGCAACGTAACCATCGACACGTTGGGCACCGTGGGCATCTCTTCTTCAAGAAACCAATTCCTTTCCAACATTCTGGAAACCACACCATATCCCGGTGGCGGGTATGTTGTAGAGAATCGCGGAACGGGTTACCAAGTCATCGAAGAGCAGCTCCAAGCTGCGCTCATGAATCCACCGAAACCGCTTAACACGTTGACTTTTTTCTCATTGACTTTCAACAAACGCAGAATGACGAAAAGCGAGAAAACCAATACTAACCCACTATCCGTAGAAGAAGCAATCATCGAACTGCTGAGCAAGCGCAGTTCCGCAACTTCAAAGGAACTGTCTGAGCTATCGGGGCTATCCCGTTCGACCATCACCACTCACCTGCGGACCATGATCGCTAACGAAATTGTGGAGCCGACGGAACCGGCGCGCAGCCCAAAACAGCGGTATCGGCTGGCCGGGGAATAACCCATCTCACCAACTTCGTACGAACCCCACCAGCAACCGGCCAACGCACAATGCAGGTAGCATCGGCAGGCTGGCCGCAACAAGCGGACAGACTGACGTCACCGGTTTCGTTCTGCGGCAATTCGAGTCGTTCCGAGCCGAAACACTCCCAAATAACCATCGGAAGCAACGTTATGCAGGCAGATTATTTACATTTTCTTCAAGATGGACCGATGATCATACAATAAAAATAAGGATTACGGAATGACAAACGCATACCGGCGTGCCTATAGTGAGGGCACAACAGAAAAACAACAGAAGAACGAAGAACAAGAGAACAAAGACAGCAGCGACGACCGCGCAACGTGAAGAAGACGGAAGACAAAAGAGACCAGGCGGCCGTCCGAAAGGAAACATCATGAAGAACAACACTTTTGATCAGATCATCAACTCCGACCTCGCCTCCATCGACCCGGCTTCGGCCAGTTCGCTCTCGCCAAGCCTCCGCCGACCTGATGAAGAAGGTCCTCAACAAGTAAGACCGCTTCCTAGACAGAAGGCAAGGCGCAGGCGCGGCAGCACCCCGCTCCGCTTCTTTCCAATCCTTAAAACACATAGCGGGAGCCGCGGTTCCAAACGGAATCGCGGCCTCCCGCTTTTCACGTACGCCGGCTACACCTCCTCAGCAGCGAGATTACGGCTGCGGCACGTTCACGGGGACCGCGTGTCACATAGAAACCAATCGCCACAATCACGAACATCACCGTGCAGCAGGTCCACAGCACGTGGCTGCCGAACGCGTTCAGAATCCAACCTCCGACAAGCGGCGAGAACGCATTGGACAGCGACCACACCAGGTTGTACAGGCCCTGATACGTGCCGCGCACATCCTTTGGCGCGATGTTCGCCACCGTCGTGGCGGCAATCGGGAACGTGCCAAGCTCGCCGAGAGTCCACAACACGGTCGCAATCGCAAATGTCACCCACGAATCGGCGCCGATTTGGAACGCGTAACCAACCGCCGTGATGGACATGCCAAGCACCAGCACACGGGTGTTGCTCATCCGCTGAAACAACGCGATCGCTGGAATCTGCAGCAAGCACAGAATGCCACCGTTGATGGTCAGCAGGCTGGAATATTCGTCCGTGCCGAGCCCAATCTGCGTCATGGAGATCGGCAGGCCGCTGACGATCTGGTAATACGCCAGCGTGTACAGGAACATCAGCACCACCATCGACATGAGCGCTTTGTCGGCGCACGCGCGACGATAGCTACGCCATATGGAGAATTGCTGCGATTGGGTAGTTTGTGAAGTTTCAGAACGTTCCATAGGTTGTTTCACGACGCGTTTCACAAACCGTCCGGTAACGCGCACACCCAATCCAGCTTCCTTGAAGAACACCATCATCAGCAACGTGGCGAACACCAGCACCGCCGCTTCCACATAGAACATCAGCGAATAGGAAATCTTGACAAGCTGGTTGGCGATGATCGGCCCGATCGCAAAACCGAAATTCACAGCCCACGTCTGCAACGAATACGCGCGCTTCTGCTTACGGAACGGGACAACGTCGGAAACGTACGCCGAGACCGCGGGCGTCGGCATGGAGGAAATCACACCGTATATCAGCAACGCAATCGCCATAATCCAAGGATCGCCGATAAAAGCCAGCAAAACCAGCATCGCAGCGGAACCAAGTTGCCGATGACAATCATCGCAGGCCGCCCGAATCGGTCAGACAACGCGCCACCGTACAGGCAGCCGAAAATGCCACCGAAACCGTACATGGAAACGATGGTGCCGGCCACGCCCGCGCTCACATGCATGTCGGAAACAAGATACATGGAAAGGAACGATGTGACGAAACGGCCCATCCACAGGATGAGCAACGTGACCCACAAACCCCAGAACATGACGGGCAAACCAAAAATCTCTCTTCTTTTCTCCATTCCATCCATCATATCGGTTAGGAGCGAAGCAGCCGTTTTTCCCGGGGTGCTGGGACAATAGGCAGTTATGGCAATGAAAAAAGGACCGACCAAGGGGTCGGGTGGAAAGCATCGTAACGCGCTGAGGGGTAAGGGACCGACCCCCAAGGCCGAAGATCGCGTATATCACAAGGCTTACAAGGAAAAGCAGGCTACCAATCGCCGTAAGATGGCGGATCCGCGGCTGGCAGCACGCCGTCGCGCGGCAAAGTTCAGCTCGGAATCCGATGATCTCGTCATCGGCCGCAATGCCGTGCTCGAGGCGCTGCGCTGTGGTGTGCCCGCAAGCACGCTGTATGTGGCCGCGCGCATCGAGCACGACGACCGCACGCGCGAAATCATTCGCCTCGCCGGCATTCATGGACTGAACCTTATGGAAGCCGACCGTTTGGAAATGGATCGCATCGCACGCTCCTCCAACCATCAGGGCGTGGTGATGAAGGCGCAGCGTTCCAGTATTCCTCACTCGCCGAGCTGGTGGAACGCGCCGACAAGAAGTCCCGCGCCATGGAAGCGGCCAACTCCGCAAGCGCACGCATTGCGGCACGTCCGCTGTTCATCGCGCTTGATGGCGTCACCGATCCGCAGAATCTGGGTGCGGTCATCCGTTCCGCAGCCGCATTCGGCGCCAACGGCGTGATTCTGCCGGAACGTCGCTCCGCTTCAGTCACCGCAGCCGCATGGAAGGTGTCCGCAGGCGCAGCCGCACACATGCCGGTCGCCCGCGTGGTAAATCTCACCAAAGCCATTGAAAGCCTGAAGGAACGCGGATACTACAGCGTCGGCCTCGACGGTGGCGGTGACGCCCTCGTTGGCGAAACCGGTTTCGAAACCGACCCGCTGGTCGTAGTGCTCGGTTCCGAAGGCAACGGCTTGAGCCGTCTCGTACGCGAGGCATGCGATTCCATCGCAGGCATTCCAATGTCGAACATGGTCGAGTCACTGAACGCTTCCGTCGCAGCAGGCATCACGCTGTATTCCGTCGTACGTGCCCGCCGCGAAGCCGGTGCCGCAGCCGACGCGAAGTAGACAACGCGCAAAGCAACAGCAAGCACAGCGAAACTGCGGAAGCAAACACGGCAAAGCAGCACGTCTGAAATGATTATGAGCGGATAGTCCATACGGATTATCCGCTCATTTGTTATGCAAGTCTGTACTTGGATTGATTCTGGGCTTACCGCAGACCCACTCCCCCGCCATCGCCTCGTCTCAGCACATTGGAAAAAGCTCCACTGGAGCTTTTTCTATCAATGTGCCCATACAGCTGCGTCGGGATCGTCGTCGGGGTTGTAGCCGTCGTCGGGATCGTCGTAGGTGTATTCGTCGTCGATCACACCGGAATCGGCTTCGGCGTTCAACGCGTCCACATCCTTCGTGGTGAGCTTGTACTGCGGAAGCACCTTCTCCACATAGCTTTGCACAGCCTCGGCCATCGGCACATCATGACCCGCCTTCTCGGCCAGGAACCAACGGTGGTCAAGCACTTCATGGAAGAACTGAGCCGGTTCGATCTGCGAACGGTATTCACGCGGAATCATGCGCACGGTCGGCTCGAACACTTCACGCATCCAATCAGTGGCGACAATCTCAAGATCCTCACCATCACGCCATGTCGAAGCGCGGTAGGCATCCAAATCGTTCAACAGTCGACGAGCCTGATTCTCCTGCACATCAAGACCAGTCAAACGCAGCAACTTACGATTCGCATAACCGGCATCGACCACACGCGGACGCACCAGCACACGCTTGCCATCCTCAGCGGTCTTCATCTCCAGCTCATCCACATCAAAACCAAGCTCATTTAGCTTGTTAACGCGCTTCTCAATCTTCCACATCTCATCCGGACCGAACTTGTCGGTATCAGTCAGCGCGCTCCACAGCGAATGATAACGATCCACCAAACGGTTGCCGATCTCAATCTCATCAACACCGCTCGGCAGCAGCGAACCGGACGAAAGATCCATCAATTCGCCAATAATGTTCGTACGAGCCAAATCAACATCGTACTCGCGCTGGCCTTCCGTCAGATTAATCTGCAGATCACCGGTTTCCGCATCAACCAAAAATGCGGAGAACGCGTAGGCATCACGCAGGAACAACACGTTCGACAGCGACACATCGCCCCAATAGAAGCCGGCCAAATGCAAACGCACCATCAGCACAGCCAGTGCGTCGATCAGTCGTTCCGCGGTATCAGGGCGCAGATTACGCGCGAACAGCGCACGATACGGCAGTGAGAACTTCAAATGCTTGGTAACAAGAATCGCTTCCAGCGGCTCGCCTTCACGGCTATGACGGCCCGTGACCACGGCGATCGGCTGCACGGTCGGCAGTTCCAGCTTCTGCAGGCGACGCAGCAGCTCGTATTCTCGTTCCGCCACATTGCGCGTGATTTCCTTCATGGCGTACACTTCGTCGCCCACGTGCACGAAACGCACCACATGCCTGGAAATACCACGCGGAAGATTGGCCAGCAGGTCTTCCGGCCAAGTAGCCAGCGGCTTTTCCCACGGCAGGGTGAACATCTTCGGATTCGAGCTTGCGGCGGTGATTTTCAGCGCCTGCGGCTCCGGAGATTGTGCGGCCGGATCTCCGGCCTGCACGGAAGTTGCTTTCAGCACACGGGGATCCATCTGTGGCAATTCAAGAGATTCCATGAATCAATAATTTACCCGTTGACCTACCCGAAGAAGCGAGTATGGACGAATCCGTTTCACCTGCCGATATTTCATTCATCGATATGCGATGATCATCATTGAAATTCCAATGTCGCATTTCATTTGAGATCTCACCATTGCAATCTCAATAATAGAATCTCACTACAGGAAAACAAATTTCACTATTGCAGATACAACAAAAGAAGCCCCGCACCAACGCGGGGCTTCTCCAACGAGACGGTAAGAGAGGAAGAGTACGTCTCGTTTAATGGTTGACGGAAGTTCGCGCTTCCGCCAAGTTTTTATTCAGCCACCCGCCAGCCGATTTCCGCAAAAGATATCCCCCTGAAGAAACAGCCAACGGTTGGTTACTCGGTATCAGCTCAGTTCAGGCGCAGCTCAGTCGACGGAGCGAACAGGTGCATCTTGGACGGGTCGATCTTGATCTTGACGGTATCGCCGACCTTCGGGAGAGCACGCGGGTTCACGCGGATCGTGGTGAGCTTGTTCTGATCGGACATCATGGTGGATGCCTCAGCAGCGGAGCCATCGGTGATGATGTTGCCGTAGATGTAGCCATCGGAGCCCAGATCCTCAACGTTCATGACCTTGAGGGAGAAGGCGTTGGCGTCATCCGGGGCGGCCAGGGAAGCGTCTTCCGGACGGAAGCCGACGACGATCTGGTTGTTGTCTTCAGCGGTGAGCTTGTTGACAGCCTCAGCCGGCAGATCCACGGTGTCTTCGCCGATCTTTGCCTTGCTGTTGACCACCGGGTGGGTGTTGATGTTCATCGACGGGGAGCCGATGAAGCCAGCGACGAAGACGTTGGCCGGACGATCGTACAGCTCGGTCGGGGCGCCGACCTGCTGCAGGACACCGAGCTTGATAACGGCGATGCGGTCACCCATGGTCAGAGCTTCGGTCTGATCGTGGGTCACGTACAGGGTGGTGACGCCCAGCTGGCGCTGCAGAGCAGCGATCTGGGTACGGGTCTGCACGCGGAGCTTGGCATCGAGGTTGGACAGAGGCTCATCCATGAGGAAGACCTTCGGCTCACGGACGATTGCACGACCCATAGCCACACGCTGACGCTGGCCACCGGACAGAGCCTTCGGCTTACGATCAAGGTACTCGGTCAGGTCGAGGATCTCAGCGGCCTTCTCGACGCGCTTGCGAATCTCTTCCTTCGGGGTGCCGGCGATCTTCAGAGCGAAGCCCATGTTGTCGGCCACGGTCATGTGCGGATACAGGGCGTAGTTCTGGAACACCATTGCGATGTCGCGGTCCTTCGGCTGCATCGTGGTGACGTCCTTGCCACCGATGAGGATGCGGCCCTTGTTGACCTCTTCAAGGCCAGCGAGCATACGCAGAGTAGTGGACTTGCCGCAGCCAGACGGGCCAACCAGCACCAGGAACTCGCCGTCCTTGATGTCCATATTCAAATCATCCACCGACGGCTTATCGTTGCCCGGGTAGATACGAGTAACATGGTCGAATACGACTTCTGCCATGATTTGTCATCCTTTCAGAGGCAGGTACGTGCCTCACGATCCGTTGTAAAGGGATTTTTTCGGTGCCTCGCCTTGTGGCTTACAACTTCGACAAAGCCACAATTCAAAGCGTTAATTTATTTCTTTGGTCTAGCGAAGGTTCTCTTCGTTGAGCCACGTTCTATGATACATACAACAACGAGACTGTCAATGCGTGTCGCGAGTCGAGCTGTTTGTCTCCGCTGACAAAAAGGGGTTAACGACGTAGTAAATACACGCATTTATCGCCATCATGCAAGACAATGGTGCGGAGCGAAAGACAGGACAGGGAGGTTGCAATGCGCAATATTCGAATCGGCGTGGTCGAGGATGATCCCGCAAGCTGCCAGCTGGTACTCGACTATCTCAACCGATATCAACAGGAAAATGGCGAGCAATTTACCGTTTCCGTATTCGACGACGGTGCGCGAATCGTAGAAAAATATACCCCCGTTTACGATATTTTACTGCTCGACATCGAGATGAGCGAAATGGACGGTATGGCCGCCGCGAGACGCATCCGCGAGCGCGATGACAAAGTCGTGATCGTGTTCATCACCGCTGCACCGCAGTATGCGATCAGCGGGTATGAGGTGCGTGCGTTGTCGTACTTGCTTAAACCTCTACCATGGTTCGCGTTTTCGCAGGAGCTCAAAAAGTCGATCGACATGGTGCGACGCAATGGCGATGATTCCATGCTCATCGAAACCGGCAACGGGCAGATGCGCCTGAATCTTGCCGACATTCTGTATCTTGAATCGATTCGGCACACCATCGTCATCCACACGCTGGAAGGCAAACTGTCGATCAATGGCACGCTCAAAGACATGGAAGCCAAGCTTACCGACCATCATTTCTTCCGCTCGAACTCCTGCTATCTGGTGAACCTCAAGCATGTGACGGGCGTTGCCGACCAAGATTGCGTGATGTCGAACGGTGAGCAGCTGCGCGTGAGCCGCCCACGCAAGAAGGCGTTCCTGACCGCACTGACCGACTATATGGGGGGTGGCAGGTGATCGGCGCGGTATTGCCGAATATGCTGGCCGGATTGGCAAACGCACCTTTCGTGTCTTCCACCACAATAACCGTGCTTTCGGCGCTGTCGATGACGCCGATCACCAACGCACTGCCCGATATACCCCGTTCATATACGGCGATCTGCGAATGGGCCGCTTGCATGGTGTATATCGCGGTGCTGTATCGGCGCGTTCCACTCCAGCGGTCGATCATCGTCAGTGCGGCCGGACTGCTGCTGCTGATTGCAGTGCAGTATTTTGACGGCAGTATGCCGATCTGGTTCTGGATTATCGGCATGCTGCTCGCCTTCGCCTGCATGTATGCGACGATTTTGCTTGGCGCGGGCACCGGCAAGCGCGAAGGCCTGTACATTACGGCGCGCGCGTTCGTGCTGGCCGAATTGGTAGCGTCACTGCATTGGCAGATCGTTACGTTCATTGGCGTGCGAGATGGTTTCGCTGATTACGATTGGCGTGCGATCGCGCTGCTGGTCGTTACGTATGCATTGTGCTTCAGTTTGGCTTGGCTGGTTGAACGCAGCAATTTCAGCCAGACCACGCCGACTTTGCCGACCGCTTCCGCCGCGATTGCGACGATGGCCATTATGATCGTCACGTTCGCCATGAGCAACTTGAGCTTCGTGTCGACGAACACGCCGTTTTCCGGTTCGGTCGGCCAGGAGATTTTCTACATTCGCACGCTGATTGATTTCTGCGGTTTCGCGATTCTGTACGCGCAGCAGGAGCAGGCACGTCGCATCGAAGCGAACACGGAACTTGCGTCCATCAACGCGCAGTTGGAAAGCCAGCATCAGGAATACCTGCAATCGAAGGAAAATATCGAATCGTTGGGCCGCCTTGCGCACGATCTGAAGCATCAGATCACCGCATTGCGTGCCGAAGTCGATCCGAAGCATGCCGCGGCCGGCTTCGAGCAATTGGAGCAATCCGTGCAGCGCTACAGCGCGCAGCAACATACGGGAAATCCCGTGCTTGACGTTATTCTGACCACGAAAGAGCGCACGTGCGCCGATCGCGGAATCACGTTCACCGCGGTCGCGGACGGATCACTGTTAAGCGGCATGTCGTCGATGGATATCGCGTCGCTGTTCGGCAACGCGCTCGACAATGCGATCGAAGCGACGTCGAAACTGCCGAAACGTGAACAACGACTAATCAAACTTGCGTTATACGAGCAAAATCACTTTATCGTCATCCGTGTTGAAAATTATTACGATTCCCGACTGAAGAAAGATGCGGAAGGCAATTTGCGCACCACAAAGCGCGACGACCAGCACCGGCACGGATTCGGTGTGAAATCGATTCGCCACATCGTGCAGCAGTATGGCGGCGAAGTGACGATCCGCACCGAGGACCACTGGTTTGTGCTAACCGCGCTTATTCCGCGAAAAACCGGCCTTATGGCCATGTAAACACAGCGTCTGAGTCATGCGGACCTGCGAGACCACGCACGACTCAGACGCTGTGTTTGGGTGAGATTTGAGCGGCTTGGACGACTTGGAAGACGATTCCACTAGTTCTCAGGGTTTTGCGGCGCGGCGTCGCCACCCGCTTCACCTTCATCATCGGGCGCTCAGCAGCGGCCACCCGTATGCCAACCCCTAGTTTACCGTCTAATGCACCCTTGCATGCGCATTCTTCTCAGTTAGCATTTTTTAGCACTTTTCGATAGATGTACAGCGGCAAGCGGTCCGCCCAAACGGCTTGCGACGAACGCACTGACCGCAACCGCGAAGCCAATGGGCACAAACAGATTAATCGGAGCATCCGCAAGTTCCATCACCAAACAAATCGCCATAAGCGGAGCCTGCTGGGACGCAGCCAACAGCGCGCACGCACCCAGCAGAGCATACATACCAATCGAATTCGTGTGGAATATCTGCATCCATAGAATGCCAAGCAACGCACCCCCCGAAGCACCGAGCGCAATACCCGGCTGCAACACACCACCGGAAGCGCCGGAACGGATCGTCAACAGCGTGACAATCGCCTTCGCAAGGAATGAAACCAACAAAATCGGCAGCACAGCCAAATCAACGTCGGACGAGAAACTCAACTGCGCGGTGGCGCGGCCATTGCCCATAACCTGCGGCATCCAAATCGCCACCACACCGGTCAGCAAGCCAGCGAGCGGCAGCATCCACAGAATGCCCACACCCGACGGCTTGGATTTCTCAGCCCACTGCGATCCGCGGCGGAACAGCGCACCCGCAGCGCCGAGAATCATGCCGGCAACCAGTGCGAACGCCATGTAATCGGGGGTAAACAAACCGTCGGTTTCACCAATCAAATAGAACGTGTGTGTGCCCTTGACCAGCGACGCCACCCACGAAGCCAACGCGGAGCAGGAGAACGCAAGCGTCACGGTTTCGAGGGTTATGTCGGAGAGCAGAATCTCGACCGCGAAAAACGTGCCCGCAAGTGGCGCGTTATACACGCCCGCAAGGCCGGCGGCGGCCGTAATGGCCACCAACATACGGGTGTCTTTCGCATCGAGACGCACCCAACGCGCGAACCGTTGACCGAACATCGCGCCCAACTCGCGCGGCGCCACTTCTCGACCGATCGACATGCCCGTGCCGACGATGAAAATCTGCAGCAGCACATGCACGACGGTCTGCCAAATCGGCATAATATCGCCATTCACCGCCTTTTTGACGGACGGCACTTTCACACTGCGCGTACGCAGCATCCACCAAATCACGGCCGCGATGGTCGCGCCGCAGTCACGGAAATCAGTCGCCGAATTGCGGGAACGTTGAACGGGCCGGATTCCTGCGAATTCTCAACATAGCCGAGCGCAAGATGCTCAACGCCGTACAGCATAAGCGTCAGCAGGCCGGCGGCCGCGCCAATGGCCACACCCACAATCGCCACAGCAGCAATCAGTGCCGGAATTCTGCCGATTTTTGGTTGCGTTCCTTGAGAATTCTGCGACTCCTGCGATTCCCGTATTTTTTGCGATTCCTGCGATTCCCGCATCTGCCGCACTCCTTGCACACCGTCTCCTTCGTTCAATTCATTCCCCAATTGTCCCATCTGCCGCAACGTTCATTTGTTACGCCCCAAGCGTGGCGATCGGCAGCACCGGAATACTGCTGACAGTCATATTTCGATATTCAGAAATCATAAGAAACTACAGGAAAGCAGCAAAAGGTCATAAGAAAACCCGCCCGGGAAAAGGAGGAAGACCGGGCGGGTTGAGGAGAGGAAGAAAGGGAAGTCAGCTATGAAGGGTTACTTGGTGGCTTCCTTGGAGTCCTTGCTCTTCGGCATAACCCAGAACTTGAGCAGCGGGTAGCTCACGATCACGGCAAGCAGGGTGTTGACCACGGAAGCAATGGTGCCGGCGATGCCAGCGCCCATGCCCCAGCCCTGGCACAGACCGGTCACGTAGCCCGGCAGCACGAGGTTCACAACCACGATGATCACGGCGAGGATCACATACTTCCAAGCGGCGTCCTTGAAGCTGGAGTCAGACTTGAACACCCACTTCATCTGCACGAAGAAGTTCACCACCTGGGCGAGCACCTCGGCAAGCAGGAAAGTGAGGAAACCGCCCAGACCGTTTCCCTGGGTGTCGTAGTTGAAGATCAGAAAGTGGAACGGCTGAGTCAGGCCCATGCCGCTGATGAAGATGGCGGTGCCAATCCAGGTCACCACGAAACGGGTGATGGTGGAGATGTTCGACAGCACGTTGAACAGGATGAACTCCCAGATATTCGGATGATCCTTGATCCACTGGCGGATCGGTCCGACCTTCTTGGCCGGCTGCGTCGCGTTGTTATCAGTCATTGTTCA
>ENA-OQIR01000731-OQIR01000731.1-human-gut-metagenome-genome-assembly--contig:-NODE-731-length-13154-cov-1.938973_pt1 | contig 13154 bp, 20 predicted proteins | sample MGYA00242580_ERZ504745 | MGnify/ENA primary metagenome ERZ504745 (study PRJEB26092, sample SAMD00036214) | human gut metagenome | host: Homo sapiens | study: EMG produced TPA metagenomics assembly of... | reverse complement strand
CCAACTCCGCTGTGTCGTCAAAGCCACAGTCCTGCAAAACAGTCATGAGCAATTCTGTCCAGAAGTCCTCCCAGACTTTTTCTGTCCCTTGGGGTAGTAGTTGCTCTCCCAACCCTCTAACTGATCATCGACCGCCGCGCAGCTCTGTGGCTTGCCGTGGTGCGCCCCCACAATGGAGGCGATCCCGCCGGGGCAGTCATCCCACAGCAGGACTGCCTCGCCCGCCCGGGCATGCGGCGACTCCCGGCGGTTCTGTTCAGGACAGTCCAGCGGCGTCAACGTTTCCAGCCGCTGCCGCGCCTCCGGCAGGGTGCGCAGGATATTTGCCTGAAAGGCTACCGTAGCCTTGCCTATATCATGGATTCCACCCAAAACCGGGCATGCGCGAGCAACGCTTCCTCGCGCTCAAAGCCCATGGCCCGTTTTACGCTTTCGGGGAGCCACTGCCGGACTAGCCGCTCCATGATGCCCGCCGTATCCCACAGATGCATCCAGAGCGGCAGCCACAGGCTGGTATTTTCTGGGTCCGTTTTACCGGCCAAAAACCTTGTTTTATTCAACGTCCTTCGCATTTTTGCTCCTTTTCCGGTGTGTGCCTTCCATGTACCGAGCATAACAGATAATGTGTACTATAATCCGTACTTTTTGTATTTTATCTCCGCAAATGAAAAAAGCGGCACACCGGGTCGTGCCTCATCAAAACGAAAGTGTCCTCGCAAGGTAAAGAAACATGCTATTTATAGCCCGGTTCCGTTTTCTGTTTCAAAGATACGCTTCTGCCTTCTGCTGTCAATGACTCTGCGCCAATTCATCAAAGCTACAAAAAAATGATTTCTTTTTTGTATAAAAAACCGCCCCGGCTTCCATTGCGGAAACCGGGGCGGTTCGTTTGTTTTATTGGTGCTTTTTCAAGCGCTCACGCAATCACTTGCGGGGATTCTTGATAGCAGCCTGGCGGGTGCCAAAATTACAGAGCGTGCGAATTGCTGACAGAACAAAAGGGGGAAACTCAACGGATCACAAAGGCAAGTTCCTTATCCAGCAGATAGGGCCGCAGGTAAGCCACAGTGCCGCACATGGGCAGAACATCCTCCGAGAGCTGAATGCCCAACTGCTGGATGATGTACTGCCTGCGCGCCTGCATCCGCTGCCACATCTCCGGGTATTGCTGGCAGATCTGCTCCTTCAGAGCTTCGTCGGCCAGCACTACCGTGCTTTCGGCACAGCTGCCGCCGTAGCCCGCACCGAGGAATAATGTCGATCTGCAGCATCATGCCACTGCGAAGCACCTCAGTGGAGTGCTCATAGATCGGGGAGCAGAGCCACTCTTCCTCGGCCACCAGATGTCCCGGGCAGAGCGACCACCCATAGACTGCACGGGGCAGGATCTCTTCTATTTTATCAAACATTTCGCCGCCGGTCATGCCCACATGGATTTCTTCCAGCCAGCGAGTGTAGGCGGCAAAGTATGGCGCGGCCACCTTTTCCACATAGTCCTGCGCGCCCTGCGGCAGCTCCGAAGCGTCACGCACGGCATAGGCCGCACGGCTGGAAGAGCCGCCCGGATAGCCGACTGTCAGTGAAATGGTGTCACCTACTTTGACCGTGTTCTGAGTGGGGAACATATTGCCCTTGATAAAGCGCGGGCCGCTGGCGGCAATGGTAACGATGCTGTTGTGCTGGCCCTGACTGGTTGAGCTGTGCGCCCAGCGCCGTTTCGGCTACGCCGGGGGCCAACAGATCCATGGCATCCAGCACACCGTCCGAAGCCAGTGCGGCACCATACTCGTAGTGCGCGATCTCGTTGGCATTGTTGGTGGTGCGTGCACCGCCTTCGCCAGGAACAGGTCACCGGCGTTGAACAGGTTTCATCACCGCCGGTGACCGCGCGAATGGCGTCCAGAATAAAGGCCGGGATATCAAACAGCTTTTCGTTATTTTCCACCGGGCTGGTAAAGTGTTTCCAGCCCGTAATGCCAATGCGTCGGCCCGGGGCGATGCCGGCTTCCTCCAGCAGGGCGCGCAGCGTCTTATCCGCACGGTTGGGCTGGTTCGGCAGCGAGAAGAGTGAAACATGCACGGCCTGCCCCGGGATACGGGCTTTGGACGCCTTGTTCAGGTTCTCATTGCCCAGCACAAAGTGAGCAGTGCCATTGGCATCCAGCACCAGAAGAGCCTCTTCAAAACGGGTAAATAACCCATCAGGTACTGGAAATTGCCGCAGTGCTCGGCGTCGCCGTATACCACCAGCTGCTCAAGGCCGCGATTCTTCATGCCCTGCAGCACCTTGTCAAGGCGCTCCTGAATGGTGGCATCGGTCAGCATTACCGGCTCTCCGGTGCAGTCCTTGGGCGGCTGCGGCACCTTAGCCAGGCGGATATCATACTGTTTCATCTCTTGCACCTCTCGCTTTTTATTTCCTGTGTTTGGCATACAGCCCGGCCTTTGGGAAGCCTTTTTCTGTTACTCGCCTGCCTCTTCGGTCTTCTGATATTCCTCGATCAGATTCTTGAACCAATAATAGCTCTTTTTGGTGGTCCGCTTGTTGTCATGGTCAAAGTCCACGCGCACAAAGCCGTAGCGCTTTTCGTAGCCATTGACCCAGCTATAAAGATCCATGGTGGACCATGCATAGTAGCCCAGCACATTGCAGCCCTCTTTTTGGCCTTAAGCATATAGTCGATGTAGCCTGCATCATTCAATGCGGTCATCGTCCTGCACATAGCCGTTCTCGTCCGGCGTCTCGTAGCAGCCATGGCCATTCTCGGTAATGTACACCGGGATATCGCCATAGCGCTCCCGGATCTCCATCAGGGTGTTGTACATGCACTTGGGGTAGATCTCACGGCCCCAGAGATTGCGCTTGGTGTCGGGGGCAATGGCCGTTTCGTACCAGCCCTTGATGCGCATACCCTCCTTGGCTTTGGAGCCTGCACCACGGTTGTTGTGGAATACCTCCGTCTCGCCCTGCGACCAGTCGGTCAGGTACATACGGTTGTAGACGTTCATTCCAATAAAATCCACCTTGCCCTTGGCAAAAGTCAGCGCATCGTCCAGCTTGATGTAGTCGTTCTCAATGCCGTTTTCCCGCAGCAGGGGGATCAGCTCACCGGGCAGTTCACCTTTGATAGAGGTATCCAGGATCAGACGGTTGTAGAACAGGTCGCCCAGCAGGCGGACTTTTTCCGGCTCTTTTGTGCCCGGTGCGATCTCCACATTGCTGCTGTCATGCACAATGCCGATCTGACCTTTCAAGCCCATGGCGTGGTACAGGGCCACCACCTTGGCACTGGCCAGCACCTCGTAGTACATCTGCTTGAAATAGCGGTCAAAGTCGAGCTTGTGGTTCGGAGGGTAGTTGCCCACCATGTTCGTGCAGTAGGCATAATACTTCGGCTCGTTGATGGTGCTCCACAGCTTGACCCGGTCGCCAAAGGCCTCAAAGCAGACCTTGGCATAGGCTTCAAAATCATCCACGATGGAGCGTTTTTCCCAACCGCCTTCTTCTGCAATGGCGTTGGGCAAGTCATAGTGGAACAGCGTAACATTGGGTTCAATGCCCTTTTCCAGGCAGTAGTTGATCACATTGTTGTAAAATTCAATGCCCTTGGGGTTCACTTCGCCCCGGCCATTGGGCAGGATGCGTGCCCATGCAATGGAGAAGCGGTAGGTATTCTGCCCGCCGGCGGCCATCAGGTCGATATCCTCTTTATAGCGATGATAAAATCACAGGAGACATCACCGGTAGCGCCGTTCAGGTTCAGCGGATTCCCGTGGGAGAACACGTCCCACTCGCCCAGACCCTTGCCATCCTCATCCCAAGCGCCTTCGCACTGATACGCGGCAGTTGCACTGCCCCAGAGAAACTTCTGCTTTGCCATATTGTAGAATTCCTTTCCTTTAAGAAGTCCGAGCACACATTGATGCCCGCCGCCGCAGCGGCGACAGGCATCAATATGCTTGGCTTTTTGCACTTTGAGATTTGAAACCAGCTTTTAAAGTTTCAAACAGAGATCAGACATCCTCTTTGTACGACTTTTTCAGGATGACAGTGCATGCGATGAATGCCACCACCACAGCCACGATGCCGGAGACCAGGGCGACGACCATGTTGCCCATAGAACCATCCGGGGGCAGGAAGAACAGCAGCGACAGGAAGCCCGGGCAGCCGCCCAGCACATAGTTCTTGAGCGTGAAGATGCCGCCGATCAGACCGCCGGCCACAGCACCGATAGCCGTGCCGATCAGTACACGGGGACGCATGATCAGGGAGCCATAGAAAGCAGGCTCGGTAACGCCGCACAGTGCAGTGACGCCGAAGGAAGCGATCATGCCCTTGCGGCCCTTGTCCTTGAGGTGCATGGCAACAGCCAGTGCGCTGCCGCCGACTGCCAGATTGGAAATGTAGCCCATAGGGAGATAAACCAGATCATAACCCATGCTTGCGAGGCCCGCCGCACCAATGGGCATAATGGCCTTATCGATGCCCAGCATGACCAGATAGGGATAAATTGCAGAGCAGACCGGCATAGCAATGATGCTGGCACTGTTGAAGAACGCCTGAATGACACTGCCGACCACATCGCTGAGCTCAGTGCCGATCGGGCCAAGGACGATCAGGGTGATGGGAACGACGATCAGCATGGTGAGCAGCGGCTTTAAGAAGTAACGCACCATTTCGGGATGATCTTCTTGAGCAGCTTGTCCACCCAGTACATCAGGATGATACCCATAACAATGGGCATCACGCTGGAAGTATACTCCACTGCAGGAATGGGGATGCCGAAGAAATCCAGACCTTCGACACCGCTGATCGAGCTACTGACGAGGACAGCGCCCAGGAATGCGCCCATGATAGGCTCCATCTTGAGCTTGTTGGCCATGGTGTAGCCGATCCAGACCGGCAGCATGGAGAAGCCGGCGCTGAAGATAGCCAGGCAGACCTTTGCAGTGCCGCTGTCAACGCCCATGCCAAGGTAGTTGACCATCAGGTTCTTGATAGCAAGGATCAGGCCGCCTGTGATCAGGGCCGGGACGATCGGCATAAAGACAGCCGCGCTGAAATTGCCGAACTTGTTGACCCAATACATAAAGCCCTTCTTTTCGGGCTCTTCTTCTACGACCGTAGGACGGTCATCGGTAGGCCTCCAGCCGGAGACCTCCAGAAAATCGTTGAATGCATCGTTGACTTCCGGTCCAATGATGATCTGCACCTGGCCGGTCTTTGCTACCACGCCCACGACATTTTCAATGCCCTTGATCGCTTCCACATCCACCTTGGATTTGCTGGCGTAATGAATGCGCAGCCGCGTTGCGCAGCGTTCAACAAAGGTGATGTTGCTCAGTCCGCCGACCTTTTCCAGGACCTGCTGGGACATCTTTGTATATTTGCCCATGAGTAAGTGCCTCCCTTTCGTACAGCAAATGTTACAAATGTTACATTTTACATTTTGTTCAATGAGCTGCCGTGAAGTATCTTCACCGCTCGGCCGCAACGAAAACCCGCAGAATTCATGTGGTTTTGACCGCTCATCGTCTTTTCTACATTGTAGCACTTTCCCGGTCAAAGTCAATCCGTTTTTGTTATATTTTGTTCATAAATGTTATTATTTGTTACTTTGCACAAACAGAAAATTACTTTTTATGTCACATTCACGAATTTATCGCCCTATTTACGTAAAAAGAATGAATTTCCCGTCAAAAATTAACATTTGTCTTGGGAAATTCATTCTTTTCATGTTATTTTATGTTACTTTCAGCTGTAAACACTCTCAGGCCAGCGCAAGCGGGATATTGTTCTGCCGGAACAATTCCTGCGTAGCCTCATCCAGACCCGTATCTGTCACCACTAGGTCCACATTCGTGATCGGCGCGATCTTATAGAAGAACGATTTGTTGAACTTGGTATGGTCCGCCATGCAGATCACCCGCTTGGCTTTTTCCACCAGCACCTTTTTGGTGTGGCCGTCCTGCACATCCACCACCGAGATGCCGTCGTTCAGATCGATGCCCTCCAGTGAGAGGAACAGGGTGTCGATCTGAAAACACTGGATAAAGTCATCGGTCAGCGGCCCTAAAAAGCCCATGGAGTTTTCGCGGAACTCACCCGGGCACATGATGAGTTTGATGTTCCGCATGGTAGCGGCGGTGTTGGCCACCAGCAGCGAGTGGGTAAGCACACTGATATTGCGTTTGCCGCGCAGCAGCATGGCAAGCTCGTTGGGCGTAGTGCCAGTATCCAGAAAAATAGAGTCGCCCTCGTTGATATACTCCATGCATTTGGCTGCAATGCGCTTTTTCTCAGCGGCATTGATCTCGCTTTTAAAGCTGATGCTGCACTCAAACAGTGAACCGTTGTTCAGTACTGCCCCGCCGTGTTCCAGCGTGACCATGCCGTCCTCTGCCATAGCGTTCAGATCCCGCCGAATGGTCATAGAGGACACCTGGATACGCTCTGCCAGGTCCGTGATCACCACACTGCCATTGCGCTGCAGCTCGTCCAGAATATAGCGTTTCCGTTCAATCGCATTCATAGTTCTTCCTCACAGGGCCGCCCCACAGCCCTTTTTACCGTCGCTCTCATTTCTGCTCATTTTCTTCCGTTTCATCCAGCCGCAGTTCGTGCCCGCCGGTGCGAATCATATAGCGTTCACTGTCAATATACTGCTCGTTCATTAGCACCACCCGGTCTTTGCCGTCCAGATAGCAGGTGCGAGTGTACACGACCGGCTGTCTCTTTGCAAGGCCCAACGCAGCTGCCGCTTCTGCACCGGCATACCGCACTCGGATGATCGTTTCTTTTTCACGGATGACCCGCAGCTTTTTCCACTGCCGCAGCAGGCGGAACACCGACCGCTCAACAGCTCTTTCGTCAGAAACTCTGCATCCTGTGGCGGGAAGTAATCCAGCTCATATACTGCAGGTTGCCGTTCAGCGCACGCACCCGCCGGGCACAGCAATAGCGTTCCTCACCATGCTTCAGCTCGAACAGGCGGCATACCTCTGCACCGGGCACCATGCTCAGATCCGTGCACACCGTGGACGGCCTGTACCCATTAGCCACTGCGTTCTCCGTCCAGCCGCGGGGCTCCTCCAGATCATTGCGCATCACCACACCGGTCACAAAAGTGCCCTTGCCTGGGTGGCGCACCACCAGCCCCTCCTTGCACAGTTCCTCAACTGCTCGCCGCACCGTAATGCGGCTCACTTTATATTGTTCCACCAGTTCATTTTCTGTAGGAAGTTTGTCGCCCTCCCGGCGGCTGCCGGAAAGGATCTCCTGCCGCAGAATTTCCTCCAGCTGCAGATAAAGCGGGGTCGCACTGTCCGGCACCAGCATAGTGTTGTTCCTCCAAAGGCAGATATTCTTATACTATATGAGCATAACACAATTGTGTGGTAAATCCAGTCTTCCGCGTCAAATTCTGCCTGCCGTCCAGTTGCAAATCATCTTATATTATATTATAATGTCTTATAGATTCTTTCCACCGTGATCCACTTGATACAGGAGGTACTTTGTATGTTCCATATCCTTGTTGCACGCTTTCTTTTAGAGGCCAACGAGAACATCCCCAAAAAGTGCGACCTGAACGATGTCAGCCTGCACTTTGGGCAGGACTGCGTCGCGCACCTGCAGCTGGGTGATGTATTTGACCGCCCGGATGTGACCCTTGTACCGGCGCTGGACGCCAATGCCGGTTCCAACGGCGTGATGAAGCGCACCGCTTTCGAGTACATTGAGTCCACCATTCTGCAGACCGTGCGGGAGCACCTTGCCGAACTGGATGCCATCTACCTGCACCTGCACGGAGCCAGCGAGGTGGAGGCATCGGCTACCGGCGACCATCATATCTTAAGGAAGTACGCCGCATCGTAGGCCCTACCTGCCCATTGCGGTAGTGTGTGACCCCCACGGCAACCTGTGCAGGGAATATGTAGAGGGCACCACCATCATCCGCAGTTATCGTGAATCTCCTCACACCGATGTAGAGCAGACCATTCACTTTGTCTGCTCTCATTTGCTGGAACTGCTGGAGCACCGCCGCAGCATCACTCCCGTGTACCGCAAGCTGCCGCTGATTTTAGGCGGCGAGCAGAGCGTCTCCGCCGACGAACCGGTTCGCTCCATTAATCAGTATATGGACGAGATTGAAAAGGATAACCGCATCCTCAGTGCCAGCTGGCACGTGGGCTACATCCGGCACGATACCGATGTAGCTGGCTGCGGCGTAGTAGTTGTACCTTCTTCCAACGAATTTCGTACTTATGCAGAGCAAAAGGTCGATGAACTGGCAGCCTTTGTGTGGGAGCGCCGCCACGAGTTCCATTACACCGGCCTGACGCAGGAGCCGGACGAGGCTCTGCAGACCGTGCTGCACTGCTCTGGCAAGCCGGCTTTCCTCACCGACTCCGGCGACAACACCACCAGCGGTGCCATGGGTGCCAACACATGGGTGCTGCGGCAAGTGCTGGCCAAACCCGAAGCCCTGCAAGGCAAACGCTTGTTGTTTGCTGCCATTCAGGACCCCGCCGCCTATACCTGCTGGCCGGTCATACCATTGGTGATACCCTGCCTCTGACCCTTGGCATGGGTCTGGACTCCCTGACCGAGCCGGTACAGCTCACTGTGACCCTGAAGCATCTGGGCCGTCAAGAGGCACCGTCTTGTTTGCTGAACATGGCGATTTTGGCGGCTGTGCCACCGTGTCGGTAGAGGGCCTGCCCATTGACATCATCGTCACTGACACGAACCATCCCTTTGTGGAGCGGCATCAGACCCTTGCCGCCGGGGTGGACTGGATGGACTACGATGTGGTGATCGTCAAGACCGGCTACGCCTTTCCTGAACCGACCCAGCAGGGCGCGCTGTGCGTGATGTCCCTGACCGACGGCGCTACCCTGCAGGATACCCGCCGCCTGCCCTTCAAGCGCATCATGCGCCCCATGTTCCCAATTGACGATATCTAAATGCGTACTTTTTCCAACACCCAGCCTGCTGCATTTATAACGTGAACCATAAAACACCCCTCGGCTTCCCGCTGTAGAAACCGAGGGGTGTTTGTTATGCTTTATTGGCACTTTTTTATTTGTGCTCTTTCAAGCTCTCACGCAATCACTTGCGGGGGTTCTTGATCGTAGCCTGAGCGGGTGCCAAAATTGCAGGGCGTTCACGGCAACGGTGTGCTTTTCTTTTAGCACGCTGTATCTCCAAAGAACGGCTTCACTGTACTAAGAGAAACTCCGTTCCGCTTTGCCTTTTCCTGCTCATAGGTCACACGAGTAGCTTCTTCAATAAAAGCTCTGACTTCCGGAGTTGCTGTTGACCATGTGACATTAAAGCGTCTGCAAATTTGATAAAATGTGCGATAAAATGCATCACGCTCTGCATCACGCTGAAAATATTCTTTTGCACTCATCAAACACACCTCATTTCAAGTAAGTTACAAAGATGTTCATTGCTGCCTCACCAGAGAGTTCATAACGCGGTGCTCCGCCAAAACTCGGCAATGGACAAGCTCCATAGTCCCGGACATAATGCTCTGCCAGCTCCGGAACCTTTGCCTCGAACGTGACCGTCCCGCCGCATTCATGGTCAATCGACAGCTTGATTCCGTACGCAATCAACACCCGGCCAATGCCCTGATACTTTTTAGAATGCCCAACAATTGTCGGATTGCTTTCCGGCTGGCTCTCAATGTAGGTAATGTGAACCATCACGTCATTTTCCAATATTTCGTATGCAGCCAGCGCAACTAATTCGCCATCACTCGTCTTTAAGGCATACTTTTCAAAGGCATCATCCTGAATATAATCTGACAACCAGCTTGTTTGCCAGACGGGTTCTTTTTCAGTCTGTACCGCGTCAGACTTTTTCATGCGCACGATTTTCACACTGATATTCTGACTGCCGTCTGTTTTTATGATAAATGGTACAAACCTTGCCATATAGACCCCTTTTCAAGCTGAAGTGTCGTTCTCCTTATTATTATACTCATCCATTCGTAATTTTTCAAGCTACACAAAAAGCCCCTCGGCCTTCCATTACAGAAAGCGATGGGCTTGATTTGCTTTTGAACTGTTTTATCTCGTTGGAAAGATTTTATCTTCTCAGGTTTTTGATTGCAGTTCGGATAGCTGTCAAAATTGCTGATCCTTCAAAATCAATCCAGTTCTTCTCCATTGGTTTTAATCACATGCTGATACCAGTAAAATGATTTTTTACGGGAACGCTTCAATGTGCCATGGCCTTTGTCGTCCATATCCACATAGATCATACCATAGCGCTTTGCCATTTCGCCGGTGCCTGCCGAAACGATATCAATGCATCCCCAGGGCGTATAGCCATTACCGGCACATGGTCCTTTTCAATGGCTTCCTTGATGGCACGGATATGGCCGCGCAGGTAGTCGATGCGGTAGTCGTCCTCAATGGTACCGTCCGCATTGACCGTATCCTTTGCACCCATGCCGTTCTCTACAATAAACAGCGGCTTCTGGTAACGGTCGTACAGCTCGTTCAGCACATAGCGCAAGCCGTCCGGGTCGATGGGCCAGCCCCATGCCGTGGTTTGCAGGTAGGGGTTGGGCGCGCCTTGCTGGCCGCCGGTGGTCGTGGTGTTGGCCGAGAAGCGGTCAAACACGGTGGTTCGGTAATAGGAAAAGGCCAGGAAATCCGAGGGATACGCTTTTAAAATTTCTGCATCCCCCTGCTCCATTTTTAACGTAAAGCCATATTCGTCAAAAATCGACTGTGCATAGTTGGGATACTCACCATGGAACAATACATCCGAAAACAGCAGTGCCTTGCGCCGGAACGCATAGGCTCCAAACACATCTTCCGGGTGGCAGGTGGCCGGATAAATGCCGGACAGCGCCAGCATCGCGCCCATCTGGAAATCCGGGTTGATGATCTTTGCCGCTTTGTTTGCCAATGCCGAAGCTACCATCAAATGATGCAGTGCCTGGAATTTCAGCCTGCCTCTGCATCCGGCGTTTCGCCCTGATTATACGATTTTTTGCTTCCGGCCTCCGATGCTGCATCGTTGGAAAGGCCCAGTGTCCAGTAACCACCCAGCACGTTCACCTCGTTCACGGTGACCCAGTATTTGACCTTATTGCGGTAACGCTGGAACACTGTGCTGGCATAGCGCAGATAGAAATCGATCAGCTTCCGGTTTGCCCAGCCGCCATAGGCCGTGGCTAGGTGCACCGGCATATCAAAGTGCAGGATGGTGACCAGCGGCTCAATGCCATGAGTCAGCATTTCGTCAAACACTTTATCGTAGAATGCAAGGCCTGCCTCGTTGGGCTGTTGGTCGTCTCCGTTCGGGAAGATTCGTGTCCAGGAAATGGAGAGCCGCAGCACCTTGAAACCCATTTCTGCAAACAGAGCAATGTCTTCTTTGTAGTGGTGGTAGAAGTCGGTGGCCACATGGCTGGGATAGTAATAGTCATCCTTCAGGATGCCTGTGCACCCGCCGGGACTGCATTCGCCCAGCCCGATCCGTTCCCTCACGTCCATCCGGGAAACGGTAGAAGATCCGGCGCGGCTGTTCCTTGTTGCCATCGGTAATAGATCCGCGACTGCAAGGCCTTTTCCGTCCTCCGCGTAGCCACCCTCATACTGGTTGGCTGCTGTGGCACCGCCCCAGAGAAAATTCTGCGGAAATCCCATTTCGTTCTCCTTTGCTTACTGCTCTTTCTGTGCTTCTTTTTCCGCCATGCGGTTGGACATCAGCACGAACGGGATGTAGGTCAGGGTGCCCACGATCAGGATCACCAGCTGCACAATGGCACCATGCCAGCCATAGGAAATGGTAGCATTAATGAACAGCGGCAGACCGAACGGTGCGTCCACGATGCTGCAGGAGATGAAGCCGATCTTAATGGCAAACAGACCGATAGCAGCTGCAATGCCGGAGTTCAGGATAAAGGGAATGGCGAACACAGGTTCAGTACCAGCGGCAGGCCAAAGACCATCGGCTCGCCAATGCCGCAGATGCCGGGCAGCAGCGAAAGCTTTGCAATGGCACGGTGATCTTCACGCTTGGAGAACATCAGGATGCAAATGATCAGGCTCAGGGTCAGGCCAGCGCCGCCCACAACAACAAACACCGTCCAGAAGCCACGGGTCAACGGATAGGCAGGAGTCAGGCCAGCCTGCACGGCAGCAATGTTTTCGGCCAGACCGGCAGCGGAGATGGGACTGCGGATGGGCTCCACCACCAGACCGCCATGGATGCCCAGGAACCAGAACAGCTGGCAGACCACAGCATGATGACCACGCCTGCGGTGCTCTGCACAGCAGCCGACAGCGGAGCCTGCACAACGGCGTAGATGAACTCGTTGATATAAGAGCCGGTGGCCAGCTGGAACAGGGTGCCAAAAACAGAGCTGAAACACGATGATGACAAATACCGGAATCAGGATGTTAAAGGAGTTTGCAATGCCTGCCGGAACAGATGCCGGCATTTTGATCTTGATCTTTTCAATACTGGTGAGCCAATGGAACAGGTTGGTGATGAGCACAGCCACCAACATACCCACGAACAGGCCCTGTGCACCCAGAACGCCGCCGCTCAGGCCACTGGCCTTGCCGGTCGCTTCCTGAATGGTCACTGTGATGGTGTTGGGCACCATGGCGAAATAGCAGATCACCGCCAGCACACCCGTAATGAACGGAGGCATCTTTTTTGCCTTTGCCAGGTTCATGGCAATGAGCAGGATGATGGGGATGGTCATGCAGGAAACGGCTGCAAAGTTCATGGCGGTGAAGGCCGGAGCCAGGTTGCTGAGGGCTGGAACCCACTTTGCCAGGCCGGTGGTCTGGCTGGCGATCAGCGCATTCAGCAACGAACCAAAAGAACCTGCAATGATAAACGGAACATAATCGGTGAATGCATCCTTGATGCTGCGCAGATACACATTGCTGTCCACAAAGTCCGCAATGTCCATCAACGTGTTTTCAAACTTGCTTGTCTTTGCCATGATTTCCTCACTTTCCTGCATACAGATCTTCGGCCTGCTTCAGCACAGCTGCACCATCGCAGCGGCCATAAGAAGGGCCATCGATCACATCCACCACCAGCCTGGTCGCCCACCAGCCTTGGTCCACCCCGCCGCAGAATGTCGGCGCCACCTGCGGGCCCAGCAGCA
>ENA-OQIR01000730-OQIR01000730.1-human-gut-metagenome-genome-assembly--contig:-NODE-730-length-13184-cov-2.764111_pt1 | contig 13184 bp, 17 predicted proteins | sample MGYA00242580_ERZ504745 | MGnify/ENA primary metagenome ERZ504745 (study PRJEB26092, sample SAMD00036214) | human gut metagenome | host: Homo sapiens | study: EMG produced TPA metagenomics assembly of... | reverse complement strand
TATTTGCTCCGCTAATGGCGGCTTACCACCCATGGTGAAGCGCAGCAGATTCTATGCTGCTCAGGCAATGGCTGCATAATGTGGTTACTCTTTGAGTTTTATCTGTCAACTGATATTGACAATATCAAACATAGGTTGCCTCCGGCTTCTGCATCGCAATGAGCAGCGTGTTGTTGAAGGAATAGTTGTAGAACTTGGACATCGTGCGGAGATATTCCTTGAACCGCTCGGATTCAAACAGCTCCTTGATGCCCTGTTCCAGCTTGTCCGTGATTTCGCGGACTTGCTGTGCGTTTTTGTTTTCAGCCATCTCAAACCTCCATTTCTTATTTGCTTTTGGGCGAAGAAAACCCCGTCTGGGATTTGCTCAGTAAACGAGCCTTTACCTCAGACGGGGTTTCTCTGCGCGTCAGCCGACGATGGAAGATGTTATCCTCGTTCTCCCATTCAATCAGCCGGTCAAACATATCCGGGTGCTTTGTGACCATGTGCAGCAGCTCCGAGTCACTGGCGTTGGGACAGAACCAGCAGCCGTTTCTTCGGCAGTGAGCGTAGATTGGGGAAAGCAAACCGTGTTCCTGACAGAGCTTGTAGGCATCCGCTTCGGTCATGCCGTATTTGGCAAGCAGACTGAGCTTCTTCACTCCGTCCAGACGCGCAAGGCGTTTGGGTTCGTCTTCTGCTATGCCGACATAGCTCACGGTGTCCGGCGAGAGCGCGGCATTGTACTTGCGGACGGGCGGGATCTTGCAGTCCCGATTGACTGCACACATACCAGCCCATGCGAAGCCGCGAACCTCGCCCTTATGCGGTCCGCGGGTGATGACATGATGGAACACCTCATCGTAGGTCTTGTCTGCATGGAGAATGGTGAACTTGATGCCCAGCTCCTTTTCGCAGAAGGGCTTGAGCCGGTCATAAATGAAGTCCCGGTGTTCCGGGACTTCGCCGCTTGTGTTTTTGTCGAACATGACCTCACTGAAAACCGCCTCGTCAAGCGGCTCATTGTGCTGTGCAGCCAGCAGGAGCGTCGCTACGCTGTCTTTGCCTCCGCTGCATGAAGCAACATACTTTGGGCGGGTCATCGATCAAACTCCATCTTGAAGCTGACGTATTTGCCTCCGCTGTCATCCAGACGGATCACCGCATCGTAGAGCTGAGGCTTCTTCGGCGTGTAAAGCCCGGTCACTCGGCACCAGCCTTGTCCAGTAGCTCCTTTGCAATCCTCTTGGTCAGCTTCTTTTTCTTGCTGGAAAAGAACTTGTTGTCTTCCCACAGGCAGAAGGAGCATTCCTTGTTCGAGCAGTAGAAATTGCCCTTGCCGACGTAGACCGGAGAGCCGCAGCGGGGACACTTGCCGATTTCCTCCTTGCCCGTGCCGAAACGCTGGGCTTCGGCGTCGGAGAGGAAGGGATAGGCTTTCACGAGCTCCCCGGTCATTCGGACAATGCCGCTGAGAAAGCCGTCCGCATCTGCCTTGCCGCGCTCAATCTCCATGAGCGTGTTTTCCCATTCCGCCGTCATTTTGGGAGACGTAATCTGTTCCGGCAGGACGCAGACGAGGTTGCAGCCGTCTTCGTGGGAATGAGAGACTTGCCCTTGCGCTCTGCAAAGCCGGACTTCACCAGCTTTTCAATGATACCGGCGCGGGTCGCAGGAGTGCCGAGTCCTTTCTTCTCGGTGTCATCGTCAAACTGATCGTTTCCGGCAGTCTCCATTGCAGACAGGAGGGTATCTTCCGTGTACTGCTTCGGAGGCGTCGTGAAGTGTTCCGTAACACTGGCGGACACGCTATCCAGAATATCGCCCTCGTGGACTTCGGGCAGGGACTTCACGGGATCGTCCTTTTCCTTTGTCTTGAGGGATGCCTTGAACAGCTCTTCGACGGCTTTCCAGCCGTTTTGAACAACGGTCTTACCCTTGGTTTTGAACGCATAGCCTTCGCAGGAGAGCGTGATCTGCGTTTCTGCGTAGGTGTGCTTCTCGCCGGTCGCACACAGAAGGCGCATCCCGACAAGATTGAGGATTTTCTGTTCCGACTGAGGGAGAGCGGAAACATCCTGCTTTTCAAGCTGGACGGTCGGGAGAATGGCGTGGTGATCCGTGACCTTGCTGTTGTCGGTTACGCGGGCAATGTCCGGAGTGATCGAAACGCCGGAGAAAAGCGGAAACTGGCGGCAGACGATAGAAATGACCTGACGGGCAGTGTCCTCCATATCATCCGTGATGAACTGACTGTCCGTGCGCGGATAGGTCAGGAGCTTCTTTTCGTAGAGTGTCTGGACAAGATCAAGCGTCTGCTGGGCAGTGAAGCCGTAATATCGGTTTGCCTCACGCTGCAAGGTGGTCAGATCATATAGCTTCGGAGGATTGACGGTTTTTGTCTCCCGCTTGAGAGAAGAAACGACGGCTTGCTTTTTCTCGCAAGCCGCCGCAATCTTTTTTGCTTCCTCTTCGGTTTTGACCTTTTCCAGATCGGCGGTCAGATCGCCCTTGCAGACGTGGACGTTGAAATACTTCTTCTTCTGGAACGTGGAGATTTTCCCGTCACGCTCCACCAGCATTGCAAGAGTCGGCGTCTGGACGCGCCCGACCACCAGTTTCTTGTGATAGAGCGTGGTGAAAAGGCGGGTGCCGTTGATGCCGACAATCCAGTCCGCCTTCGAGCGGCTGAGTGCTGCTTCATAGAGGCGGTCATATTCCTTGCCGTCCCGGAGATGCTGGAAGCCTTCGCGGATGGCGGAATCCTCCAACGAGCTGATCCACAGGCGTTTGAAGGGTTTGGTGCATCCGGCTTTGTTGTAGACCAGCCGGAAGATCAGCTCACCCTCGCGTCCTGCATCGGTTGCGCAGACAAGCTCGGTGACGCGCTTGTCCTTCATAAGAGAGGACAGCACCTTGAACTGCTGAGCTTTGTCCTTTGTGACCTCAAACATCCAGTTTTCCGGAACAATGGGCAGATCGTCATACCGCCACTTGGCATACCGCTCATCGTAGGAGCTGGCGTCTGCCAGCTCCACCAGATGACCGAAACACCACGAAACGATGTAATTGCCGCCCTCCATGTAGCCGTCCTTGCGGGACGTCGCGCCCAACACCTTTGCGATGGACTGGGCAACGCTGGGCTTTTCAGCAATGACTAAGATCAATCTTCATCACCATCCGTTTCGGCATCCTCCGCAATCTGCGGCTCTTCATCCTCATTGATGTACGGCTCTTCCTCGTAGCTTCATCATCAAAGAAGTCCATATCTTCATCCTTGGGCTTTCTGCCCTTGACGAACTTGATGTAGTAATAAGCTGCACCCGCAGCACCGGCAAGAACGAAGATGACGAGGATCATGCCGATGTTGGACTTCTTCTCGGGCTTGGGCGCGGGGACATCGGTTTCTGCATCCTTATCCGGCTCAGGTGTAACGGGGGCTGTGCCGGTGCATTCGCTCATGTTGGTCTTGCAGACCGGGCAGTCTGTGTTGACCTGACCGGCAGCGCACTTTTCCTTGCAGTTACAGGTGGTCAGAGCCGCCGCAGTGTCCTCATCCAAAAGCGCAAGCAGGTCGCTCTCATCGACCATGTTGAGGAAATACGTCTGATACTGTTCCTCATCCTCATTGATGGGTGCATCGTAGTCGATGACAATGAAGAAGGTATTGCCGCTTTTCGTCTGGACAGTGATGAACTGCTTGTTGGTTGCCTTGTCATAGAGCAAGTCGCGGGTGTAGGCGTTGCCTCATCGTCAATCGGCTCACCCTTCGGCTTTTCCGGCGCGGGTGTGACTGCGGGCTGCTGTTCCGGCTGGGTTGCCTCTGTGACCGGAAGGTTCTGATCGGTGTCATCGGCATAGGCAAATGCCGTCACCGAGAAGCAGGACAGAACCATGACACAGACCGCAAGGACGGTCAGAAAACGAAACTTCTTACGCATTGTCGATTACCTCCGTATTTTCAGCGGCTTGGTGCCGCCCTTCATGGAAGACAGGAACGCCATGATCTGATCCTTGTCCATCACCATAGAGCGCACGGTGTTGATGATTTCAAGGTTTTCCAGCTCCGTCTTCTTGTCGTACAGCTCCTTGAGCTGTCCTTCGATTTCGGACTTCTTCTTTTCAGCCTTCTCAATGTCGGAGAGAACTTTCTGATACTTGGGATTCATGCAAAACTCCTTTCTTTTAATAGGCGGGTCTTCCGAAGGCGTAGAAATGCTGCTGCCAGTAGGAAGAATTGATGGATGTGTACTGAATGGGGTCGCCGCAGTGGATCATGACCCCATCACCGACGTAAATGCCGACGTGAGACACGCCGGGGGTGTCATACGTCCCAACGAAAAAGATAAGATCACCGGGCTGGGCATTCGCCTTTGAAACCGGCGTACAGACGTTGTAAAGCCCTGTGCGCCGAGCCTCCCGGTATTGACAAGCCCGCTGTTGTGAGAACGTAGCTCACAAAACCGGAGCAGTCAAAGGATGTGTCGGGATTGGAGCCGCCCCAGATATACGGATAGCCGAGATACTTTTCTGCTTCGGTAATCAGCGTCGCAAACTTTTCGTCGTTCAGGTATTCCGGGTTGACATCGTAGTCGGAGGGAGGATTTGTGATGTACTTGTCCACATAGGGTGAGTCACCGAACAGATCCTCACGGTTGCCCAGCACCGACATATACGTTGCGTACATGGAAAGCTGTTCCTGAGACATGATGTAGACCGGGACATGGGAGAGATTGAAGTTTTCGAGCTTCACGTTGCAGATGTAGTAGTCATACGGGACGCGATAGGTTTCCGTGTGCGTGTTGCCGTCTGCGTCCGTCCATGTGTCGGTCTCCGTGCGGTATCTGGTTCGACGATAACCTCTTCGGTGAGGATGTACTGCTTTTCAAACAGCATTTGGAGCGTACCTTGCACCTCATCCAGCGTGAACTCGCCCTCATGGAGAGCCGAGAGAATGGAGATCAGCACATAGGGTCATGCTCAATATCGTCCAGATCGAAGTGGTATTCATCATAGTTGTGAGTGCTTTCGTAGGTGTCGAGATAGCTTTGCAGCTCTTGCTCCATCCGGCAATACTGCGCCTCCGCGCCCAGCATCGAGTCATCCTCACTAAGATAAGAGGAAGCGATTACCGTCGAGCCGGTAGAAGTAAGCATCGAACACGAGCTGATTCCGGCACCGAGCAACACGAGAAGGGCAATTCCGACGCCGATCCATATGAAGACCTTCTTGTTGTTTTCAAAGAACTCCTTGATCTTGTCGGACACCTTTTCACCGAGCTTCTTGCCGGTATTCTTCGTGGCAGTCCCGGCAGTCTGAGAACCGGCATTCCGTGCAGCGGCATATTCCTTCTTGATGCTCTGCTTCTGGTAGTGCTTGTTCATGTTCTGCTTCTTCATCTCAGGATGCTCCTGCTGATTTCTCTCATATTGGAGCTTTGCGTCAGCTACATCCGCCTTATGTTCCAGCTTGGAGACCTTCTCATAGGGCTTGTTGACGCTTTTTTCTCTGTGATGACTGAAATGCCTTGCGGCGGACTCCGCGACAATCTCCGTTTTATGCGCTGCCTCGACCGCCGAGTTTTCCTGCTCGACCTCATGGATTTTGCCGTGAATACCGGAGGCGAGAGTGTCACCGACCTTGCGGACGGTTTTGTCTGCTTCAAATTGCAGCTTGCCCTTGCCCTTCGGCTTTTTCAGCTCATCTTCAAAATGAAGGCGGGTTTTGCCTTGCCGGTTTCCTCATCAAAGACACGCTCTTTCTTGAGAACCTTGTGCGTGGGCAGCTTCTCACGGGCGGCATCCAGACGCTCATGCGCCTTTTCGGACTTCCTTTCGAGCTTCTGCATCCGCTTCGTGGGAGGAACGGCGTCGTCCGAGACCGGCTTTGCAGAGGTGGTCTCCGCCGCTTGAGAGAGAACGGTGTCTGCATCCACGGCTTCAACCGCAGAGGTCTTGCGCAGCTTGTGCGTAACAACCGTTTCTGCAATCACCGTGCCGGTATGAGAAGAAACGCCGTGCTGCTCCAAAGCAGGAGACTTGAACGGCGTCTCTGACAAAGGCAGCGGTTCGGGTACATTCTGGGGTGGATTTTCTGCCTTTTTCTCGTCTGTGACGGACGCTTCCGAGGGCGGCTGAGTGTCGTTATCCTCGTCGTGTTCCGCCTGAAACTGACGCTGTTGACGGCGCATCTGTACCTTTTTCAGTTCCTCCGCAGAAAGAGCTTCGGAAGGCGCGGCGGTCTCAACCGGCTTCACCAGCTCTGCGTCTTCCAGCCTTCCCGAAACGCGCTGCTCGGTGCCAGCCGTCAGGTTTTCCTCGACCGCGCCGTCTCGCGTCATCCGCAGAACCACCTTGTCGCGAGCTTTGAGTTCCGGTTCCTTTGTCATCAGATTTCACCTCCAATCCGCTTGTAGGCAAGCTCGGTGTATTCAGGATTCAGCTCAATCCCGACATAGTGCCGCCCCATGTTCTTTGCGACCATCGCCGTTGTGCCGCTGCCTAAGAACGGATCAAGCACAACGCCGCCTTCGGGACAACCGGCGAGAAGACAGGTTTCAACCAGCTTCGGCGGGTAGGCGGCATAGTGACCGCCCTTGAAGGGAACGGTGTTGATCTTCCAGACATCGCGCTTGTTGCGGAGCGGATTGATGTCTGCGTCCTTGATCGCGCCATGTTCACGGGGGCGGTTAATGGACTGCGGCTGAGGCTGACCGGGAACGGGCTTTCCGTATTTGTTACCGCCCTTCATGCCGCGCTTGAGGCGTTCTGCCGTTGCAGGTGCAATCGGCTCGGAGATTGCCTTGTAGTCAAAGAAATACTTCTTGGACTTGGAGAACAGGAAAATATGCTCATAGCAGCGGGCGCAGCGGTCTTTCACGCTCTCCGGCATGGGGTTATCCTTCATCCAGATGATGTCGTTGCGCAGATACCAGCCGGTATCACGGAGGGCAAAAGCCAGCATCCACGGAATGCCGATCATATCCTTCGGCTTGCAGCCTCAACCTTGTTGTTGAGAGCCACAGCCTGACCGTTTCTGCCGTTGGGGTTCTTCGGGTCATTAAAATCACCCTGATTGCCCTTTCCGGCGTAGGTGTCTGAAATGTTCAGCCAGAGCGTTCCATCCGGACGCAAAACGCGCCTGACTTCGGTAAACACTTCCGTCAGGCGCGAAATATATTCCTTCGGCGTTGTCTCTCTGCCGATCTGGCATCCATGCCGTAATCGCGGAGCGCGTAATACGGAGGGGACGTCACACAGCAATGAACGCTGTCATCGGGCAGGGTTTTCAGGATTTCAAGACAATCGCCGGTATGAATGATGTCAAGTTGTATGGTGGTGTACCTCCTGTTCTGTTGGATTTACATTTCCATTGAAATGTTGGCTGTAAAACCCGACAACATTTCAATGGGCATCAGTCGGAGTAATACTCGTCCGGCTCGTAGTCCTCATCTTCCATGAAGTCCTCGTCGAGATCGTCAATCTCGTCCGTCCAACGGTCGAAGATTTCCTCGGCTTCCTTCGCCGCCTCACGATAGAGGCTCAGGCGGTTCTTCTCAAAGGCGGCAAAGGCGGGGACGAACTTGCCGAACTCGCGGATTGCATTCACATCCTGCGTGCGCATATCTGCGACGCACTGAATGATTTCGGACATCGTGAGCAGATCGTCGATCATCAGCTCATACTCGCCCTTGGGGATAGAAACGGTTTCATCTTCACCCGCGTCAGCGAAAGGGGTATTCTCATCGTTGTTGCTGCACTCAGAAACATCAACATTGAAGTAAAAGCCGATCATATCCACGGCTACTTTGGTCATAATCTGACGCGCTTCCTTGACCTTTTCGTCGATGTCCTCCCTCACATGGAGGTAGGCGCGGTGATGCTTCTTGAGGTCGCTTTCCAGTCGGATCAGATCGGTCAGCTCCCACAGAGCCTTAAACAGCGCGGAGGTGTTCTCTCCGTATTCGATAGCGTCCGCATAAGGAATGGTAATCATCTTGTTGTTCATGTTCAAAAATCCTCCTTAGTTCTGTACGGTTTCTTCGGGTTTGGTGGTCATGATGCGGTAAAGCTGGGTGTCCTTCGGGAAATCGTCCTTGAAGGGAACGATGGTTGAGCCGTAGAAGATCAGCCCTCACCGGCGTTGGAGTTGGTGATGTAGTTCTGCTGGCTGGGCGAGATGTTCAGCGCCTTCGAGAGAATCTGCCGGTCTCCGGACGCCTGATTCAGAAGGTAGACAAAATCCGAGTTTTCAAAAATGTTCTCCACCTCGCGGGAGGCAAGAAGATCCTTGACGTTCTGCGTGATTCCGGTCGGGATGCCGCCCCATTTTCTGAAACGCTTCCAGATTTCCACGCTGTACGCGGCGGTCTGTTCTTCTTTCAGCAAAAGGTGAAACTCGTCCATGTAGTAGCGCGTTGCCTTGTGCTGGGCGCGGTTGATGGTCACTCTGTTCCACACCTGATCCTGCACGATGAGCATTCCGAGCTTCTTGAGCTGCTTGCCGAGTTCGCGGATGTCATAGCAGACGAAGCGGTTGTTGACATCCACATTCGTTCTGTGATTGAAGACGTTCAGAGAGCCGTGAACATAGATTTCAAGGGCAGTTGCAATGCGCTGTGCCTCCGGCTCCTTCTGATTTCTCAGAATGTTGTAAAGGTCTTCGAGGATCGGCATTTTCTCCGGCTTGGGGTCTGCAAGAAACTCCTGATAGACCATGCGAACACTGCGGTCAATGATGGTCTTCTCAACCGGCTGCAAGCCGTCCTTGCCGCCGACAATCAGCTCGCACATGGAGAGAATGAAGTCGGATTTCAGCGTCAGCGGGTTTTCCTCTTCGGAGTAGTTCGTGTTGATGTCCAGCGGATTGATGTAATCCGTGCTGACCGGCGAAATGCGGATGACCTGACCGCCGAGCTTCTGCACGAGGGGAAAATACTCGGCTTCGGGGTCGCAGACGATGATGTCATCCTCCGTGATGAGGAAGGCGTTCGTCATTTCGCGCTTGGCGGAGAAGGACTTACCGGAACCGGGTGTACCCAAGATCAGCCCGTTGGGGTTTTTGAGCTGCTTGCGGTCAACCATGATCATGTTGTTGGACAGCGCGTTCAGCCCGTAGTAGAGAGCTTCGCCGCCCTGAAAAAGCTCCTGCGTGGTAAACGGAACGAAAACCGCCGTGCTGGAAGTGGTCAGTCCGCGTTCGATCTCCACCTGATTGACGCCGATAGGCAGAGAGGACATCAGCCCTCTTCCTGCTGGAAGTCAAGACGCTTGAGCGCACAGTTATACTTTTGGGCAATGGCAGCGGTCTGGAATACCGCGTTTTCGAGCTTCTGGCGATTGGTTGCCGTGTTCATGATGAGGATAGTCACAAGGAACAGTCTCTCATTGCGGGTCTGGAGATCCTGCAACAGACGCTTTGCCTCACCGCCGAAGGTGGCGAGATCGGACGGGATGATGTCCATATCGTAGCCGGAGCGGACTGCTTTTTTCTGTTCCTCGATCTTCATTTTGTCGAGGTCGGTGATCTTCATCTTGATGCTCTTGATTGCCTTTGCCTGGTCAATCGTCCGGATATGAAAATTGACCGTGATGTTGCTGTCCATCTCAAGGAAGTCGGCAAGCATACGGTCATTGAGTTCCGGCGCGAGGATTTGCAGGAAGCTCACCGCGCCGATGGTTCTGCCCATCTTGAAGCACTTGCCTTCACGGAAGTCAAAGGAAGTGGGCGCGATGAAGTCCTTCGTGCTGAGTCCCGTCCGGGCAACCATGTCAAAGGAAAAGCGGAACGGCTCATTGGTGTCCATGTTGAACACATCATGAAGCACTTTCAGCCGCTCGTAGCCGGACAGTGGCTCGGTTTTCACACCGAGGGTTTTGAAGTTGTTGAGAATATCGGTTTCAATGCGTTCGAGCTTCGGCTTTGCCGTGCGGAGGGAGTCCGCCTCAATGCCGAAGGTGATGTACTTCCTCTTGACCAATCCGTTGTTGCCCTTGGTGAGCTGGCTTTGCAGCATACCGGAATACTCGGAGCGGATGTCGTTGAAGGCGTCCTCCTGTGCCGGAATGTTGATGCGCTTGCGGAACTCATTGAGGCTTGCCTTCTGATTGATGAAGGAGAGCTGGACGAAGATCGAGCTGTCAAAGTAGTTCAGAAAGTCGCACCAGTTCTCAAAGATGGCAGTTTTGTCCTCGTTCTGCGCAAGCTGGTAGTTGATGTCCTCAAAGGCGATGGACTTCGTGTAGAGGCGGCTGTTTACCTTGCAGATACCGTCGCGGCTCATCTCCACATAGGGAATGGTCTGCTGGGCGGACTTGCGGACTTTCTTTGCCTTCCTGTCCTTTTTCTTCTGCATGACGAGCCGCTTCTTTTCCTGAGCGGAAAGGGCATCGCCGTAAACGATGCCGTTTTTGACGGTCATCTTAGGCTTTGCCTTTGCTGTGCTGTTGTTCAAGCTGCAATTCCTCCTGTTCTTTGATTTTCTGCTGAATCTCAGCGTAGAGATTGTTTGTGCGATAGGGACGAACCTTATCGCGGATGAACATGGACTGTACGATGTGGTACAGATATTTCTCGGCGGGCTGACCGTCCTTTTCATAAAGGGCAAAGAAAATGAACGGGAGCATGATGACCACCATCAGCATTGCCGCCGTAGACAAGCCGAGGTGCGCTTTCGTCAGAAAGAAGATCGGGACACCGACTGCCGCAGCGATGGAAAAACAAATGAGCTGCCGCTTGGTCAAATTGAACATGACCTTCGTTTTAACGCGGTTAAGATCCTTCGGGACCGGAACAAATGCCATTGAATGTTTCCTCCTTTCTAAGCTGCTTTTCATAGCGCAGCTTCATTTGTGCGGGATATTGATCCTCCTTTGGTTGACGCTTGCCCGTCCAGCGAAGCCCGCCCGCTTTGCCTTGACAGATCCAGCCGGAAGCCCGAAGCTTGCACCGTTTCACTTTCCAGTGTGTAGGTGATGATACGCTTATAGCCCATAGCCGCAGCAGCTCTTGCCGCCGCGCCGTAGAGAAAGCTGCAAGCGTTCTTCTCTCCGTTGGTGCATAGCCTTGTAACCTCCAATGTGAAGCCGTCATCCAGATACCGGCTGACGGGACGCCCGGCGATGATCACGCCGACCAGCTCACCGTCTGCTTCACAGCCGATGGAAAACTTGTGACCGGCAACCGGCTTGTGATGCCGGTGATGCTGCCGGACATACTCGTTGGCGTCTCGAAGAGAGATGGGTCTTAGCCGCAGCATGGTGTTTCCTCCATAGGAAGATGAGCCGTGCATTCGACCTCGTTACCCCAAACGTCCCAGCCTTCGGGAGACTGACGGGCAAAAAGCTCCACGCGGGGGAGGTCTCCCATGAGCCGAACAATGCGTTCCCGCGCCTCATCCGGCTTTTTGGAATGCTCTTCGATATGGCTGAGGATGACCTGACGCACACCGGCGTCAACACGCTTCGGATGTCCCTTTGTGGCAAGGATGCAGATTTCGGCGTTTGCTCTTGTCCAGTAGCCCATGCCGGTGAAGAGATCGTCGTTCCTGCGGTTTTGCTTCACCCATACAAAAGCCACGGTCTTATAAGAAAAGCCCCATGCCGTCAGCACTTCGAGTGCTTCACAGAGGCACGGGAACGTGATCCAGAGAAACAGAGTGCAGTCCTTAGCGGCAAGCTCACCGACCGGAAGTGCCTTGATGTCTTCAATGCACATTGTCGGGTAGTGGCTTTCCGCCGACCGTCCCTGTCCCTTCTTGGAGTAAGTCCGATACGCCCAAGGGGGATCGGCGTAGATGATGCTGTACTTCTTCATGCTGCCGACCTCCTTAGTGCGCATGGAAGATGGATTTTGCAAGGCTTCCGGTCTTGAACAGCGAGAAGCACAGAATAACCGTGTACGCTGCCACAGAGAACAGAGCCGAATGAATGTTGTCTGCAATAATCATGCCGTTGATCAGCACCGCATAGATGCCGACGCAGACCATGATGAGAAAGCCCTGAAATGCCAGAGCGAACAAGCCTTTCAGATAGTTCGTGCCGATGCTGCCCCATTCGCGGTTGCTCATGGTTGCGATGGGAATAGGCGCAATGCTCACGGTGCAGTAAATCTCAATCATGCGCCCGTAGAGAATGACCGTAATGAGGATCGCCATGATTTTGAGGCACAAGCTGATCAGAAGCGTTTCTATCGACAGTCCGAGCAGTTCTCCGACGCCCATGTTCTCCATGCCGGTACGCATCTGCGCAATCGTCGAATCAATATCAATACTGGTGTTGCCGTGGATGACTCCTGCTGCACCGGAAACCACGTTCTGCCCGATGTCGAATACTGCCATCACGATGTCAAACGTATGCGTCACGAGGTAGATCGCCACAGCCGCCTTGAAAAACCACTTGAAGAACATCCAAGTGTCCATGTCGTGAAGGTTGTTTTTCTCGGTGATCATGGAAATCAGCTCGTAGCACAAAACGAAGGTGATGATGATGCCAGCGATGGGGACTATCACGTTTTCGGATAGTCCCCGGATCATCTGGTACACGCCGCCGTTCCAGCCGGACGGTGTTTGCCCGACCTCGGCGGCAATCGTTCCCACCTTCTCGTTGACATCGGTGAACATATTGGTCAGGTTGCTCTCGATCCATCCGATCAGCATATCCTTGAGAGCTTGTTCGATCTTTTCTAAAATGCTGCCCAATATTTCACCACCCTTCGGTTAAGCTGGGCTTGCCGTGGATTAGCCGAACAAACCGGAGAGCAGGGGGATGAGGGTCGTGCCGATCAGCACCACACCGCCGCCAGCCATGAGCTGCTTCATGCCCTGAGACTTGGAGCCGGGGTTGTGCGTTGCCGTAGCCTTCCATGAGGTTGACAACACCCCACACTGCGAGACCTGCGCCGAGGGCGATAACGAGCGTCTGAAGAACCGTGACAGCCTGATTGATGAAAGCCATAGATTTTCCTCCTTGATTTGAAAAAGATTGGTTGTGTATTTTTGAAAATGTGGTGTTGTACAATAAAAGTTGACATAGAGAACTCAAAGGGCCAATATATAGAAAAGGACAAACAGGAGGCAACGAAAGATGGCTCGGAATCAACGAAAATACAACACGGAATATAAGGTGCAGGCCGTAAAGCTATCGAATGAAATAGGATCCTCGAAAGCAGCGGTCGAATTGGGGATACCGGTAGATACGCTGTAC